>ERZ1740052.665-NODE-665-length-11622-cov-5.927207_pt1 | contig 11622 bp, 13 predicted proteins | sample MGYA00581750_ERZ1740052 | MGnify/ENA primary metagenome ERZ1740052 (study PRJEB43018, sample SAMN04849743) | marine metagenome | isolation source: floating plastic debris | place: Pacific Ocean | collected 2008-08-30 | study: EMG produced TPA metagenomics assembly... | reverse complement strand
AAGTAGATAAGATTTTTGGTTGTGTAGGTTTAGGAAGAGGAAGAACACATAATACATATTTAGAACCAGGCGATCCATTAGATTTTTGGAGAGTTTTATTGGCTGATAAAGAACAGAAACGTTTGCTATTATTTGCTGAAATGAAACTTCCAGGTGAAGCTTGGCTAGAGTTTAAAATTGTAAAAAATCAACTATTTCAAAGAGCAGTATTTCGACCAAAAGGATTATTAGGAAGATTGTATTGGTATTCTGTTTTACCATTTCATGCTTTTGTTTTTAAAGGAATGATCAATGCCTTGGTATATCAGGAATGAGAGGAGTAAAAAAACAACATTTACCCACTAAAATTTGTCCGGTTTGTGAACGACCATTTACATGGAGAAAAAAATGGGAAAAGAACTGGGAAAACGTAAAATATTGTAGTAAAAAATGCAGCAAGATAAAACAGCAATAGTTTGGTTTACAAATACGCTAAGAACGCGTGATAATAAAGCTTTATATGAAGCAATTTCTAACTATAAAAAAGTTATTGCTGTATACTGTTTCGATAAATCTATGTTTGAAACCAAGCAATTTGGTTTTAAAAAAACAGAGAAATACAGAGCAAAATTTTTGATAGAATCAGTTACCGATTTATCAAACCAATTAAAAGAATTAAACGTACCTATTTATATACATCATGAGCATCCGCATGTAATTTTACCATTGTTTTGTCTGACTCACAACGCGGGTGCTCTCCTTTATCAAAAAGAATTTACTCAAGAAGAAACATCAGAAATTAATCGTGTGATAGAAAAACTTGGTGATACGGTTTATGTTGAAAGTTTTTACGATCAATTTCTGTATCATCCAGAAGATATTCCATTAGAAATAAAATCTATTCCAGAGGTTTTTACTGTTTTCAGAAAACGAGTAGAGAAATATGCTACAATTCGAGAGGAATTGATTTCAGTAGCAATGCCAAAAGAGAATTACCAGGAGAATGATACAAAAGTGCCAACTTTACAAGATTTAGGGTATAGTGATTTTGAAGTTCCAGTTAAAACTGCTTTTCCTTTTAAAGGCGGAGAAACTTCAGCTTTCGAGCGTTTAAATTCATATTTCTTTTCGTCAAAAAAGTTATCGTATTACAAGAAAACTAGAAATGGTTTAATTGGAGTTGATTATAGTTCAAAATTCTCTCCTTGGTTGGCTCATGGTTGTATTTCAGCAAAGTCAATTTATTGGGAAGTAAAAAAATATGAAAAACAGTTCGGAAGTAATCAATCTACTTATTGGTTGATTTTTGAATTGATTTGGCGCGATTATTTTAAATATTTATCGCTAAAACATGAAAATAAATTATTCAAGTTAGAAGGGATAAAAGAACTATCATATTCATGGAAAAATAACGAAAGATTAATTCAAAACTGGATTGATGGTGAAACCAATGAGCCTTTCGTAAATGCCAATATGATAGAATTAAAAGAAACAGGTTGGATGAGCAATAGAGGCCGACAAAATGTGGCTTCATATTTTGCAAAAGAACTGTTGTTAGATTGGAGAATTGGTGCGGCATATTTCGAAAGTATGCTAATTGATTACGATGTGCATAGTAATTACGGAAATTGGCAGTATGTATCTGGCGTTGGAAATGATCCAAGAGATAGAAAGTTTAATGTACAACTACAAGCGGAACGATATGATGCGAATGGTAAATATCAACAAATGTGGTTACAACCAACCTTGTTCTAATGAAAGCAGTAAGTATTATTTTTCCGCATCAGTTATTTAAAAGTACAACTCATATTCCAAAAGAAAATGATGTGTATTTAGTTGAAGAATATTTATTCTTCAAACAATATAAATTTCATAAGCAAAAACTAGCTTTTCATAGAGCTACAATGCAATTTTATAAAGACTTTTTAAATGAAAAAGGTTATCAAGTTTCATACGTAGAAAGTACAACTGAAATTTCAGATATTAGGAAGTTATTACCACAATTAATTGCAAATGGATACAAACAACTTCATTTTATAAATCCTACTGATAATTGGCTAGAAAAGAGAATAAATGAATTTGAAAATAATATTGAATTAATTGAAATAGACAATTCATTATTTATTAATACCAAAGATGAATTAGCTTCTTTTTTTAAAGCTTCTAAAAAGAAATTTTTTCAAACTTCTTTCTATAAAAAGGAACGTTTAGACAGAAATATTTTAATCACAAATGAACAACCAGTAGGAGGAAAGTGGACCTTTGATACGGACAACAGAAAGAAATATCCAAAAGGTAAAACACCACCACAAATTGAATTTCCTGATGCTAGTACATATTACCTAGAAGCTAAGGAATATGTTGAAGAAAATTTTTCAGACGCTTTAGGAGAAATTTATGAGCAACAATTATATCCTTCTACTTTTGAAGAATCAGAAAATTGGTTAGAACAATTTTTTGAAGTTCGTTTTCATGAATTTGGAATTTATGAAGATGCTATTGTGAAAGACAAACATTTCTTGAATCATAGTATTTTATCACCATTAATTAATGTTGGATTGTTATCTCCTCTGGAAGTAGTTAAAAAATCAATTGATTATGCTGCCAAACATGAAATTCCGATTAATTCTTTAGAAGGTTTTGTGCGTCAAATATTAGGGTGGCGTGAGTTTATACGTGGAATTTATGAAGTAAAAGGAACCGAAGAACGAACAAAGAATTTCTGGAATCATTCTAGAAAAATACCAGCTTCTTTTTACGATGGAACTACAGGGATTTTACCTATTGATACAACGATAAAAAAGATCTTGAAAACAGGATATGCACATCATATCGAACGCTTAATGATTTTAGGAAATTTTATGTTGTTATGTGAGTTCGATCCAGATGAAGTGTATCGTTGGTTTATGGAATTATTTATCGATGCTTACGACTGGGTAATGGTACCGAATGTTTACGGAATGAGTTTATTTGCTGATGGAGGATTAATGTCCACTAAGCCATATATAAGTAGTAGTAATTACATTAAAAAAATGAGTGATTATCCAAATGGTGAATGGCAAAAGATTTGGGACGGATTATTTTGGAGGTTTATGCATTCAAACCGAGAATTTTTATCAAAAAATCCGCGTTTGAATATGTTAATTCGAAATTTAGATAAAATGGGAGTTGAGAAAAGAGAAGAGCATTTTTCTAATGCTGAACATTTTCTTGATAACCTAGATAATAAAAAAGAATTTCAACTGAACTTATTATAATATGAAGAAAAGAGAAGATATAGCAGTAGTTTGGTTAAAGAGAGATTTGAGATTGCATGACAATGAGGCGATAACAAATGCGCTAAACTCAGGAAAAAGAATATTGTTATTATTTGTTTTTGAGAATCTATTAATTAATGACGATCATTATAGTCAACGTCATTGGGATTTTATAAAACAATCATTAGTTGATATCAATAAAGAATTGAAAGAATATAACACTAAAGTTTTAGCTGTTAATGGTGAAATTTTTGCAGTTTTTAATCAACTTTTAAATCATTATAATATCACAGATGTTTTTTCACATCAAGAAACAGGGTTATTAGTTACTTTCAATAGAGATAAAGAATTTGCTCGTTATTGTAGAAACAATTCCATCGAATGGAAAGAAAATATAAATAACGGAGTTTTAAGAGGTTTATTAAATCGAGAAGATTGGTTTGATAAATGGGAAAGTTATATGTATCAAGATATTTTACCTTTTGATGCAGATAAAGAAGATTTTATAAGTACTTCTGAAATTAATAGAGTTTCAGATTACTTTCATACTACCGATTTAGTTACTGGAGATACTTCTAATTTTCAGCAAGGCGGAAGAGCCATAGCATGGAAATATGCAAATACATTTTTTGAAAAACGTCATGAAAACTATATGTATCATATTTCAAAACCAGAAGCGTCGCGAAGTAGTTGTAGTAGACTTTCTCCATATATAGCATGGGGAAATGTATCAATACGAGAAGTTTTCCAGAAAGCTAAAGCTGTTAAAGATGAATCTGAACATAAACGTCATTTAGGAGCGTTTATTTCTCGTTTGCGTTGGCAAGCACATTTTATTCAAAAGTTTGAAATGGAATGTACGATGGAAAATGCTAGTATTAATAAAGGTTTTCATAAACTAAAAAAATCAATTTCTGAATCGTATAAAGCAGCATGGGAAAAAGGAAAAACAGGTTTTCCTTTAGTTGACGCTTCTATGCGTTGTTTGAATGAAACAGGATTTATCAATTTTAGAATGCGAGCTATGTTGGTTTCTTTCTTTACACATATTTTGTGGCAGCCTTGGCAAGAAGCAACACATCATTTATCTCGTCAGTTTCTAGATTTTGAGCCTGGAATTCATTTTCCTCAACTGCAAATGCAAGCAGGAGAAACTGGAATTAATAATTTAAGAATTTATAATCCTGTGAAAAATAGTCACGATCACGATCCAGATGCAATTTTTATTAAAAAATGGGTTCCGGAATTAGCACATTTACCAACTCCATTTATTCATGAGCCTTACTTAATGACACATTTAGATCAACAATTTAATAACTGTGTTCTAGGTAAAGATTACCCAAATCCGATAGTAGATATCAAGGAAAACAGGAAAAAGGCAAGTGATATCTTATGGAATATGTTGAAAGATGGAGATGTAAAAAGAGAAAGCTTACGAATTTTACGTAAGCATACGATTACAAATAGAAGTAGAATGTTAAGAGATGAATAATGATATTTAATACTACATATACAAATGAAGACTTTTTAGTGCATAGTAGAGAATTACTAGGAAAGCCATTCTCTTTACTAAATAAAGTTAAACTGAATGGAATAGGTTCTGGTCGTTTTATGATTGCTGAAGTAAGTCAGAAATTAAAATCAGATAAAGTTCAGTTTTCAGAATTGAATTACGGGAATATAGAGATGCGTCCGAAAGGAATTTTAGTTCATTTTACGAATAGATTAGAACGTTTTTCTTGGTGTATTCCTTATTATAAATTAGTAATATATAATTCCTCGTTTTTCAGTATTCATGCAGAAGGAAGTTTTATAAAATTTTTAAAGAATAAGAACTATTCAGAGAATAAGAAATTCATTTCAAAAATGATTGATTATAAAAATGAATATCTAAATCTAGATTATTATGACGGATAGACAAATCGATAGAATCATAGAAATGGCTTGGGAAGATCGTACAACTTTCGATGCTATTCAATTTCAATTCGGATTAAAAGAACAAGAAGTTATTGAATTGATGCGTAAGGAAATGAAACCATCAAGTTTCAGAATGTGGAGAAAAAGAGTACAAGGAAGAGCGACAAAACACCAAGCAAAAAGACCTTTTGATAAAGGAAGGTTTAAATGTACAAGACAAAGAAATATATCAAATAATAAAGTATCAAAAAGATAATAATGAACTCAGTTCATTGTGTAAAAAATAATAGAAATGAAAACAATTTTAGTTGTAGGAGGAAGTAAAGGAATTGGTAATGCAATAGTAACTTCCTTGCAAGAAACGCATAAAGTAATTAATTTTAGTAGGAGTGAAGTAGCAAGTCATGCAAACGTAACACACTACTCAATTGATGTTTTAGATGATGAATTACCAGAACTTTCTGAAGATATAAATGGTTTGGTTTTCTGTCCTGGAAGTATTAACTTAAAACCGATAGGAAGACTAAAGTTAGATGATTTTAGAAGTGATTTTGAAATTAATGTAATTGGAGCAGTTAAAGTGATTCAAAAGTATATTAATTCACTTAAAAATAATAACGGAAGTGTAGTTTTATTCAGTACAGTTGCTACTAAGTTAGGAATGCCTTTTCATGCAAGTGTTGCAGCTAGTAAATCTGCTGTAGAAGGTTTAACTAAATCTTTAGCAGGAGAATTTGCCACTAAAGTTAGATTTAATTGTATCGCTCCAACAGTAACAGATACATCTTTAGCAGAAAAGTTATTACGTAACGATAAGCAACGCGAAAATATGGAAATGAGACATCCGCTAAAGAAATTTTTAAAAGCAGAAGAAGTAGCAAGCTTAGCAAATTATTTGTTGTCTGATCACGCTTCTGCGATTTCTGGTCAAGTTTTTCCTATCGATGCAGGAATAGTCAGTTTAAAATTATAATATGAAATATTTAGCCTTTATCATTATGTTGTTTGCTTTTCAAGATACTATTACCGTCGTAGACTTTTCTCAATCTTCTGATATTAGCAGTTGGAAAACAACCAATGATGATGTTATGGGAGGAATTTCAACTTCTTCTATAGCGTTAAATGAAAATGGTAAAGGCGTATTTTCTGGTCATGTTTCTACAGAAAATAATGGAGGTTTTGCTATGGTTAAAAATTCGGTAGCTGTAGCATTACATGAAACTTCAAAAAAAGTTGTTCTTCGTTTAAAAGGAGATGGAAAAGCATATCAATTCAGAGTAAAATCAAATCCAACAGATCGACATTGGTATACTCAAAACTTTACAACTTCTGGTGATTGGGAAACTATAGAAATTGATCTAAATAGTTTATATCCAATCTTTAGAGGAAATAGATTACGTAGACAAAATTTCAATCATACAGAAATTAAAGAAATTGCTTTTTTGATAGGAAATAAACAAGATGAAAACTTCAAATTAATAATAGATTCGATTAAAATCAACTAAATCAATGCAAAAATCTTATATCAGGTTCATTATTTTTTTAATAGCTAACTTTTTAGCACTTTATGTAGGTGTTTTATTAATGAACGATGGTCCACGAACAGATTGGTATCAAAACTTAAATAAAGCTCCATGGACTCCAGCGAATTGGGTTTTTGGTGCAGCCTGGACAACCATAATGTTATTGTTTGCTTTCTACATGACCAAACTAAGTTATGAATATTCGGAATTAAATAAAAAGTTGATAGTAGTATATAGTTTGCAATGGTTTTTAAACGTAATATGGAATTTACTTTTTTTCAATAAACATTATACCGTATTAGGTTTAATAAGTATCGCTTTACTGTGGCTTTTGATTGGTTACATTACTTTTAAGCATATAAAACAATTAAAATATTATACGATTTTAATTTTACCATATTTAGTTTGGATGACCATTGCTACAAGTCTAAATGCTTACGTGGTTTTTAATAATTAATGATCTAAATTAACCGATTTGTAATTATTGTATGCACGTCCTAATTGTTTACTGATTTTGTCTCTTAATTTTTCTGGTTTTAGTACTTTGATAGATTCTCCATAACCTAAAATTACACGTTCCAATTCAAAGTTTATTTGAACTAAAATATTAAAAATGAAACCATCTTCAGTTTCTTTGATTAAACGTTGAGTATGGTGAAAAGGTTTGGTAATTACGTAAGGAGCTAAGCGTTTTTCAATCCAAAATTCAATGCGTTTTGGTCTAGAATTAGAAACAGTAACTCCAATTACGTTTTTAAAGTATTCATCACCATTAATAGCTTTATCTATGTATTCAAGTTCATCTTTCTCTTCAATTTTTATAATACGATCAAGAGCTAAATTCATAAAATCAGTTTTATGATACACTATTAAAAACCACCGATTATTAAACTCTTTTAAAAGCTGCGGATGAACAGTCAGAATATTTTCTTGTCTAGCTTTAAATGACTTATATGTGATTTCTAAAACTTTCTTCTTTTGAATTGCACTGTATAATGGATCTATAAGTTGCAAACCTTTTAATTGTTCATTTTTATCTAAATGAATAATAGCACGATTATTTTCTTGTGAAGAGTATACAGAATCTTCTAAACGTTGTAAAACTCCATCCATTTCTTTAAACAGCGAAAAGTCTTTAAACTGCCGTAAAACCTGAATCGCATTGTTCATTACTTTTACATCATTTTCAGTGACAGGAATATTCATAATAGAATAACCTTCTTCTGCATATCGATAATATTTTCGTTGATAAACTTCTATTGGCGCATTGTAACCCAACTTATCACTACGCATCATTTGAATATCAAGCTGAACAGTTCGTTTGCTTACATAAACATCTTTTCCTTCATACTCATATAAAGCATCAGAACAAGCATCAATCAGATCATTTAAAGTCCATTTGCGCATGGTATTTCGTAAACATTGATCTATGGTTTTATATCGAATTAAAGCGTTTTTATTTGATGCCATATTATAATTTTAATTACAGGTACTACAGTACATTTTTTTTATGAAAGAATAGCGTAAATTCTGAAAATCTGTTTTCATCCAAAAACACCACTTTTTTTTATTAAAATCCATAGCTTTCTTAATAATTATTTCTTTCACATAATCATTAAAATGTCTAGGATATGCCATAGCTGTTTGCGCTAAAATAAAAGTTGCTTCTTCATTTAAACGATTTTCTAAATAAGGTTTAGATAATAGTTCTAAAGTTAAGTCAAATCTACTCCAGTGATTAAAAAATAAAGCTAATTTAATATCATCTTCAATAGTTAGCGCTCTTTTTTTGAAATAATCTGTAATGTGATAAAAAGATTCAGAAATCCTTGGATAATCATTAATTTGACCATAATATTCAATAACGGCCATATGATAATTTAGATACAAAGAATTACTTTTTTCATTCTTAGTGATTTCTTTAAATAAAGTTTTTACTTTTTTAGGATGCAAAACTCGAGCAAATTTTTCATTATCAACATCCCAAAATAGTAATAATCTATTGGTTGTTATTGTATATAAATTAAGTAAGTTTTTTTGCGCATTTACTGATAATTCTTCAGCTCTTTTTAACCAATAATTGATGTAAAAAATCACAGTGTCTAACTGATAAAAATTAATATTTTTTAGAAATAGAGCAGAAGTATTCTGAACAAATTCTTTTTTGTCAATAAGACGTTCTAAAATAAAATCTTCACTTAAAATGAAACTGATATCTTTCTGGTTATACAAAGCAACTAATGCAGCATTTGCCAAATCTTTATTGTTATGAAGTAAAGCATCGATTAAATTATATTCTGAATGCTCTTTGCTAGTTGATAACCAAGAACCATTTTCATAAATAATAGCTTTTGATTTTCGTTGTTGTGCAAACTCATTTTTAAAAGTTTGTTTTAGTTGATTATTAGCTAAATATCGTTTCTCTTTTTTAGTTGAATTAACATAGTTTTTATAATCATACATTTCTAATTGAAAATCAAATAATTCCCAGTTTTCTTTAGCTTCAATATTTATTTTTTTATTGATTTTGCCAAGCTTCTCATGTAAATGATTGGTAATAAATTCTGCTCTTTTAGAAAACAGATATTTATTATTAGAAAATGTACCATCTACAGAGGTATAACTTTTCACATCTATAAATTCAATAGCATTTTTCTGTATTGTATCTGAAGTAATTTTGTGAGCTATAATTTTAGAAGAACCAAAATCGAATAAAATTTCTTTTACAAATGCAGTTCCTTTGGTTTTTAGTTGTACATCAGGAATATACAATTCTGGTTGTATAGGGATTAAAGAATACGCAGAAGAGGGAATTATTAGAGGAACTCTGTAATCACATCGATTCCCATTATTAATTAGAATTAGATTAGCAGTAATATCTTTTCCTATTAAAAAATCAGGGACTTTTCCCAATGAAACTGTTAATCTAAAATCACTATTTGCCTTATTTTTAGCTAAGATTTCTTTTAAGTAAACAGGTTTTAATAAAACACCATCATAAATAGGTGAACTATCAAGCTCATTCGGTATGCCACAAGACAATTGATTCCTTGTAATTAAGTCTATTGCTATTCAAACGTTTTGATCTTTTAATATTTCTTTGAAAGTTTGAAAACAATGGTATCAGAATATAATTTCATTATTCTCAATACTTAACCTATTACCGAAACTAGCTATTATATTACTGAATTTAGATACTTCTTCACAATCATCATAACTTTCTCCAATTCCAAAAGTATTTTCAGAAAGCTGATTTGAAACTTTAAAGTTTTTAGCCCCAAAAACGTTTGTAGCAAAAATTTGTTTCTTTTTTGTATTGTAAGTAAAGCCAAAACCACAGTGCGAAAAATCATTAGAGATCATATTTTTATAATGTCCTTTAGAATTTTTCCAAGAGTTATACATTAAATTAGCCATTAACGATAACTTACGTTTTGTAAATGGTGGTTTTATAGATCTAGTTTTTAGAATATTTTCTCCAAAAACATTAAACTCTTTAGAAAACTTTTCAATACGATGTTTAGGAGTAACAAATTCAGTTTCTAACTGATTGTGGGTTAGTTTATATTTTTTAGACATATAGTCTGAATGGAATTTAGCTGCTTTAACTAAATTTAGATCATTCTTCAATGGAGAGGCATTTTTTCTTTTTCTAAGTGTATTTACTTTTTTAAATAGTAAATCTGCTAAATACTTTTCTTCATCAGCAGATAATTGTGTGTAACCATAAAATAGATTACCAACGATAGCAATTGATAGTAGTAGTTTCGTTTTCATGTGACAGGGAAAGTCAAAAACAATGCCTAAATAGTTTCAAGTTCTGTTTTTAAATTCAATTTCGCCTGTTTTTCATAACGATCAATAAAAGTATTGGTCTTGTAAATGAAAGGTTTATCTATAAAATGACGTAATACTTTTTTTCTTCCATTTTTATATAAAATATCTGGAATTAGTTTATATTCTTTTCGAATAAGTTTAGCATATTGGTGATATATTTCTGAAGATTGACCTAAAATAGCTAAATCAAAATCGATTAAAAAGCGAGTGTCATTATCTAAACCCTCATGAGTTTTAGTGGCTATAATTTGATTAAAAATGATGTTTAAATCATCTTTCGAAAGTAGTTTTTGAAGTCGTTCTACAGCAAAATTAGCACTTTTTTCTTCATTATCTTTTTTCCAAATATTATAAATTACATCATGATAAAAGATAGAAAAAGAAACCAAATTCGAATCTTTTAATTCATCTTTATAGCTATCAAAATAAGAGAAGATTTCCTCTAAATGCTTTAAATTATGATAGGTACGATGCTTTTCTTTGTAGTGTTTTTCAAGTTCATTCCATAATGAAGAAATGAGTTCATTATCTTGAGAATAAAGTGATAACAATTGGGTAAAACGTTCTTTTAAAGTCAATTTTTTCAATTAAATAGTTTGTATTACAAAAATATAAACTAATTTTACATAGACTTTAATCAGTTAAAGTTATTCGTTCTTTACTTTTCGTTCAGCAATAGTCTTTGAATTAATGTTTAATTTAAATACAAATAATTATGAATTGGAAAATTCAAAAGCTATTGAATGGAGAAACAATTATCTCTAAAGAACCAGGAAACTCGATGTTACCAATTTTAAAATCAAGACAACCCGTTGTTTTAAAGCCAGTACAATGGCAAGATTGTGAAGAAGGTGATATAGTTTTCTGTAAAGTACGGGGAAATTGTTTTACGCATTTAGTAAAAGGTAAAAATGAAAAACGAGGATTACTAATAGGTAATAATCGTGGACATCTTAACGGATGGACGAAAAATGTGTATGGTATAGTAACAGAAATCTTGCCATCTAAGTAGTGCTAATAAGCACTTTTTTTGTTTATAGACTTTTCGAATTCAATATAAATTTCAAATTTTTTATAATTATTTTTTGTTACGCAAAAAGATTGCGTAA
>ERZ1740052.662-NODE-662-length-11656-cov-18.121800_pt1 | contig 11656 bp, 8 predicted proteins | sample MGYA00581750_ERZ1740052 | MGnify/ENA primary metagenome ERZ1740052 (study PRJEB43018, sample SAMN04849743) | marine metagenome | isolation source: floating plastic debris | place: Pacific Ocean | collected 2008-08-30 | study: EMG produced TPA metagenomics assembly... | reverse complement strand
TTACTCCTAAAGATGAATATACTTCCTTGATAGATGAAGATAGTCACGATCATCATCACCACCATCATCACCACGACCACCACGACCACCACGACCATCACGACCATCACGACCATCATGACCATCATGACCATCATCATCACTCAAACCATTTAGAAAACGATGGATTTGTTTCCATTTCCTTCCAGAGCAGTAAACCTTTTGATGTGCATAAATTCGAGCATTTCCTAAATGAAGAAATGCCGGAAAATGTGTTTAGAGCTAAGGGTATCCTCTGGTTCAGCGATAGCGAGTTACGACATATTTTCCAACTGAGCGGTCCTCGCTACCAACTCAATGCTGATGAATGGTCTACTACAAATCGTCAAAACCAATTAGTTTTCATTGGTCGCAATTTGCATAAGAATGAAATTTATTCTCAGCTTAACAATTGTTTATTATAAACGCGCTCGGAAAGCACTTTCCTAGATACTTTGATGAAAAAACCAATCCAAAATTCTCTAGGAATGTCATTATATATAGGTAAGCAAATAGTGGAGACAAGAAAACGGTTTACGCACGTCCTTTAGCACGATTAATCGAGCAGTTGCAACGCTTACCAGGAGTTGGACCTAAAACCGCTCAACGGTTAGCGCTGCACATTTTGAAACGACCGGAAGCGGAAATCGAAGCTTTGGCACAGGCTTTGATTGATGCCAAAAAACGGGTAGGTTTATGTCGGGAGTGCTTTCATTTATCTTCCGAACCCGTTTGTGAAATCTGCCGCAATCCCAAGCGAGATAACGGAACTATATGTGTCGTAGCTGATTCTCGGGATGTAATTGCTTTAGAAAAAACTAGAGAATACAAAGGTAGATACCATGTTTTGGGAGGAGTCATTTCTCCTATAGAAGGTATAGGTCCCGAGCAATTAAATATTCAAGCTTTAGTACGACGGATAAGTAAGCGCAAACCGAAAGAAGTTATTTTAGCTATTAGCCCTAGCGTAGAGGGTGAAACTACTACTTTATATGTCGGTCAATTAATTAAGCCATTTACCAAAGTAACAAGAATCGCCTTTGGTTTACCTGTAGGTGGCGATTTAGAATATGCTGATGAAGTAACTTTGGCAAGGGCTTTAGAAGGTCGGCGAGAATTGGATTGATAATTATAAAGGGGGAATTGGGGATTGGGCATAGGGCATGGGAATTAGATGTAAGGTAAGAAAAGATAAACGTTCATTACTAGTTAATTCCTAACTCCTAACTTCAATCCAAAATCCAAAATCCAAAATCTAAAATCCAAAATCCTATCAATTTGTAACCTTTGCTTTTACATGATTTGTAGCAAGGGTTGATATTGTTTGTAAATCTTTCATTAGTTGTAAAGGATTTTTTTGGTCAACAGAAAATTGTTGGCTTTGTACTAATAAATATTCTAGAAAAGTACTAGCGGTAATCGAAAGCTGTTTTTTCTTAGGATATACTACGTGCCATTGACGATATAAGGGAAAACCTTCAACATCTAATATCGCGAGTTTATTGATTATCTCTGTTGAATTTAAGGTATGAAGAGATAAAGCTGAAATTCCCAAACCATCAGATACTGCTTGCTGGATAGCTTCATTACTCCCAAGTTCCAGATTTATCGGTACCGATATTTTATTCTGAGCAAAAAATTGCTGTACTACCTTGCGAGTCCCAGAACCTTGCTCTCGCATAATAAAAGGTTCATTTCTTAGACATTCTAGTGAGAGGTTGTGTTTATGAGCAAGGGGATGGTCTATTGGAGCAACTAGAACTATAGGGTTATCCAAAAAAGCCCGTGTTTCCATATCTTCTCTTTCTGGAGGACAACTGAGAATATAAAGGTCATCAAGATTCTCATTTAACCGGGACAACAACACGTTGTGATTGGTTATTTCCAAAGAAACGCTCACACCAGGATAAAGTTTACAAAATGGTTTGAGCAGCTTGGGAATAAAATATTTAGTCGTCGTAACAGATGCTAGTCTTAGCCGTCCTTGCTTCATTCCCTTTAAATCAACAATGGTAGTTTCAAGTCTGTCCAGACATTTGAAAATTTCCTTACAAGTACTTAAGACCTCTTTTCCTGCTTCGGTCAGATAAATACGTTTTCCGACATACTCAAAAAGAGGTACACCTACAGCTTGTGTAAGATGTTTGACCTGCATCGAAACAGTCGGTTGAGTTACAAATAATTCTTCTGCTGCACGAGTAAAACTAGAGTGTCTAGCAGCAGCTTCAAATACCTGCAGTTGGTCTAAAGTAATAGACTTTAACAGAGTGTCTTTTTGTCTGACATCCCCTACATAACTTTTCATAAAATTATTTACTATTAATAGCTATTTAACAGTGATTATTTCCAGCTTTGGCTTAATACAGGTTGAAGTTCCCATATGTATAGAATTCGTGACTTAAGCAACATTTGCGTTGCTTTTACTCAATATACATTACTTTAACAATATTTACGTTGTTTAAGTTTATTTAACTTAATATTTGCTGTCGTTAATGCTCTCGTAGGTGTTTATGATTCGATATGAATAGATTTAGCTAATGCATACCATTTGTTTAATCTATTCATTCCTGATGCCTAATGTTAATTAGAAATCTATCTTTCTTATTAACGAGGGTTTAAATTCTAATTAAATATCGATTTTTAAATCATTAATATAGTCAAGCTAATTTCAAAAGTTTATTCGTATCAAATGTAATTTTGTATAAATAATTGGCGAGAATTAAAAGTAAGTTTTTGTTTATCTGGTTAGTTATGACAGGGAACGTTTTATTAACTCCCTTACTTTTCTAGATTTCTGATAAAAATTACTTTTCTTCTCTCCACCCTTCCCCTTTCGCTTCTTTAATTCAAAAATTCAAATGGGAAATCTTTTAATGGGAAACGATTAATTGAATACTAAGAAAGAAAATTGTTGCCTATGTTTTACGTGACTACAACCTATCCATCGTATTTTTTTAAGCGTTAATTTAAATTGTCTAGCTTTGATGACATAAAATTAGATGTATTTCTCAAAATATATTTTTATCATTCCCTTTAATTCAGGTTTGAGAAAAAATATAGAAAATCTATAGAGAGCTAGCCTGCTCTAAGGATGTAATATCCTCAAAGCTATGCATTGCAATGACTTACGGTGTTATATGTTGCTGCAATTTAGAGATAGGTTAAAAATAATGTCAAGTAAATCCAAGTGATATAAGCACGTTGGGCATAGTGGCAAGTTATAATTTTTTTGCGGATAACCATAAAAAAATTAATTATGAGTAACCCCCTTGTACAGGCATTTTTCGTAGGTAGAGCAGCCGCTGAAGTTATTAACGAGCGTATGGAAAGCGCTTTTACGGATGCTTTAAGCGAACTAGGTAAATTAGATGCCGAACTTAAAGAGAACATGCGCTCGTTTACAACTGAAGTGATGGAGCGAGCAGAACGTTCTGCTTCATCGTATGGTGATGGAACTGGGACTTATACTGCTCCCACCACGGGAGCTGGAGAAACCAGTTCGGAACCTCTTGATTTACAAGCAATGATTGACGAGCTACGAGCAGAAATTGCCGTATTGCGTACCGAATTGCAACGTCACCGTAGTGGTTCCGTTTAAAGCTGAAGAGAAAAAGTCGATTTTTGATAATAAAAGGAAATATAAAGGGGTATTTCCGTTGATAAAGATGCCGAGTGCTAGGAGATTTGCATCTCTTAGTCTTTGCTCGGTTGAACATCAACGGCTTTGCAAAAGCTATGGAAAAGGGTTATTCAGATAACGCATACCGTTGGAACCGCAAAAATTATTCTAGCAGGCGACGCTTTGTTGACATTTGGTCATTTGTTCTGACTTTAATGTTACGGCTTTGGCTGTACAACAAGTCCTGGAGCTACCGTGGGGGAGCCACTGAAACCAAAAAGGCTGCCAGAAGAAAATGGCAAGCAATTTGGATTCGTAATACCCTGCTAGATTTAGGACCTACTTTTATCAAAGTAGGTCAGTTATTTTCTACTCGTGCCGATATATTCCCTAGTGAATATGTTGAAGAATTAACTAAACTCCAAGATAGGGTACCTGCTTTTAGTTACGAGCAAGTAGAAGAAATAATTGAATACGAACTTGGAAAGAAAATTCCCGAGTTGTTCGCAAGTTTTGAACCTATTCCCTTAGCTGCTGCTAGTTTGGGACAAGTTCATAAAGCCGTGCTGCATTCTGGGGAAGCAGTTGTCGTTAAAATACAGCGTCCGGGATTAAAACAACTTTTTGAAATTGATTTAAAAATACTCAAAGGTATTACACGATACTTTCAAAATCATCCGAAGTGGGGAAGAGGACGAGATTGGGTTGGCATCTATGAAGAATGTTGTCGTATCCTTTGGGAAGAAATTGATTATCTGAACGAAGGTCGTAATGCCGATACTTTCCGTCGTAACTTCCGCGCTCAAGAATGGGTTAAAGTCCCACGAGTTTACTGGCGCTATGCTTCACCAAGAGTCTTGACGTTAGAGTATGTACCTGGTATTAAAATTAGTCAGTATGAAGCTTTAGAAGCCGCAGGTTTAGATAGAAAGATTCTTGCTCGTCAAGGAGCCGAAGCTTACCTGCATCAATTGCTTAATAATGGCTTTTTTCATGCTGACCCCCACCCAGGAAACATTGCCGTTAGTCCAAATGGTGCGTTAATATTTTATGACTTTGGCATGATGGGCAAAATTCAGTCCAACGTGCGAGAAGGATTAATGGATACGCTTTTTGGCGTTGCTTCTAAAGATGGCGAGCGAGTTGTCAATTCGTTAATCAATTTGGGAGCATTAGCTCCAAGTGATGACATGGGACCAGTGCGACGTTCGGTTCAGTACATGCTGGATCATTTTATGGACAAGCCCTTTGAGAAACAGTCTGTAGCAAGTATCAGCGAAGACCTGTACGAAATAGCTTATGACCAGCCGTTTAGATTTCCGGCTACTTTCACTTTTGTGATGAGAGCTTTTTCTACTCTTGAAGGAGTTGGTAAGGGGTTAGATCCAGACTTTAGCTTTATGGAAGTCGCTAAACCATACGCAATGGAGCTTATGAGTGATATGAATGGTTCCGAAGGGAACAGTATAATTAACGAACTGAGTCGTCAAGCAGTTCAGGTAAGTACTAGTGCATTTGGTCTACCACGTAGATTAGAAGATACACTAGAAAAACTTGAGCGGGGAGATGTGCGAGTGCGTGTCCGGTCGATTGAAACAGAGCGTCTACTGCGAAGACAGACAAATATTCTGCTAGGAGGAATTTATGCGCTGATTATCAGTGGATTTACCCTTTCAGCTACCATTTTGTTGGTTCAAAATTATGTATGGTTCGCAGTCTTCGCGGGTTTAATTGCAGCAACTGTATCGTGGCTGCTGATTAGATTGCTTTTGCGCCTCGACCGTTACGACCGTATGTATTAGTTTAAATATAAAACTATATGAAACTTAAATTCACGGGTTTTAGCGATCCGGGACTTATTCGTTCTAATAATCAGGATGCTTTTTACATTGACCCAGAAGGTCGATTTTTTATTGTAGCTGATGGCATGGGTGGTCATGCCGGAGGTGAAGAAGCAAGTCGAATTGCTTCAATGCAAATTCAAAAGTACCTGATATCAAATTGGGACAGTTCTAGGTCTTCGGACGAATTATTACAGTCTGCTTTGTGGGAAGCTAACGAAGCTATTCTCAAAGATCAGCAAGAACATTCCGAACGAGCCGACATGGGAACTACTGTAGTCGCAGTTGTATTCCGTCCTGGTGAATCTCCTTACGTAGCTCATATTGGTGATTCGCGTTTATACCGCTTCCGCTCTTCTTTATTAGAATTAATCACCGAAGACCATACTTGGGTTGCTCGTGCTTTAAAAATGGGTGATATTACCATAGAAGAAGCCCGAAATCACCCTTTCCGTCACGTTTTATCTCGTTGTCTCGGACGCGATGACTTACACGAAGTTGACGTACAACCTCTCGATATAAAATCCGGAGACCGTCTTTTACTATGCAGCGATGGTTTAACAGAAGAACTTGCAGATGAAAAGATAGCCTACTATCTCCAGGAAAGCACTGCTTTAGAAAAAACTGCTCTTTCCCTAATAGAAGGAGCTAAAGAGGAGGGTGGACATGACAACATCACTGTTGTGATTGCTGAACTTGAAGAATAGTTTTTATCAATCAAAATATTCTTGAGAATTAGTTTTTATTATCTAATCGTCGAAATTCAAATTTCTTTTATAGAGATGCTTGGTTTGCGATTGCGATAAAATGCTGATTTACTTAGGACTTACGTAAAGCAAAGTAGTAATTGCGAGCGAAACAGTCTTCGTAGCGTCTCCCGAAGGGAGATAGTTAAGCTAAGCAATCACAGCATTTCACAGGATTACCATGTCCTGATTGAAACGCTTCGCTAACGCTGTCGCTCGGGTCAGATACAGTTACGTTATTTTTGCGTAAGCCCTGCTACTAATAGATAACCAAAATAGCAAGAAAATTAATTAGCTGCGATAGGTAATCTGTAATACGTTTATTGGATTATTTCACGCTGAGAGTAAAAATACTCATCAATTTGTTCAGTCTGAGCATTTTTTCTAGTTACAACTTGATACAAATAACTTAACCTCCGAAAAATATTTCGGGGGTTAAATTTTCATATTTGCTAAATTGACAACTTGCGCCTTAGAAGGTGATGGGAATATAATTCACCCTTAACTGCTCTATCTTTTTTGAGTCTACCTAGTAATCTTGCTTTAACCGAATCCAATTCGCAATAATAAAGCTGATTCATTCCTTGGTTTACTGGGATACATTTATTCAAGTAAATTGAAAAGCTCAAAAAAGTAACCGAAATATAGCTCTTACAACTTGGGGTTTATATCATTCGGAATAAACGCAAGACATGTAAAAACAAAAAATAGACAATATGACTGTGGGCAATAAGTCAAACAATTGTTATCTTTCTTTATATAGGGGGTAATAATTCCAAGACAAACTTGTTGCTTACCCAGACCTAATTGGTTCTGTAGTAAACAATGCAGTCTCATTAGCCGTCTTTTTTATTCTTTAGTTATTGGAGTTTGAAAAATGGACCAACCAATAGAACTTTCCTTGGAACAGCAATTCAGCATTCGCTCTTTCGCTAGCCAGGTAAAAGGAATGAGTCACGAACAAGCTCAGGACTTCTTGGTTAAGCTTTACGAGCAAATGGTTGTTAGAGAAGCTACTTACCAGGAACTTCTGAAGCACCAGTGGGGCTTAGATTCAGGCACCAACTGGGCATAGTAAAATAGTTTCCAAAGTAGGCGACCTCCTTCTCTTGCTAGGTTCCTTCCAGACGGAAAAAAGCTGGGGATGCCGGGGTGTCAACTAAAAACTATACTCAGGAATTAAATATACTTTCTCAATCATTATCATTTACTTCTAAAAAGATGAGTTAGGTCTGTTGAATTTGAACCTATCAACTTAACTTCGCCATCATCGCTAAAAATTTGCACTGATAATTCAACATTAATCACTAGTTCGTTAAATTCATAAGAATAAACGAGCGTTAATGGAAGGCAAGCCCAAAATCTTTGTTTGAACGACCAGCTCTTATAGAGTTATCTATATATTTTTATAACTGTTTTTTAAGTCTTTCTACGCAGTTTCGTAAACAAAATTAATATTTACTGAGTGAATACCACAGTTTGTATATACATTCTGTGGTATTTGCTTAAGCAGAAAGGTCAAAAGGAGAATCTGTATTAATTCCTTGTAATTTTGCTAATATTTGGGGTTTAATTTTTTGGAATTCACCTTTGAGCAAGTTTTTGCTGAATTGTGGTTTAGCAGAAGACGGTAAAGTGTGGCTCATATTTACCCAATCGAGCAGTCGCTGACGTTGGGCAGGTGCGATACTCGAAAGTAGGATATGACTGCATTTAGAAGGAGTTTCTCTTCCAAAGAAGACTAGACGGTAATAACCAGTTTTGCCTAAAAGAGTGGAAATATCTTTACCGGTATTAGTTTTGAGGTCAAGATAATGAGGGAGCCATTTTGCACCGAACTTGCGATGGTAAATAACTGTAATCCACAACAACATCGGATGGGGTGCAGTTATAAACAAAAATTGATTGTAGCGGGTACAAACCAAACGCTTCTGAATTTCGATTTGGGGAAGCATTATCCACAAAGCGGGTGTGGAATTACCGTTTACATGAATATTTTGAGGAAAAACAATATCAGCAATCGGTTTATCTTTGGGCCAAACAGCTTGTCTTAAAATTTCTTCATTACTAGCCGAAGTATTAACATCGAGCTTCGGACCTTGGGTCAAATCAGTTTTAACAGCAGGAGCAAGAAGCTCATTCTTGGTTCTATCTTGACTTCCAATAGAAATTTCAGTATCAACATTGACAGAAGCTCGAGACCTTTTATGATATTCCTCTATAGATGCTAATTCCTTAAGAATTTCATTAATGCTTTGGGGTCGCTCATTTGGTTTCTTTGCCAGACACTTCATTACCAAATTTTCCACCTCTAGAGGCAATTTTAACCTTGGGTTAGCTTCAGAAAAAAGACGTGGTGGCTTGTAATGATGTACTTTATACCATCCTCCAAAAGAAGGATTGTCAGGAATTAAAGGCATCTTACCCGTCAACATCTCGAACATCATCACCCCGAGACTATAAATATCCGAGCGGTTATCAAGTTCCTTTCCTTCCATTTGTTCGGGAGAAGAATAAGCTAAAGTACCTAGATAATAATTAGTTTGCTGAGTATCTGAGAGTAGTAACTTCGCAATACCAAAATCAAGAACTTTTACTAGTTCTCCAAAACTAGCATCATGAATAGCTAACATGTTACTGGGTTTAATATCGCGATGAATAATTGGGCAAACTTTACCATCGACGACAATACCGTTATGAGCGCATTGTAAACCCGAAGATATTTGACGTGCGAGACTCAGGAACCTGAGTAAAGATGGTTTTTCATCGCGGATAATTTGACTAAGGCTTTTACCTTGTAAATACTCCATCACATAAAACGGAGTAGATTTTTCGTCCACACCGTAGTCCATCACTCGAACAATATTTATGCTTTTTTGACCTAATAAAGCACAAGTTTTGGCTTCTCGCTCAAAGCGTTCCCTCAATCGCATTTTTTTATTTTGGACTGAGAGGGCCAGAAACTTAACCGCTACAGGAACCCCTCCCAACAAAACATCCTTAGCACGATAAACTCGACCCATAGCTCCAGTACCAATTATTTCCTGAAGTCGGTAGCGTTTGCCGAGTAAGCGACCAACGTTGGGGTCTGACATAAAAACTCCAATTTACAACAATATCAATTAAAAAAAACGAGCCATTTAGACGACTGTTGAATATAGCTAATACAAGTAAAATTAAATACAAGCAATATTTATAAAAATGGGATAAACCACAGGTGTCAACCCCACAAAATGTATCTTAATCGAATCAAAGTCTCTATATATCTATATCGCTACATAAAGGATAAAAAACTAAAATTTTACCTAAAGCATAAAATGGTAGATGTACACAGAAAAATGTACGATTATTAACTTCATCTTAATTTTATAATGCCCAAATTCTAATCAAAAATTTAACTTCTCCCGAAAAAAAATATCCTTAAGAGCCAGAAATGCGAAAAAAAGTTGGGAGTTAGGAGTTAGGAATTGGGAGTTAGGAGTTAGGAATTAGGAGTTAGGAATTAGGAGTTGGGAGTTAGGAGTTGGGAATTAGGAGTTAGGAATTAAGGGTTGGGAGATTTCCTACCTTGAATGAGGTTTGGCAGATGGGGTAATGAGTTATAACACTTTTAACTGTTCACTGTTCACTGTTCACTGTTCACTGACCTGTCGTTCCACATTGGCTTCCATTGTGCTAATTAGAAAATGACCTGCCATGATTCCACTAGTCAGATGATAAGTATTATTAGACACGCGACGTAAAGTTTCAAAACCGCTGCGACGTTGGCGATCGCCTAAAACCCAATATCGCTGAACTATTGTCTCAGGACCAATCCAGCCCTCTCCCTCTACTTGCCCTAATAAATTATGTTGTAGTAAAAATGTATACTGACGCTCTCCATCATCCAAACGTCCTTTGTACTGCAAAGCAATTTCAGGGTGTTCGGATGAAGGGAAAATAAGTTTTGTCACCATAGTGAACCAGTTATCTCGATTCCAAGCAACCAAAGTCATACCTTTAACGCTGATTGGCATACCATTACGTTCCAACCAATTTCCTTGTAATGTCCAGCGTCCCGGTTCGAGTAAAAAAGTATGAGCCACCTGTGGATAATTCCTGTGTTTTTGCAGTATCGCGAAGCTAGTTCAGTATAGCCCACCGATAGTTATCAGTGACCACTAAAGAAAGAGTTAGGAATTAGGAGTATTAGTTAGTAGTTGAGAATTTACAATACTTTCTACCCCCCTCTTCCCTCTCTCCCCTCTCTTCCCCCTCCCTTCTCTTACCCCCAAACGTTTCCTAAAAACACTTCCTTGGTAGCTCCGGTTGCAGCGGGTAGGTTTCCGGGGGAATCCTTGTATCTCCAATAGGCTAGAACTGCGAAGGCTATAGCTTCCTTAAAGTCGGCACTTAAATTAACTTCATCTGTGGTGGAAACTGGTATTGATGTTAATTGTTTTTGTAAGCGATGTTTAAGGTAAAGGTTGCGACTACCACCACCACATAAAAATACTCGATGTGGCATTTGTGGTAAAAAGCTACGGTAGCTGTGAGCGATTGAAACTGCTGTTAATTCTGTAAGAGTTGCTAAAAAGTCTGCTGGATTTAGTTTAAATCTTTGAGAATCTTTTAGGCATTGATGCAAGTAATCAACTCCAAACAACTCTCTACCTGTAGATTTTGGTGGTGATAGCTGAAAATAGTCTTGCAAAAGCCATTTTTCTACTAATTCCCAACAAGGAGTACCGCTTGCTGCCCAGTTTCCGTCTTCGTCGTAGGTTTTTGCTCCATCAGTTAAATGTTCTACAGCTAAATCTAATAGGCTATTTCCGGGACCTGTATCCCAACCACGAATCTTCGAGAGCCAATCCCCTCCACGAACGGGAATATAAGTAACATTGCCAATTCCACCAATGTTTTGAATACAGCGAGACTCAGAAGAGTGACTGAGCAAAGCTGCATCTACACGAGGTACTAAAGGCGCACCTTGACCGCTGGCTGCAATGTCAGCAGCGCGGAAATTATTTATGGTGGTGATACCTGTTAAATGGCTAATTACTGTTCCGCGACCAATTTGTAAGCTGTAACCAAGTTTACCTTCACCAAATTTTCCTGTCAGGGGTCGGTGATAAACTGTTTGACCATGAGAACCAATTAGAGTCGCACTTTGATGACCTATTTGAATATTAATTGCAGCTTCAGCAAAAGCTCTAGCAATAGCATCATCTAATTCTGCTAACTCAAGCATTGAAATAGCTTTACCAGCACAAACTTCTAAAATAAGTTCTCTTATTTCTGTGGGATAGGGGTATGTTTCACCAGCTATTAATTCTGCTTTAATATCTAAACCCGTACCGGAAATATCAACTAGAGCAGCATCTATACCGTCTACCGATGTACCACTCATTAAACCAATTACGCGAGTCATGGGATTTTGGATTTTAGATTTT
>ERZ1740052.661-NODE-661-length-11661-cov-6.488368_pt1 | contig 11661 bp, 9 predicted proteins | sample MGYA00581750_ERZ1740052 | MGnify/ENA primary metagenome ERZ1740052 (study PRJEB43018, sample SAMN04849743) | marine metagenome | isolation source: floating plastic debris | place: Pacific Ocean | collected 2008-08-30 | study: EMG produced TPA metagenomics assembly... | reverse complement strand
TTTTAGTTATCAGTCTGTTTTCTGACCAGGTGTCTCAACGATGTGGATCTAATGCCTGTGTAACCAGGACTGTCTGCGACCAATGCGATTATTTGATGATGCTATGCCCAAAAGGTGATGCGGTGCTGGAGGCTTATATGGCTGGGTTTTAGGGGCGTGGTTTTAGGGGCGGGTGCTACATAAAGCCCTTCTGGAGTAAATGCTGTCGTTGCTGACTTTAAAGATTGAATTAGTGACGTGATCTAGAAAAAGGCCACTGTGTCAGGATCTTGCAGATTAAATCACTACCAAAATCAGCAACGTTTAACTATGTGATTGGCAAATAAGGAGATGACGACAATGATGGCAGCACGGGAAATTATGACCAAAACTGTGGTCTCTATCAGTGGTTCAGCAACGGTGGCCGAAGCCGTTGCACTGATGAAAGAAAAAGGGTTGCGAGCGCTGATTGTAGACCGTCGCAACGAAGATGATCCCTATGGCATGGTAACGGAGACAGATATTGTTTATAAGGTTGCCGCCCATGGCCATGATCCAAAGGAAATGCGGGTTTATCAGATCATGACTAAGCCCTGCATTGTGGTCACACCAGAATTGGGCGTAGAGTATGTTGCCCGCCTCTTTGCCAATACTAAGATCCGCCGTGCTCCTGTTGTACAGGGCCGTTTATTAGGGGTGATTTCAATTTCAGACATTCTGCGTAAGAGCGATTTTGTGGAAAAACCTAAAAAAGACTTCTACGGGCAAGGATCCTATATGGACGACCCAGAGGTTCTACAAGAACGAGAGTATGATGTTTAGAGCAGTCAATCGCCTGGCCACTCAGAGGGTTGATTAAAAGATAAATTGAGAGATTCTCATGATAAAGAGAATCTCTTTTGTCTATGGAATTTTTAACGTAAGGACAGGGAAACTATGATGCAGGCAAAGGACATAATGACGGCTGATGTCATCACCATTAGCGGTTCGGCAACGGTAGCCGACGCCGTTGCGCTGATGAAAGAAAAAGGGCTGCGGGCGCTGATTGTGGACCGTCGTGACGAGGCAGATCCCTACGGCATGGTGACAGAGACGGATATTGTGTACAAGGTCGCCGCCTATGGCAAGAATCCTAAGGAAATGCGAGTGTTTGAGATTATGACCAAGCCTTGCATCGTGGTATCTCCCGATTTAGGTGTAGAGTACGTTGCTCGCCTGTTTGCCAATACAAAAATTCGCCGGGCTCCTGTGGTGCAAGGTCGGCTGCTGGGGGTGATTTCAATCTCAGATATTTTGCTTAAAAGCGATTTTGTGGAGAAGCCAAAGCGCTTGTTTATTGAGGATGAAATCGATGTTGCCCGTCAGGAAGCTCGCAAGATTTGTGCCGATCAGGGGGCAACATCACCGGCCTGTGCCGCAGCATGGGACGTAGTGGAAGAACTACAAGCAACAGCGTCTCATCAAAAAGCTGCCAAAGGTAGTTAAGCAGGAATTCCCAATTAGCTACCAGATATGATGCCCCCTTGTTGATACTGTTGGAGGAGACTAGAGCCCAAGCCCTCAACAGTATCAACAAGGGGGCTTTGAGGGCAAAACACAGAAGTTCAACTATCCTTTCGCATCTTAAAGAGGATGATCTACTGAGTTCTGTGTAGTGTTAATGGCAACATTACGTGTTTGGCTAAGATACGAGGTTACGATTGATACAGCATCTGTCAGGTTACAGGACTGCACAAAAATAAAGGTCCAGGTAAAGACATCCGATAGGGGCATTGCATGCAATGCCCCTATCGGGGTTAGCGGTAGATTTGGTTGCCAATGCCTTAGCAACGCCTATCCCTGACCGCCTAACGTTATAGCTTGGCGCACCTATAGCTTGACGCACCTAGTTCACAACATTGATGAGCGCTGACAACCCTAGCTGACCTGACTTGCCATCGGCACCTATCGATAGCCATTCATGTGGGGTTGCTCTGTGATTAAGCGAATGGCTAAGAACCTCCATTTGGTTAGCCCCTGACTAAGTCAGGAACGATGGGGTATGCGATTATGTTTTGGCCATTCAGCCCTTAAACGTTGCCATTCCCAGCCCATACACGAAAAAACGTATGGGTCGTCACCACTGATTTTGCGTAGAGAATCAGAAAAATATAGCCAACACAAAAAAATAGATGCATCCCTGTGTTGCTCTGAGCAGCAATCGCCTCCACTTTTGATTTTGATGCCATAAATCCTGCTTAGTCCTTGATATTCAAGGCGTTTGACTTATTTGAAGCGATAGCGTTCTACTGCCATACGCACAGTTTTCCTGAGCCAAAATTGGTAGTTAATAAAATTAGAAAAAGCTGCTAATATATCTCTTAACGTTTAGTGCCAAAAAAAGTTCAAAGCTTCATATTTTTGGGGTTGGGCATACCTTTAGCGGATGTAATCGCATCTTAAGTTCTAAGGATGTGCTTTTCCTAGTAAAAATTGATACTTTGCTTTCTAGTGTTAACTGTTGAAGGGTCAACCGTCATACATCTTTTTTTAGTCTGCATCCACATTTGCTGAGTGCTGGGTAATAGGAGTTGTTGTCTGAGGTGTTCTTTTTAAGTCCTGAAGGTTGTTGCATCACCATGATTTTAATTTTATGTCAGTCTCCACGCTTACCTGTAGACGTTTATATTCGTGGGTTAACTCTGTAGACGTTACCCCTGTGCTATCTCTTTAACCTATTTGTCACTATCGCGTCAGGCAGAGGTTGTTGTTCACGCTAAACAGCTTAAGTCTACGTTTTAGAGTCAGCCGAGTGGGCTGAGAGATTTGTATTTGAGTATTGTTTTTCAACATACGATATACGATTCCTGGCTGTAGTTACTTACATAGTCAGGGACCTCTACGCAACAAAAGATTCTTAGGCTAACAATCTACTAATTTAGCCTGGGATTTGCCTGGGTCAGCAAATTTTATTCGCGGTGCTTCTATGACTGATAAGAATGTCTTGACCATTCGACCCCAGGAGGCGAGTGGTACTCTTCCTATACCTAAAGAGATTACTCTGGTCTATTTGTTTTGGACGTTTCTGAAAATTGGCAGTACCGCGTTTGGCGGATTTATGTCTCTGGTTTCAGTCGTCGAAAATTTTGTGGTGCAGCAGCGTAAGCTGATGTCCCACGAAGACATGTTAGACGGAATTTCCCTAGCGGCTATTTTGCCGGGGCCCATGGCAGCTAATGTCATTGCCTATGTTGGCTACCGTATTCGTGGTAACTGGGGGGCGCTGCTGACGACCGTTAGTTCGTTACTGCCTTCTTATTTAATACTGGTTATCTTCTCTATCTATGCTAAGCGGTTTGAGTCTATTCCCGTAGTGGAAAAGACCTTTATGGCCTTTGTACCAGCTATGGTTGCCATTATTTTGGCAGCGGCTTGGCGCATGGGTAAGAACACTATCAAGTCAGTGCGCAACTGGCGGGCGATCTCAATTGCGGTTGTTTCGTCTTTGCTGTTGAGGTTTGTCGGTGGTTTTTACACCACACTGCTGATTATTTTAGCGTCTGGCATTGTCGGCTACATTTGGTACTACAAAGAGATCAAGCGACAGGCCCTGTCCGATGACTCCTTCAATGCAGCTCCTCGGTCTGGCATGTCTAAAGGGGACATCATTGCCTCGTTTGCTTTCTTAAGCTGTTTTCTAGTGCTATACCTGGTGCCATTGCCCTTTATCAGTGATGATAGTCTGGCGCGCTTGTTCATTACGTTTTCAGGTCTGAGTTTGCTGCTGTTTGGGAGTGGCTATGTCTTTATTCCCATGATTCAGGAGCTGGTGGTAAATACCTATGGTTGGATCACTCAGCCTGAGTTTACAAATGCGATCGCACTTGGTCAGCTGACGCCAGGTCCCATCCTGATCAGTGCCGCAGCCATTGGATATTCCGTCAAAGGCTTTTTAGGCTCACTGGTCGCAACCGTTGGCATCTTTTTCCCCCCGGCCATGCTGATGTTGACCTGTTCTCATCTATTAGTACGCATCAAAGAATCCCCCGTTATTCAAGCTGCGTTTAACGGAGTGCGGCCAGCTGTTGTCGGGTTAATTTTTACAGCGGGTATATCATTTGCCCAACCGGCGTTAGAGATGGGACAGCCCGTCGTCACCTACTTGGTTACCGGTCTGATTTTTGCCAGCTCCCTGTTTGCAATCCTCAAATGGAAAGTGGAAGTGGCCTTAATTATTCCAATTGCTGGTTTGATCGGCCTACTACTTTACCCCTAAATTTTTAATAGGTTAGGGGCGTAGCGTCTTCCATTGCATTTATCAGATTATTTGGGGCAATAGATATCCCTAGAAGCCTAAAATTACTAGGCAGCCAATCTGAATCGATAGATGTATGGGGTGATTAATTGCCCAGTCAGCTCTTATTCAATCGTCCCATCTGCTAGAAACCCATCATTCAGCAGATGGGATTATGCTTGGAGCCTACGACTTTAGTCTAAGCTCATCTAACTTAGTCTAGGCGCTTACCTAAAAAGAAAATCCAGAGTCAATGGAGCATTATCTATAGCCCTATGATCGGCAGTTACCTATTCTCAAAGGAATCTGCTAAGGCTTAAGCGGCTTCAAAGCTAGTGAGTTTTGCTGCTCAACCATAGGCTTTCACGGCTGAGATTCGATATCAGGACATTTTCTTCCCCCTTGGGGAAGTTCTCTGCGATTACAAAGTATTGGTAAATCTACTTTAGTCTACATGAAACTTGCTAGGCTGATAGAATACTATACTAAGTACAGAACACTCACTTAAGGTGATTTTGTTCCGTCAAGGGTTTACCATCCACCGCAACAGGTTTATCTACCGTTCTAGTCATATTTTCAACGACAAAATCAAGGGCACGCCATCTACATTCAGGCTTTGATTAGGGGTGTAAACATCCAGGCTCTCTATGCTTTTCGACAATTGTCGTCTTGAACCTATTATTGATCATCAGAGGTGTAACCTAACGTTATTTATCGGTAAGCACCGTAGGTCAGCCATCGCCAAATACTGGTGCGATCTCATCTGTGTCATGGCTTCATGACTTTAAGCTGTTGCAAGCATACCATGTGCACAGCTGTCTTAAAATCTATCTCTGCTATACAGAACGTCTCTGTGAATAAAAAGAGGACGTTTCTGTTTATCAGAAGGATTTTATCTGCAAGATGCGAGCGTGTAACATTTTTAACAGGTTGGTGTATTCCTTCACTCAGTAATGGCAAAAAGATTTTTGTATTAAGTGTTAAAACCAGGCCCTGCCTCGTATATAAACGCTTAACAGTCATGTTGTTCCCGCTCTTAAGCTTCCCAAAAGGAAGCTGAACGTGTGCCATCAAATTAAGTAAGACAACCCTTTAACTAATCGGTTCAAACCAATATCAAATTTCGAACTTAGATTACCGGAGAAACCACTTTAACTATTGAATAGTTTCCCATGTTAATCAGGTTGCCCATAAGGCTATGTTCGAAATGTTACGCAGGAAAGATTTTTCTAATTTTTCTTATGTTTTGAATTCTAGTCGAGAAAAGAGAGTATTTCAACTCAAATTCTAATTTCTCGGCCAAAATACTGAACTAAAAAGGATTTTAGAAACTCTTTCAACCCATGTGACCATGTCAATAACTTGATGATGCGCACATGAGATTTATTTAAACTCAAGCACTGAAATTTTTCATTGCAAAATTTTGAGGTTAAAGGTGTATTTATTGTCGCTTTCGTTTTGCCTTGGCACTAGGTACTAGCTAATGGTTAAGACCTACGGGAATTCTAAAGATATGAACTTCATGAAAAGCTTGCATAAACCAAGACCCACAACCACCAGCAAATCTATTCGGAGTTTTCAGCCTCCGGTTTTATTGGCAAGTTTTGTTCATACCTATGGCAGTGGATGTTTGGAAGTCGACGCAAAGTCACTGTCCTGGTGGATATACTTTAAAGATGGCAAACTCAACTATGCCTCCCATGCCTCTGCAAAAACTCTTGTTTACTCCCTTAAGTGGCTTAAATTAAAGTTGGCTAGCATGAGCCAGGAAGCATTTTCATGGCTGGAGCAAAATACTGACGAATTACTAGACATTAAGTCCAATAATATTCAATCTATTCAATATTTTGAATATCAGATTATATGCTATTTAGTTGAGCAAAAATTTTTAGAGACCTACCAAGCCGAAGAACTAATAGAGCAATTAACCCAAGAAGCAATTGAGTCATTTCTATCTCTGACGGGAGGTGCCGTCAGAATTGATAGAGAATTGTTTGAGATTCCTGTCTTTTGTAAACTTGATCCCAAAGCGACCATTGAAAACTGTCGAACGCGATCAAATACTTGGAAATTACTTTCCCCGTTAATTAGCTCACCTCACCAACGCCCCTATATTGTTAGTCAAGAAACTTTTTTCAGTACTAACAACACCGATACTATATCGCCAAGACTAAAAACAAAGCTTGGAACGCTTTTGCGAGGATATAGCATTCGCCATATCGCCGCCATTTTACATCAAGACGAATTAGACTTTGCCAAATTTTTATATCCATATATTGATAATAAGTCAATAATTTTAAGAGCTCCAGAGCATCCATGGGACAGGTTATCCGGGCTCGAAAATACATCTTTGAGAAAAACTCAAGAAGTAAAGCCAATTAGAGAAACTTCTTTAGGGGCATCTACTTCAATACCCCAAGCATCTACCTTCAATAAAAAGCAAAAAACTCGTCCGGTTATTGCCTGTGTAGACGATAGTCCAAATACGCTAGATCAAATCGAGCGTTTCTTAGGTGAAGAAAACTATTCAGTTTTCAAGTTCCTTGAACCAATCAAGGCAACATTTCAGCTAAAACGACTAAAGCCAGACATGATTTTGCTTGATCTAACAATGCCCACCATTAGCGGATATGAATTATGTAGGATGTTAAGACGTCTTCCCGGATTTGAAGAAATCCCGGTTGTAATGGTTACAGGCAAGAAGGGGATTATCAACAAAACAAGAGCTAAATTAGTGGGTGCTACAGACTACTTGGAGAAACCTTTTAATAGAGCTAGCTTGCTAGATGTGATATCTAGAAACCTGACTTAAAAATATGTTCTAGAAACCTAGATAATCTCATTATTTAAAAGTAAGAGAATTACCTGGATACCTCGATATATTTCTTAGGTTTTGATTTTCCCAAACAGTATTCAAAATAGCTTTTGAGGTGATTTAACGTGACTAAGATCCTAGTTGTCGATGATTCTATTAACGAATTGGAACTCATCAGCAATTACTTGCGAAAGGGTGGCTATACCGTGATTGTAGCCACTGATGCTAAAGAAGCTCTAAGCAAAGCCATAGAGCATCAACCCAATGTGATCGTGACAGATTTAGTCATGCCGGGGATGAATGGTTTAGAAATGTGCCGCAATCTAAAGAAAAATCCGGCAACTCAAAAGATGCCGATTGTTGCCTGTACCTCCAAGTCAGGAGAGATTGATCGTCTTTGGGCCATGAAACAAGGTGTGAATGTGTATGTCACCAAACCCTTTACTGAAGATCAACTTGTAAACGCCGTTCGGTACAGCTTAAGCCAATGAATGCCTCAGTCCTAGCTCATCGCTCTATTCAGCCAGAGGGAACTGCGGGTGCGTCCTGTTTGAGCTTTCAGCTCAATGAGCAGACACCAGCAATTTTTTCAATGCACCAGGTTCAGGAAGTAATTGTTCTTCCGGCACAGCAGATTACGCCCATGCCTAACATGCCATCCTGTGTGCTGGGATTATCCACTCGACGGAGTCGAGTGATGTGGCTAGTTGACTTGGCACATATGCTACTATCCACGCCACTTCCGTCAAATATTCGTAATTATAACGTCGTAATTATCCGTGTTGCCCAGAGGCTACAGCAACAGAACATGCTGGTAGCAACTGCTCACAACCAGGCCCTGCTGGGGTTAATCGTACCGACCATGAAAGGGGTGGTCCGGTTTCCCCCAGATTCAATTCAGACGCCTAAGGGGCACTTTGCCCCAAACTTAGCGCCTTGTCTACGCGGGTGCTTGCTGCAGCAAGATGAAATGCTGCTTGTCCTAGATGCTGAAGCGATCGCTCGCTCTCCCATTTTGCAAAGCAGTTAGGCCCCTATCCTAACTGCTCGAATCTCCAAATCCTCCCTATCCACTCCTACTCCAGAGATTTACAACGATGGCCCCCAATACAGAATTTCCGTCTCAGTTGAACAACCTCTCAGCTGCCAGTGGTGGTAGTCTGCCTGACGGTATGGATTCTTCTAGTTATTCGTCTCAAGACGCTAGAGCCAATCAACAGTACGCCCAGTCTGCCACCTCTCCAACATCTTCTAAGGGCAAGGGGTTTTGGCAAAAGCTAACGCTTAGAACTAAGGTGCTGGCTCTGGCGCTGTCTTTGGGAGTAGCTCCCGTGGTTGGTGTAGGAGGTATCGGATATTTCTTCGTACAGCAGCGAGTTACCACTCAGGTAACTGAGACAAGGGAAACCACCACCACAGATATCGCTAACTTTACGGCGGAATTTATGGATGCCCGTTTCCAAGACTTGAGAACCTTCTCTCAGCTGAGCATGTTTGCAGATGCTAAGGTGCGCGAAGCGACAGAAGTTGCGGATCGAAATGCCTTTCTACAAGAGCTAGTGGAAAATTCACCGCTCTATGAAGATATGGCTGTGGTAGACCTCCAGGGTAATCCTGTTGCCGTTAGCAACCCAGATGGTATTCCATCAAACGTAAGTCAAAACGACTGGTTTCAAAATATTGTTGCTACCCAAGACATTACCTGGGTACAGCCACGGGCACCGAGGGCAGGGGGACTGGAATTCGCGCTGATTGGAGCTGCCCCAATTTTTGATAGCACCACGGGCGAGATGCTCTACATGGTTCGTATTCGTCTTGACGTGCAAGAACTAAAGCAGCGTGTAAGCGCGTTTGCAGACGAAAATACTGAAGTCGCCCTAATCGACGCCAACGAACAGATCTTTCTAACCAACACTGAAGAAGGCGAAAACAATCCAATTCTAGCCAACCTTTCTAATGCGGTTTCTTGGCTAGAGGATCGGGAAGTACAGGCGTCTATCCTCAATCAAGGAGCAGGTCCCCAACTCACGGCCTATGCCCCCATTATTCATGACCCTGGCGCTCCACAGCTCAATTGGAGTGTGGTCAGTCTGGTTGATACCTCCACCGCGTTTGCAGCGTCTCGACAGCTTCTAACGACAGTACTTTTAGGAACCGGTATCACAGCTTTACTGGTAGCGGCCATTGCCACCCTGGTGGCAACACGAACCACATTGCCGATTTTGCAGATTACTGATTCGGTAAAACGTCTAGGACAAGGGGACTTTAGAACTCGAATTGATACCCAGGGTGAAGACGAAATTGCCCAGCTGGGTACTAACATTAACCTGATGGCATCCCAGATTCAAAATCTGCTGGTAAAACAAGAAGAGTCGGTACAACAGCAAATTTCTGCCCAAGCACAGGTAGAACGCGCTGAGGAAGAACGCCAGCGGAATGAAGTCTTACAGCGTGAACTGGTACAGCTGCTGAATGAGATGGAAGAAGCCTCCAATGGTAATTTAACCGTACGTACGGAGCTGACAGCGGGTGAAATTGGTATTATTGGTGACGTTTTCAACGCCATTATTGAGAACTTGCGCACCATCGTAGTCCAGGTAAAACAAGCAACAGGTCAGGTAAACAGCTCCATTGACGAGAGTGAAGGAGCGATTCAGCAGCTGGCGGATGAAGCCCTGGCTCAGATGGACGAAATTACCAATACGCTAAACTCTGTTGAGCAGATGTCGACATCCATTCAGGACGTGGCCGATAACGCCCGTCAGGCAGCGGAAGTTGCCCAGGTGGCCTCCAACGCCGCTCAAGATAGTGGAACTGCCATGGACCGCACAGTAGACAGTATTCTTGACCTACGGTCTACCGTGGCAGAAACCGGGAAAAAGGTAAAACAGTTGGGTGAATCGTCCCAGCAGATCTCCCAGGTGGTTTCGTTAATTAACGAGATTGCGATGAAAACCAACCTGCTGGCAGTAAACGCCAGTATTGAGGCGGCCCACGCTGGGGAAGAGGGGCAAGGTTTCGCGGTGGTTGCAAGTGAGGTTGGTCAACTGGCAGAGCAGTCAGCGGCAGCAACCAAAGAGATTGAGCAGATTGTAAAGAACATTCAGATGGGTACTCGAGACGTGGTTGAAGCCATGGAACGGGGTACAACTCAGGTGGTTGAAGGTACACAGTTAGTACAAGAAACCAAGCAAGGCTTAGGACAGATTGTGGAAGTATCCCAGCAAATTGACACACTGCTGCAGTCTATTTCTAAAGCAACGGTATCCCAGGCTGAAACGTCTCAGACGGTCACTCAACTTATGCAGCAGATTACCCAAGCGTCTAAGCGCACGTCTGAGTCTTCACGTCAGGTGGCCGGAACACTGCACAACACGGTGGAAGTTGCCCGAGAACTGGAATCGGCTGTGGACCAGTTCAAGGTTAAAACGGACGCATAATCAACCGTTGCTGAGCGCTAAGAGGGGGGTAAATCTCTCCTACCTGGGCAGATTTTCCCTCTCAAGCTCAGCAACACCTTAATCGTCGTTTTTTCTTCTATCAAACTAGTTCTGCTCTATTAAATTAAACCCATGTCACATGCAGCAGATCGTGAGGTCTGGCTCAACTTCCTAGACGAAGTTGATGAATATCTCAACACCATTGAATCAGTTTTGATCGGGCTCGCTGAAACAGGTGTAGATCCTCAACAGATGGATGCAGCCCTGCGATCGGCTCATACGATTAAAGGCATCGGGTCAATGATCGAATGTCCATCGATGAGTCAACTGGCCCACCGATTCGAAGATTCTTTAAAGATCGTCAAGGTTCGTCGGAATTCAATCCAGGTGGATGCTGCGCTGGAAATGCTTCTGCTGAAAGGTTTAGATAGCATGCGCCAGATTAGCGCACTTCACCGCCAGGCGTCGCCGATCACAGAGTCATGGCTAAAGATCCATGCCCATCCTCTCTTTGAACAATTGCACGATTGTCTGGGTGAGGTTCAACCCAGTGATGAACTGGCATTACTCGCAGAAGAGTCAGACGATAACACGGCCGTTGTTATGTTTGGCACAGAAGTGGAGGAGTTGCTGGAACGACTGACATCGGTGTTAGAGATTCCAGACTCACCCTGTCTGCGAGAAGAACTAGAGATGATGGCGGAAGAATTGCACGATTTGGGCAAAATGCTCCAACTCGAAGCATTCAGCAGTCTTTGCCAATCTATTCAACAACACCTGACAACGGCTGCCCCAGAGCAGATAGAACCCATAGCACGCCAGTCTCTAAATATTTGGCAACGCTCCCAGGCTCTGGTGATGGTCGGTAAACTCGATAAGCTACCGACCCAGCTAGACTTAGAAGATGTTCCCAACGTTGGTGTCTCTGAGGCTGAGGCTGAAGACATGGCCGTCAGTGAACTGTTCAATGCAGATAGCTCAGTTCCATTCTTTGCGGTAGAAGATGCTGACATAGAGATCTCTGACTTTGAGACATTAGACCTGGTTGAGACAACTGAAACCAATATCTCTGAGTTAGAGACATTGGAATTAGAGAACCATGGGGATACGATTGCCAATCTCAACAATACTGGCGATCTAGAGATACTGGATGA
>ERZ1740052.660-NODE-660-length-11663-cov-5.272054_pt1 | contig 11663 bp, 10 predicted proteins | sample MGYA00581750_ERZ1740052 | MGnify/ENA primary metagenome ERZ1740052 (study PRJEB43018, sample SAMN04849743) | marine metagenome | isolation source: floating plastic debris | place: Pacific Ocean | collected 2008-08-30 | study: EMG produced TPA metagenomics assembly... | reverse complement strand
GCTTGCCATTAGCGCGGTCAAATTCCTCTAGGGTGCTGTCGAATGAAGTGCCGCTTGCTTCTGCGTAAATCGGTGTAATTGCGTCTGCTTCCCAATGAGGCTGAACTCTATAGGGCTGCAACGTTTTACAGATGGGAATAATAATTTCCTGATGAAATATGTTGGCTAGAAGGGCGGAGCTGAGGCGAATTTCCACCTCTGACTTTATGCCTGTTAGCAGCTCATTTAGGGCGTTGTCTTCAGGACTAATTTTTCCTCTGTGCTCTCGAAGTAAGTCTCGAATTTCAACTAAGAGATCGGTATCGAGAGCTTCTAGGGTATCGCCAATAGTGTTGCTTCCAGATAAATCACCCGCGTTGATGTTGTACTTTCCACGCTGCTCTATAAACTGAATGACAGTTCCATGGTTGTTCCCCAGCTTGGTCAGATTCGCCAGCTCCGAAAGAATTTCGCTACGGTTTAGCACGTGTTTCAAGCACCCTTCTTGAACGGCTAGACACTCGGGTAAAAAGCAAGAGTCCGAATGCCTACCACTCAGATTACAGGGTATTTGCCCTCACACAAGTGATACTGCTGCTAATCCTATTGCTACTAATCCTACTGCTACTAATCTTACAGAGCAAAGCTGCTAGCATCTAAGCCATCTACGCTCACACCGTTCAGTAGCGCAATTTCTCTGTAGACTGTTTTTCCAGGGCGGGTGCGATCAATATCCAAGACAGATATTTTCGTTCTATTGCTAGCCGATGACCCAATGTGTACATACTCCTCAAATGGCGTGGGGCTAGTGTATTTTGCATTGTTGAAAATAGCGGACAGGTCAATGAGGTCTTCTCCTACCGTGAAGTCTGTAATGGTATCGCCGCCTTCGTTGAGTCTGCTGTAGGTAAATCGGTCGCGCCCTTTCCCGCCGCTGAGGCGATCGCGCCCTTTCCCGCCACCTAGCACGTCATCCCCTGTTCCACCTTTAATGCGGTCATCGCCAATGCCACCTTGAATGTTGTCATCGCCGCCTTTGCCGTCGATGAAATCGCGCCCATTCCAAGCCCGAATCAACTCACCAACATCACTACCAAATATCCGATCGTTCTCTCTAGTTCCCCTTAGTTTTGGCAGCTCATCCGGTGTGGTGGGCACAGGTTCAGCAATAGGTTCAATAGGCTCAATAACAGCCGGTATCGACCCGCTCAGGTCTCTAACCGCGCGGCTAATATCGCGTGCACCATTGCCTGTAATAAAGCTGCCTGCTGCTGTAATGCGCGCATCTGAATTTGTTGCAAATGCAGCAACCCCATTTTCCCCATTGTTAGCGATGCTGCTATCTACCATCACCATTGTGTCGTTGATGACCACGCCAGATAATGTGTTGCTGCTAATTTGGCTATTCGCAATTTGCAGCTCACCAACAGAAATAATGCCGTCTCCCTGGTTCCCAGTGATGCTCGCATCTTGGGCCAAGAGCTGTCCTACATGCTTAATGCCGTCGCCAGTGTTACTTTCTATCTGGCTACTCAACAGCTGTAGGCTACCGTTGCTGACAATGCCACGCCCCTGACTGATTGCCACACCGCTGCGCTCTAGTGCTAGCGCGCCAACAAGTCGAATGCCTACACCATTGGTGCCGATAATGCGGCTACCGCTAAGGGTGAGTTTGCCCTGGGTAGAGAGTGCAAAGTCTTGGTTGGAAAAGAGCAAGCTGCTTTGAATCAGGATGTCTGCGAGGGGGCCGCTACCCTCGCCTGAAGGTGAGAGCGTGCTGGCGATACCGCCCGTATTGTCTGTCAAATACCCTTGGGAAAATATCAGGCTTTCACCGGCTGTTAGGATGCCACCGGCCTGTTCTCCTACACCGTTTGCGATCGCAAGCCCAGCCATCGTCACCTGGCTACGTACAGAATCATTCCCATCATCTAGCCGAAACACTCTAGACTGCCCGTTACCGCTGATGGTGAGTGCCTCTGCGCCCAAGCCCTCAATGCTCACACTTTTATCGACTACCAGCTCTCCTAGGGTGAGCCCCAATACGCCTTCGCCAAAGCCAGCGTCTTGATTTGCCAGCTCATCAGCAAAGGTAATCGTACCGCCTGCTTTTACGGCTGCTAGTGCCTCACGGAGTGACACATCACCCGCTGCTAAGCTGCCATCGCTTTCGTCTACCAGCGTGTCTACTACCAGCGTGTCAGGTGCAGGTCTACCAGCGAGAGTACTGGAAGTTGCCGTACGATTTTCCATGGGTGCGAGCGTCCAAAACTGTTGATAGCGCTTTCGATCAAAGGAATCAAAAGCGCTATCAAAAATGACTCATATGTACCTAGCAAGTTCCAATATTTGGCTTTTTGCTTTGGTTGCTTGCATGGTCTTATGGCCAACCCGCGCTACGGTTTACTGTTCCTGCCACAGCAAAAAGTTCCAATAAAAAGTTACAACGAAAAATTACAGCAAAAAGCTGCTCGCATCTATTTGGTCAACTGTGACGCGATTGACCACAGCCAGCTTACGGAATACAGGACTGCCGCTTGCCCGAGTCCGATTGATATCGAGAACTTCGACACTGCTGTTGCGTCTGCCAGCTGAGCCAATCCGCACGTAGTCTTCAAAGGGTGTCGCACTGTCGTATCGGCGGTCTGAGAGAATCGCTGAAAGATCGATCACATCTGTCCCTAGCTCAAAGTCAATAATGATATCCGTGCCTTCGTTGACTCTGTTGTAAACAAAGGTATCGCTACCGGAGTCGCCTCTCAGCAAGTCACGCCCTTTGCCGCCGCCTAGCACGTCATCACCCGCGCCCCCTCGAATTGTATCGTCACCCGCATAACCTTCTAGGACGTCGATGCCGCCCAAGCCAAAGAGATTATCTCTCGCCCGCAATCCTATGATGAGATCGCCATCTTTCGTGCCGATTAATCGATCTTGTCTGCGCGTACCTGTAATTGGGTTCAGAGGTATCTCGTTGTCCTGAGCTGGGGCCTCGAATGCGCCGATATCGACGACTGCTGTGCCATTGCCATCGCCATCTAGCACTCGCTCAAAGTCTGCGCCGCGCTGGTCAAATCCGTCAGCAGTGCTAGGGTCACCTGCGTCGATAGCAGGACTCCCCGGTAGCAATGCCTGGGTGAGTGTTGGGCCGCCGTTGTCTTTGATCGCGCCTAGCTTAGGGTCGATAGGGTTACTGGCTGTACCGATAAGGTCTCCGGTTGCGCCGAAACCATCTGCACCAGTTCCGTCGCCAATGAGATTGTAGCCTTGGCTAGTGACTATACCCAGCACGTCTGTTGTAGCCCCTGTGTTGGCAGCAACAATAGTGTTCTTAAAGGTACTTTCTCGGCCAAAGTACTCATCTGCTTCGGTCGAAAGTTCAACGCCGCCCACTCGCGTGCCACTGTTACCGCTCACTGTTGAATTAACAATCTCTAAACGGTTTCTATAGTAGCCATCGTCAGACCCGCTAGAGATACCACCCACCTCTGCTGTAGAGCCGCCGTTACCAGAAACAGTACTGTTGTCTATTCGTAGCGTAGCGGTATTGGGCCCGCCAAATCGACTAATAGGCTTAATGCTGTTGACAATACCGCCACCGCTGTTTTCAACAATGCTGCTATCTGTCACCGTGCCCAAAAAGGTAGAGCTAACCCCTATGCCTGCGTTACCACCCACTGTACTTTGGGCAACCGTTACTGTCCCGCCCGAAATACCATTGCCCGAATTATTAATGATTTGAGATTGGCTGACAGCAATATCGCCGTCGTAGCCAGCATCTGCAATTAAGCCAGCGCCGTTATTTTCAACAGTACTGTTGCTGATATCAATGGACCCAGCATAGTTACCAAATGCGCCCACGGGTGCATCAACGCCAGCGTCTGTATTGCCAGAAATAACACTGCGTTCAACAGAGACGGCCAGCGTCGAAGAAATGCCGTCTTCTCCATTGTTAGAGATTGTGCTGTCTGTGACGGTAACTCTGCCATCACTGTTAATGCCATCTGCCTGATTGTTGGAAATGCTGCCCCCAACTACCGTGAGGTCGCCGTAGGTGTATACGCCTTCACCCCCGTTGTTTGTAACGTCGGTGTTCTCCAAGGTAAGAAATAGGCGAGTGGCCACGCCGATGTCTGCATTGCCAGTGATGACGCTGTCTTTAATCGTCAGTGCGCCACCGTAGCCGACAACACCGGATGAGCCACCTGTAACGGTAAGCCCCGCTAGTAGAGTCGGCTCAATGCCAGTGTTTCCATCGGAGTCAAAGTCAAATACAGCAGACTCGCTGTCCCCCTTTACCGTGAGGAGGTCTGCACCTAGCCCTTGAATTGACAGCGATTTTGCCGTGGTAAGCGAGCCGAGCGATAGCTCAATTACGCCTGCGCCTGCGCCTGCGTTTTCGGTGGCAAGGCTGGTGGCAAAGTCGATGGTGCCGCCTGCTTCTACGGCTGCGATCGCCTCTCTTAGCGACACATCTCCCACTGAGAGATCACCATTATTTTCATCGACAAGCGTATCGACGGTAATAGTCGGTAAATTCAAAGTTTCTTCCATTCGTTAGTGCATTCCTGTTGGTTGCTAAGCTGCTGCATTGATGCTGCACTATGGCTGAGCCATGTACCTTGACCTACGCGGCAACAGGTAAGTTCCAAAAATGTAACAAAAAAACTTATTGGGATCTTGGCGCTACTCTATCGATGCGATGAAGTAGCGCCAAGATGGAGAGACCTCTCTATCGCACGAACATCTAAGAGCGAATCGCCCCGGATCGACAGTCCCTTAGCCATAGCTGTACAGCCTGCCCTACGCTGCTCTCACTACTTTCATTCAGCGGCAGTGCCGCGCGTGAGGTTTGGGCATTGTCTACCGAAGAGAACATAAAAGCTGGCCACCAGCCATCTGTTGTTTGGGCTAAGAATATCCAGTGATACTCCTGCACTTCGCTAAATTGCAATCCGGAATACTGGCGCGACAGTGTTGTAAAAAAGACTTGAGTTAAAGGTCCACCTGCTGCCGATTCGGTGGTGTAAGTATAGTTATTCAAATCCAACGGCGTCAGGTTTACCTGCCCTGCGACCAACACATGAGAGGGACGATAGGGTCGCCGCACGAAGGCACCGTCTCTCTCTCTTTGTTCATCTTCTTCTGTCCATGGCAGCACAGCAACTGTTCTTTGCAATACGCGATTGGTGTAGTTTGGCAAATCGCGAATCATCAGCTCGGTAAGCTGAGAAGGCTCTGCGGGGCAAGTTGTCGCAGGGCGTAGTGGCTCGTGCTCTACGGATTCTTCTAGAGGATTTATCGTTTGTGCGCTGGTAGCACCACCATCCCACAGGAAAAGTGTTCCTGTAAAAACTGAGCTCAGGGCTAAACGCCATAAGTTGTTGCTGAGGAGAAGACCGCTGCGCATTACGACGCTATCTCCTGACAAATTCGGTCAATGGCCGCTGCCGGATCGTTCGCCTGTGTAATAGGGCGGCCGATGACAAGATAGTCTGCGCCTTGGGCGATCGCATCTTTTGGCGTCATCGCCCGCTGCTGATCCCCTTTGTGTGCCCACGTCGGCCGCACCCCTGGGCAAATTAGCCAAAAGTCTTTGCCGCAGGCTGCTTTCAACAGTTTTGCTTCCTGCGGAGAACAAACCGCACCCCTCAGCCCACTGTCTTTAGCTAGCGTTGCCATGTGCTGAGCGTAGTCTGCTACAGGCATCAAAACTTTTAGCTCAGAAGAAAGCGCCTCAGGGTTAATACTTGTCAGCAGGGTGACGGCAATGACTCTTGGAGAAGGGCATCCTGCCTCCTTTGCCCCGTCGTCTGCGGCAGTTTGGGCGGCGCTAAGGGCAACGCTACCCGCAGTAGCATGTACCGTCAGCAAATCTACACTGTATCGACCGGCGGCTCGGCAGGCACCTGCCATCGTGTTGGGAATGTCGTGAAGCTTCAGGTCCAGAAAGATGCGTTTGCCGCGTTTTTTTAGTGCGGTGATGATGGTAGGGCCACTGCTGACGAAAAGCTCCAAGCCTACTTTCCAAAAGGTGACTTGAGGTAGGGTGTTTATGAGTGCGATCGCTTCCTTTTCCCCTGGTACATCCAAAGGCACAATAATTCGCTCCAATGGCGTCATACTTTGATTCATTACGCCACCAGCCTCACAAATTTCTTTTTCCCAATCTGCAACACTTTACCCACCAGCTCACCCGGCTCCTCAAAGGTCAAATTCGGATCAACAACCTTCTCTCCATCCAGTTTCACCGCGCCTCCTTTAATATGTCGGCGCGCTTCACTGCTGCTTGCACACAGCGGCGTCGCCCCTAGCAGATAAAACGCCTTGGCAGGAAATCCCACCTCCGTTAGCGAAAACTCAGGCACTGCTTCTGCGGCCTGTGCCTTACCAGCTATCAGTGTCAGCGCATCTTGCTGTGCCTGCTGTGCGGCAGATTCTCCGTGAAACTGTCCGGTGACGGTAGTCGCCAGCAGCTTCTGCTGCTCACGAGGATTCTCCGGCAGTGAATCCAGCGGTAGATTGGTCAGGTAGGTAAAGTAGTCCCCAATCACCGCATCAGGCACTTTCTCTAGCTTGGAGTACATCGACAGCGGATCTTCTTGCAGGCCCACGTAGTTGCCCAGCGACTTCGACATCTTCTGATGACCGTCTGTCCCTAGTAGCAGCGGCAGCAGCATGCCAAACTGCGGCGACTGGCCAAAGTGCCGCTGCAAGTCGCGACCCACCGCCACGTTAAACTTTTGGTCGGTACCGCCAAGTTCCACGTCTGACTCTAGCGCCACCGAGTCGTAGCCTTGCAGCAGCGGATACAAAAACTCATGCAGATAAACCGGCGTGCCTTTCTCGTAGCGATTGGCAAAGCCTTCTTTGGAGCCACTCGGAGTTATAGCGAATCTCTAGCCTACCGGGTGTGTCAAAGTCCAAAATTGGCTTTACCTGCTCAATGTAGGTTTCAGCGTTGGCTTTTACTTCGGCTTCTGTGAGCTGCTTGCGCACTTCCGATCGGTCGGTCGGGTCACCGATGCGGGCGGTAAAGTCGCCAATGAGCAGGACAGCGGTGTGCCCGGCATCTTGAAAGTTGCGCAGCTTGCGTACCAAAGTACTGTGGCCCAGATGGATCTCGCTGCCGGTAGGATCGATGCCCAGTTTGATTCTGAGCGGGCGGTTACTTTTGCTGAGTCGCTCGTTCAGGCTGTTATCTATAGTTATGTCATCAACATTGGTTGATTTTGGTTGAGATGGGAAGACTTCACTAACACCTCTATAAATGTCGGCAAACTCTGCCGGAATTTGTTCGGGCAAACCGTTATTTGCCGTGCCGTTTGTGGAGGGTTGCTGGATCATGCCGAAAGTAATTAGGAGGCTATGCCAGTGTATCCCCACGGGCGAAGAATCGAAAAACTTCAGAAATAATTGATAAAACAGTAGAAAAGGACTAGACATTCGTCAGAGATCCTCTATATTGACCAGTAACCAAAGCGAAAAGACCGCCCAGCCCCCACGCCCCCTCTTGCCACCTTTAGATTAGGAAATATCGTCTCCCTGTGTCTTCTAATAGCTTCCGCAAAGTTCGTCCTCGCGCCCGTCGGCCTCAGCCTATGGTGCGATCGCCCAAAGTTCTTCGATACATTCAAGACGTCGGTCAAGTGGGTGCGGCGGCGCTACTCACCGTTACCATGCTGGGCAGCTCTGTGGTGGCCGGTGGCCTAGTAGGCCTTGCCATTAGCTTTCGCAACCTGCCAGACGTGCGCGTACTGCGCAACTTCAGCCCTTCAGAAACCAGCTACGTGTACGACGTTAACGGCACTCTGCTCGACAACGTTCACGACGAAGCCAACCGCGAAGTCGTCGATCTCAACGACATCGCTCCCAGCATGAAGCGGGCCGTCCTTGCGATTGAAGATAGCTATTACTACTCACACCAAGGCATCAACCCTGCGGGCATTGGCCGTGCCTTCCTGGCAAATTACCAGGCCGGAGAGACCGTGCAGGGTGGCTCCACTGTGACCATGCAGCTGGTCAAAAACCTCTTCCTCTCTCCAGATCGCACTATCAGTCGCAAGCTCGTCGAAGTCGTGCTTGCCATGCGCATTGAGCAAATCTTCGAGAAAAATGAAATCTTTGAGCTGTATCTCAACCAGGTGTACTGGGGACACAATACCTACGGCGTAGAGACCGCCGCCCAAAGCTACTTCAATAAGTCTGCTAAAGACCTGACTTTGGCTGAGTCCGCGATGATGGCAGGCCTGATTCAGGCCCCAGAGAGCTTCAGCCCCTTTCTCGACTACGAAGAAGCCAAGGTGCGCCAGTCTCTGGTGCTAGGTCGCATGAAAGACCTGAACTGGATTACTGCCGCCGATGTCGAGGAAGCCAAAAAGCAGCCAATTAAGCTCGGCGAAATTACGTCCTTCCGCTCTAGCCAAGCGCCCTACGTGACCGAAGCTGTTATGCAAGAGCTTACCGAGCAGTTCGGTTCAGAAGCCATGGCTAAAGGCGGCATGCGCATCCAAACCACCATCGATTTGGACATGCAGCAGCTGGCCGAAGATGTCGTGGCCGACAGCTACTACCGTTTCTTTGGCAGCGGCGCATACGCAGACCAAATCGCCCTCGTAGCCATTGACCCCCGCACGCACTTCGTCAAAGCGCTTGTCGGCGGCGTTGACCACGAATCCAGCCAGTTTAACCGGGCCGTCCAGTCTCGTCGTCAGCCGGGTTCTGCCTTTAAGCCATTCGTATACTACGCAGCGTTTGCCTCCGGTAAGTACACCCCCAACAGCGTCATCAACGACGTCAAAGTCACCTATCCCGATGGCTACGAATACTACACGCCTAGAAACTATGACGGCTCATTCATGGGCAGCATTACCCTGCGCAAGGCGTTAGAAACTTCGCGTAACGTACCGGCTGTGAAGCTTGGCCAGTCTGTCGGTATCAACCGGGTGGTTGAAATCGCCCGCACGCTGGGTATCAAGAGTCCTATGGACCCTGTTATCTCACTACCTTTGGGCGCGGTAGACCTCACTCCGCTAGAGCTAGCGGGTGCCTATGCCACCTTTGCGAACTATGGCTGGCATTCAGACCCTACGCTGATCATGCAGGTAACAGATAGCAAGGGCAACACAATTTTAGACAATACGCCGAAGCCTCAGCTGGTGCTAGATCCTTGGGCCAGTGCGGCTTTGACAGATGTATTGCAAGGCGTAATCTCGCAGGGTACCGCAACCAATGCCCAAATTGGACGACCAGCCGCAGGTAAAACAGGCACCACAGATTCTCAGCGCGACGTTTGGTTTGTCGGCTACGTACCCCAGCTAGCGACAGCTGTATGGGTCGGTAACGACGACTACCGACCCTTGGGCAAAGGCGCGACTGGCGGCGGCTATGCAGCTCCGGTCTGGCAGAACTTTATGCAGCAAGCACTGCGCGATGAGCCCGTAGAAAACTTTCGCTCACCGAGCGAATTTATTCGTCCGTAATCTCAGACTTCATCCGCTCCAGCGTCTGATGCATCTGCTCAAACATCTGCTGTGGTGTGGTGCCAAACTGCCCCAGCTGCGTCTTGAGCTGCTCCATCGTCATTTTCGCCATAAAGTCTTCAGACAGCTCAAAGCGCTTCATGAAAATGCGATAGCGCTCCATTACCGACTCCATCTGATCAATAAAGATCTTCTTCCCTTTTTGATCAAACTTGCCGTAGTTGCTGCCTAGCTGCATCAGGGATTGATAGTCCTGAAATAGCTGGTTGGCTTCTTGCTGCACTAGTTCCGAATCGAACATTCCCATGACTATCACCACTCCAACGTCAACGCTAGATAAGCTGTGTTCCTAGCCTACGTGTTTTTTGAATCTACAGCTACAGCGTAAAAGGTCTTTTCGATGCACGCCAAGGCGAGATATCACTACTCTGATATCTCAGTAATTTACCGCTTCAGCAATTTACCGAGCCAAGCGCGTTTTGGTTTAGGATTTGCCGTCGGTTCGCTGTCCTTGGCAGGCTTAGCCTCTTTTGAGGATGAGTCAAGTGGCGGGTTTTGTGCTGTTGGCTCATCGGTGAGGCCGAGGAGTTTGCCGTATTTTTGGGCTACTTTGTGGTTTGGCTTGAGCTTAAGGGCCTGGCGAAAGTGGGCCTTGGCCATGCCCGACATTTTTTGCTTGTAGTAGGCTTGGCCCAGCATGGAGTGAATTTCTGGGTTCTGAGGCGCTAGCTTGACGGCGTCTCGAAGCTCTTGAACGGCCAACTCGTAATTTTGTTTGCCAAGGTAGGTTTTGGCTCTCTTGGTATGTTTAGCAACGTAGTCAATTTCGCTGCCTGTTGGATTACTTGTCTCATTACCTACTTGCGCGGCAGTGATTGGCCCACTTGCAGGGCCGCTCTGTGCATTGCCCTGTTGCTGCAGCGCAGCAGCGGCAAAGGCGGTGGTAGAACCAATGGTGGCACCTGTGGGCGTTACCGTACTGGTGATGAGGCCAGCACGCTTAGGTCGAATCACCAGATCTGCCATCTTGCGCCGCAGATACATCAAATTCAGCTGGCCGATTTCTAGAGAATGGGTATGCAAATCTCCCATGGAGCGAAACTGAACGGCTGCGAGCTGACTCATGGCCTGTTCATAAAAAACGTCGACGTTTTCTTCGGCAATATTTTCTAGCTGCTGAGCGTCGCTGAAGGTGGGGACCAATTTTTCGGTGCGTACAAGTCGCCGTACTCTTAGCCGCAGTAGGGTAAGCGTTTCCTGACGGCTCTTTTCGTGTTTGAGCTTTTGATAGGCAGGGTTAACAATTCGCGCGATGATTTGGGTGGCTAATTCTGGCGTGAGCCCCACGCAAGTATCGTCTTCACAAGCAAGGGCGTCTGGATGCAGCTGTTTTGCAATTTGACGGTAGCGCTTGGCAATTCGTTTTTCGTCTGCACTCACAGAAATCCCTAGCAGTGCGAAGGGATCCACTTCTACTAGGTTCGTTAGTTCGGTAAACAGTACAGCGTTTGGCATGCAAAAAAACGGCTCGATTAGTTGAGTTACTTCCCTTTGGAACTCTTTCCTAAAGTGCCCATTCTTTTTGCTCAAATGTTTACTCAAAGGTAAATACCAAAAGTGAACTGATCCCAGTACATAGTGAATGTACAAGGCTTACGTCCAGTAGGTTTACTCAGGCGTCCCGGTGAGTACTTTGCTCACAAATGTGCCTATAAGCGCTATGCTCATCCGGTATTGGTCTATCGCTTTTGATGGTGACGAAGAATAGAAAAATTGCGATCGCACTTGCCTTCGCCGGCAGCCTCCCAAGCCCGCTTCCCCTAACCTGGCTTCACAAGTTTTACCTGGGTGAGTATCTGTGGGGCGTTGCCTATTTGGTACTAGCGCCGACTATGCTGCCAACTGTGGCCTGCTGTCTGGAGGGCGTTTGGTATTTGACCCAGAGCGATGAAGGATTCGCTGGGCGATTTCCAAAAGCGGGCTCTTTGCTGGCATCTACTGCTCCTAACAGTGATGTTGTGACGCAAGCAAATCATAAAGATGAACCTGTACAAAATGCGAAAGCGCAAGCTGCTCAACAGGTTGCGATCGCCCTGCGAGACCTCGACCAGCTACGTCAAGACGGACTCATCACCGAGTACGAGTTCGAGCAAAAACGCCGTAACTTGCTCTCTGAAATTAGCTGATTGCTAGGCCAACTCACCC
>ERZ1740052.659-NODE-659-length-11665-cov-4.992162_pt1 | contig 11665 bp, 13 predicted proteins | sample MGYA00581750_ERZ1740052 | MGnify/ENA primary metagenome ERZ1740052 (study PRJEB43018, sample SAMN04849743) | marine metagenome | isolation source: floating plastic debris | place: Pacific Ocean | collected 2008-08-30 | study: EMG produced TPA metagenomics assembly... | reverse complement strand
ATAGATGCTTTCGAATTGCAAGAAGAGACCCTACCCCTTTAGCTGGATTTGATCAAAACATTTACATATCACCATCAAATGCAAGTAATAAAAGCATAGGTGATTTATTAGAAGAATTTAAAATTACTCGTGCCAATTCTATACAGTTATTAAAATCGTTAAACAACGAAGATTTAGCTTTCATAGGAAATGCTAACGGAACTAAAATATCTGCCAGAGCTGCTGCATTTGTAATTCCTGGTCATGATATTTGGCATATAGAAATTATTAAAGAACGATATTTATAACATGAAAAAAACAGTAGGCATATTTATTTTTGATAATGCAGAAGTATTAGATTTTGCTGGACCATTTGAAGTTTTCTCAGTGACTTCAGAATTAAATAATTTTGAATTATTTGATGTTTTCACTGTAGCGAAAACCAAAGAAGCTATTTCTGCTGTAAACGGATTATCTGTAAATCCGAAATACGATTTTAATGATTGTCCTAAAGTTGACATTTTAATTTTAGCTGGTGGAGACGGAACTAATCAAGCTATACAAGATCAAGAAATTATCGATTGGATTGCTAAAACAGATCAAGAAACAGAAATTACAATGAGTATTTGCTCTGGTTCTCGATTCTTAGCAAAAATTGGAGCTTTAAATAACAATCCGTATTGCACACATCATTTAGTTTATGGAGACATGAAAAAATTAGTTCCTTCAGGAAAACCTGTTACTGATAAACGTTATGTTCAATCGAACTCTAAAACATATACTTCTGGTGGAATTTCAGCTGGTATTGATTTATCTTTTCATATCGTTGAAAAAATTCATGGTAAGAAAACAGTAGAAAAAACGGCAAAGTACATGGAATATATAATTAACGAAGCTTAGCATTATGAATGCGACAATATCACAAACAGATACAATAAAAATAAAACAAGGAACAGTAAAAGATTTAGAAACTTTAGCCTTATTAGGTAGAGTTACATTTAGAGAATCTCATGGTGGATATATTGAAGATAAAACAAACTTAAATGCTTATCTAGATAAAGCTTTTTCTGTTGAAACTACTAAGAAAGAACTAGAAGATAGCAACAACGTATATTTTATACTATATAGAAATCAGCTCCCTGTTGGTTATGTAAAATTAGTTTTAAATGCTCCTTCAGAATTCATAGAAAACCAGAATTGTTGTCGTTTAGAGCGTATTTATGTTTTAGATGAATTTATCACTCATAAATTCGGATTAGAACTTTTTAAGAAAACTGTTGCAAAAGCAAAAGAATTACAATTCGATGTTATGTGGCTTACAGTATATATTAAAAATACAAGAGCCATTAACTTTTATGAAAAAAATGGTTTTGAAAAAGTTGGTAGTATTTCTTTTAAAATCAGTAAACAAGGTTATGAAAATCCAATTTTAGCCAAAAAATTATAAACTATGGGAACTTTTGAAAAAACGAAACTTAATAGAGTAAAAAGAGGTCAGAATAGAGCTATTTACGATACTGAAGTAATTCATCAAATTATCGATGCAGGATTTATTGGACATGTTGGGTACATTTATAATGGTTATCCGATTAGTATTCCAATGGCTTACGCCAGAAAAGACGATAAAATATATTTACACGGATCAACAGCAAATCGAATGTTAAAAGCTATTCTCGATTCGGGGAAAACATCTATCAACATTATGCATTTAGATGGATTGGTAATTGCTCGTTCTGGTTTACATCATTCTGTAAATTATCGTTCTGTAACACTTTTTGGTGAAGTAAAAGAAATTACTGAAGATGCGCTAAAGACAACATTTATAAAAGATATTGTAGATCAAATGATTCCTAATCACTGGGATACTTTACGTCCGATGCATCAAAAAGAATTAGATCGTACTATGGTTATTGAATTTACTATTACCTCAGCTTCTGCAAAAGTAAGAGCTGAAGGTGTTAATGATGAACCGGAAGATTACGATTTACCGTATTGGGCTGGTGTAATACCGGTGAAACAAGTTTTAGAAGCACCTGTTGCTGATAAAGGTTATCCTTCTACAATAGCTATTCCAGAACATATAACAGCGCATTATAATAATTTTAAATAGAGAAGTTAGTATTCTCTTTTAAAGAGTATTAATGCTACAGTTATTACCGAAACATATAAAATTATTCTAGATACAATCCAAGGAGTTTTACTTTTATGATTCTTGAAATATTTTTCAAGAATCATGTCTGTTAGAACAAAAGCTAATCCAACTACAACAATAAAGTAACCCAATTTATAACTTACTATAAAGCTAAAATACGCAGTTTTTTCAGTAATTTGCAGCATGAAAAAATTCGATGTTGTAATTCTTTCTGAAAGAAGATATGTGAATCCTGTAAAAGTGGACGCTTATGTCAAAAATCTTTTACTTGAGGATGATTTGGTAAAAAAAGCATTAGAAAAAGAAGGGTTAAAAGTTACTCGATTATCTTGGGACGATCCTGATTTTAATTGGTCTGACACAAAATATATTCTTTTCCGTACTACTTGGGATTATTTTGATCGATTTACAGAATTTTCTGCTTGGTTAAAAAAGGTAAGTCAGCAAACAAAACTGATTAACTCAGAAGCTATTATTCGTTGGAATTTAGACAAACATTATCTTTTAGATCTTCAAAATAAAGGAGTTCATATTTGTGAATCTTACTTTGTAGAAAAAGGTGAAACTGCTAGTTTACAAGAAATCGTCACAAAATACAATTTAAAAAACTTTGTATTAAAACCTTGTATTTCTGGTGGAGGAAGACATACTTATAAAATAACTTCTGAAACAATTGCAGCTCACGAAACTACTTTTAAAAAATTAATTAAAGAGGAAGCTTATATAGTACAACCATTTCAAAAAAACATTGTTGAAAAAGGAGAAATTTCATTAATTATTATCATTGGAGATTTTACTCACGCTTTTTTAAAAATCGCAAAACCTGGTGATTTTAGAGTTCAAGATGATTTTGGAGGTACTGTTCACGACTACACTCCTACTTCAGAAGAAATTGCTTTTGCAGAAAAAGCAATTAAAGCTTGTAACGAATTACCGTTATATGCTAGAGTAGATATTTTTACTGATAATGATAACAAATTAGCTATTGCAGAATTAGAATTGATTGAACCAGAACTTTGGTTTAGAAATCACCCTGAAGCTGCGATAAAACTTTCACAACCTATAAAACAATTAATTACACCGAACTAATGAAAAAATTCTTAAAAGTTATAGGAATTCTATTACTACTAATAATTGGAGTACTTACATTTTTATATTTTAAATATGACGAAGCTTTACCTAAAGGAAAACAAGGTGAAGAAGCTGATGCTTTAGCAAATAAAATGTTAGTAGCACTACAACATGAAGCTTTTGAAAATACAGAAATTTTAGAATGGTCTTTTATTGGGAAACATTTTTACAAATGGTACAAACAAGAAGATAAAGTTGAAGTTTCTTGGGAGAAGAATAAAGTAGTATTAAATACAAAAAATCCTAACGAAAGTGAAATCTTTGTGAACGGACAAAAATCTGATGATAAAACATTAATCAAAAAAGCGGAAACTTTCTTTAATAACGATAGTTTCTGGTTAATTGCTCCGCATAAAGTTTTTGATAATGGAGTTGAAAGAAGAATAGTAAAACATAACGATAAAGACGCTTTACTTGTAACTTATACTTCTGGTGGAACAACTCCTGGTGATTCTTATTTATGGATTTTAAATGATAATGGTTTTCCTACGCATTATAAAATGTGGACTCAAATTATTCCTATTGGTGGTCTTGGAGCTTCTTGGAATGATTGGACAACTAATGAATCTGGTTTACAACTCCCAACAAAACATAAATTAGATGTATTAGGATATGAAATCAGCATGGGAACTCCTAAAGCTTCTAACCCAAAATCTGATGGATTAGCAAATAAAATTTTAAAAGCTATTAAACACGACGCTTACAAAACAACAAATACTTTAGAATGGAGTTTTGGTGGTAGAAGAGCTTATAAATGGAATAAAAAAGAACATATTGCTGAAGTTACATGGGATTCGACTATGGTGGTACTTCATCCAAATAATATTGAAAAAAGTACGATTTATTTTAATGGAAAATTATTGGATTCTAAAGATAAAGCGATCATTAAAAAAGCAGAAAATTACTTTAATAACGATAGTTTTTGGTTAGTTGCTCCTCATAAATTATTTGAGCCTGGAATAATTCGTACTGTAAAAGAAGTAGATGGAAAAGAAGCTTTACTTGTAAAATATACAACTGGTGGAACAACTCCTGGTGATTCTTATTTATGGACTTTAGATGAAAACTACATTCCAACAAGTTATAAAATGTATGTACCAAGTATGAAAATGGAAGGTGTTCCTGCCACTTGGGAAGATTGGATTACTACCGAAAGCGGAACTTTATTACCTAAAATGCATCGTTTTGGAAAAAATGGTGAGTTAAGTATGGGAGAAGTTAAAGGGTACTAGCAATAGTAAAATATAAATAATCTTACACCTCTGTATCTTTTAGATATGGAGGTTTTTATTTACAATAAATGCTAATAAATTAATATTAGTAAAGTTGTTGAAGCTATTCCACCGATGATATTAAATGATAATAACAAATGGTCTAGTTTATTTTTATTCTTCCATAATACAGCAAACCATAACGCAAAAAGTAAAGTTATAATGATACCGCCCCATTCATAAAAAAGAGGAAGAATACAAGAAGCGATAAATAAACTTGCTACTCTGATTAAGATAAAAGGAGTTATATTTTTTTCTTTTTTAAATATTGAAAGAATAGAAACTACAACAAATGGAAAAAGAAAAATTCCCAACAATAGTCTGTAAAAATTGATGATCCAATCTCCTTTATAAGAAAATATCAAGATGATAATTATAATAACTATAATTATTTGATAAAGGCTTAACCACTTATTCAGTTTCTTAATCATAATTACTTCCTAAAAAACCTTGAACAATAACGAAAAAATTGCTTTTAACATCTTAAAAACAAGATAAATTGCTAATGTTCCAATCAAATAAAACTTGAAGAATTCTCCTATTCTATCCAAATAAGAAAAGAACTTTTCAATGTAATAAAGTAAACGATCAATAATTGTTTTCATAACATCAGCAAATATAAATAAACTAAACTTACTTGTTCGTTTATAAAATCCTACTTTTGCAGCATGCGAGTAGATATTATAACAGTTGAGCCAGATTTAATTAAAAGTCCTTTTCAAAATTCAATGATGAAAAGAGCCATTGATAAAGGATTAGCCGAAGTTCATTTTCATAACTTAAGAGAATTTGGATTTGGAAATTACCGTCAAATAGATGATTATCAATTTGGTGGTGGTGCTGGAATGGTATTAATGATTGAACCTATTGCAAAATGTATCGAAGGATTATTAGCTGAACGTAAATATGATGAAATTATTTACATGACTCCAGATGCACCAACTTTAAATCAAGCTACTGCAAATACATTATCACTTAAAGAAAATATTATTATTCTTACTGGTCATTATAAAGGTGTAGATCAACGTGTAAGAGATAAATACATTACAAAAGAAATCTCAATTGGAGATTACGTTTTAACAGGAGGAGAATTAGCTGCCGCTGTGTTGTGCGACGCTGTTATCCGTTTAATTCCTGGAGTTTTAGGAGATGAAACTTCTGCTTTGACTGATTCTTTTCAAGATAATTTATTATCTCCACCAGTTTACACAAGACCTTCGGAATATGAAGGCATGAAAGTACCAGAAGTATTATTATCGGGAAATTTTCCTAAAATAGAAGAATGGCGTTCAGAAAAAGCTTACGAAAGAACTAAAGCTATACGTCCGGATTTACTAGATGAAGAATAATTATTTTTCTAAGATGTAGAGAAAAACATATTTTACAACTATTCCGTTTCTTTCAATAGGAATTTCTCTTAGTTTTTTCATGGTTGAGTATTCATTCTAATAAACTTCTTTAGGGTGTTTATAATTTCTACTATCCGTAATATATAAAACTCTATTTCTGAGTTTAGGATATATTTTATTAATCCAATAGTATTTATGAATATCTCTCAACTCTCCTACTCCATAAACTCTCATTTTATTTGGTTGAGCAATATAATAATCAATATGAACAGCAGGATACCATCTGTTTGATACAATAGGCAAACTTTTTAATTCTTCTTTCTCAAAAAATAAAGTCAGCTTTTCTGAAGCTTGTTCCCATCCATACATGTCTAAAACTGCATCTTTTCTACCTAAACTTTCTTTAATTTTAGATGTGTTTTTAGGTAATAAAAATCCTGTAGTAATTATCACAGAAGCTAAAATCAATAACATAAAAAAACTCGACATTCCAATGATCAACTTTTTAATGATTCGCTTCTTTTCAGAAAGAAAAACTGCTAATAATGGCAATAAAGTTAAATATGAAACTCCAGACCAATGTGGTAATGTATTTCTTGAAAATGACAAATAAATTGTAGTTAAAATTAAAGGTAGTGAGCAACTAAGAAAAAGATAAGAAACTTTACTATCGATAATAAACTTCTTCTTTCTTAATGCAAGAAACATAATAACTAACATTACAACTATGTAAGGATTATTATAAACAAACTGTCCTAGCACTTCTCTTAAAAATGAATCTTTATTGAACTTCAGACTAAAAAATGAAACTCGATTTCCATGAAACTTATAACTGATAAAATCGTTTAAATAATTCCAATAAAAAATAATTCCAACAGCTATAATTGGAAATATAAAACCTAAATAGAAAATAGGCTTTTTTAGCCATACATTATTTTTAACAACAACAAATAGAGTAACTCCAAAAAGTAAATAAATAGCTTGATATTTAGAATAAATTGCTAAACCGGCAAACACAAAAGCTAGAATTAATTTTAGATATAATTTTTGATCAGGATCTTTCGGTAAAACTTGAATAAAGAAATAGAAACTCAACAACCAAAAAAATACTAAAGGTGAATCTGGTAAAATAAAAGTTCCTGCGATTACAAATCCGTAAATATGAATATTATATAATAAAACAGCTATAAAACCTATTTTTTCTCCTCTCAAGTATTTTCCTATTAAAAAAAGAACGTACATAGTAAAACTTGTAGGAATAATAGCAGCTAACCTAATAATTAGTTCAGAACTAAATGATAAATCTAAAGTGAAGAACTGTATAAAAAAACCAACCATTGGTGGATGATCAAAATGACTTATATCTGGATACTTTGCATATAACCAATAATATACTTCGTCATTACCAAACTCTAAATTTCCAGCTAAAAAGAGTCTTAAAATTGTACTGATTACAATAGTAACTATCGTAATCTTTTTATAATCATTTTGCATTAATGAATTCTTTTTCTTTCTTGAAAAAACAAACTCATCCTAACAAAACCGATTACAATTCCTAAAATTGAACCAACAAAAATATCCATCAAAAAATGCTGAGAAAGATACACTCTTGAAACTCCAGCAATAATGGCTAGTAATAGCCAAACATATTGTGAAACACACTTTCTAAAATATAAACAAAGTATCGCAAAAATTGTAAAAGCTGTCATGGTATGACCTGACGGAAATGAATTCCAAAAAGCCATTTTAACACCATTAATAAGATGTAAATTTTCTAAACCTAAAAACTCTGCTGGTCTTGGTACTCCTTTAAAAATAATCTTTTTAAAAAAGTGAGTAATTACTAATGTTAACAAACCTCCTACTACAAATACTAAAGTCATTTTTCGTTTAACAAACAAAAAAATAAACGCCAATGCAGCAAACATAACTCCATCTCCTAAAAAAGTAGAATATTAAAAAAACACATCAAAAAAAGACGAATGATATTTATTTAACTTTAAATGTAAGTCTGCTTTATTATACAATACAACTAAGAGTACGGAAGCAAAAAAGAATATTAAATAAGTAATAGACACTTCTTTTCTAATCGTTTTAATAAAGGACATAAAAGAGCTTAAAAATCTTTTTAATCCAGAATTAAAAAGTCTTTCTTTATAAATTACAGTTTCCATCAATAGTTTTTTAATGCACTGTAATATATTTTGAAAGCTTATACTAGAATTTAAGAAGGTTTTAAAAAATCATCATTTTAAAAACCTCTTTTAACTATTAATCAATAGTTTATTAATACATTAAGAAACTTTTTTTACAGTAATTTAATTTCATTTTTTTCATAATTACTTAAAAATATGTTCTATATTTGCACTCGCAAAATCAACCTCTGACGAGAATCGTGAATGTTGTTTTGTTAAAACTACAAGATTTTTAACAAATGGATTTAATTAAATTTGTTCAAGACGAATTCGTAACAAAAAACGATTTACCAGAATTCGCAGCAGGAGATACAATTACTGTATACTACGAAATTAAAGAAGGAAACAAGACTCGTACTCAGTTCTTTAGAGGAGTTGTAATTCAAAGAAGAGGAAATGGTTCTTCTGAAACTTTTACAATCAGAAAAATGTCTGGTACTGTTGGAGTTGAGCGTATTTTCCCAGTTAATTTACCATCTATTCAAAAGATTGAAATTAACAAAAGAGGTAAAGTACGTAGAGCTAGAATTTTCTACTTCAGAGGTCTTACTGGTAAAAAAGCAAGAATCAAAGAAAGAAGAATCTAATCTGTCTTTTAAAAATATTAAAAAGCGATGCTTAAAGCATTGCTTTTTTTTTGTTTCATATATAACAAATCCTAAATAAGAGTTAACTTTTTTTTTAATAAGAAATTAACTTTAAAAAAACCAATTGTAATACTTAAATTTGCATCACTTCAAATTAAAATAACTAGATAATTTATGAGCGCAACTGCAAAAATTATGTATACAAAAACAGACGAGGCTCCAGCACTTGCTACCCGTTCGTTTTTGCCTATCGTAAAAGCATATACAAAATCATCTAACATAGAAATTGAAACTAAAGATATTTCTTTGGCTGGTAGAATTTTAGCAAACTTTTCTGAATACTTAACAGAAGATCAAAAAGTAGAAGATGCATTAGCATTTTTAGGAGAATTAGCTACAAAACCAGAAGCAAACATTATTAAATTACCTAACATTAGTGCTTCTGTTCCTCAATTAAAAGCAGCAGTTAAAGAGTTACAAGCTTTAGGTTACGCTTTACCTGATTATCCTGAAGAAGTTGAAACTGAAGAAGACAAAAAAGTTTTAGCTTTATATAATAAAGTAAAAGGTTCTGCAGTAAACCCTGTATTACGTGAAGGAAATTCTGACCGTCGTGCACCTAAAGCTGTTAAAAATTATGCGAAGAAAAATCCACATTCTATGGGAACTTGGAGTTCAGACTCTAAAACTCACGTAGCTACAATGGGAGAAAATGACTTTGCTCACAACGAAAAGTCTGTAACAGTTTCTAATGCTACAGATGTTAAAATAGTACACACAGATGCTAGTGGTTCTGAAACTGTTTTAAAAGCTAGCACTACTTTATTAGCAGGAGAAATCATTGATGCTTCTGTTATGAATAAAAAAGCTTTATTAGCTTTCTTAGACAAAGAAATTAAAGATGCTAAAGATCAAGGTATCTTATTTTCTTTACACATGAAAGCTACAATGATGAAGGTTTCTGATCCAATTATTTTTGGACATGCTGTAAGAACTTTCTTTAAAGACGTTTTTGCTAAACATGGTGAAACTTTTGAAGAAATTGGAGTTGACGTTAATAACGGTTTTGGAAACTTATTAAGCAATTTAGAAGAAGTTTCTGCTGAAAAGAAAGCTGAAATTTAAGCTGATATTGAAGCGGTTTACGCCAATAACCCTGATGTAGCAATGGTAGATTCTGATAAAGGAATTACAAACTTACATGTTCCTTCAGATGTTATTATTGATGCTTCTATGCCAGCTATGATTCGTACTTCTGGCCAAATGTGGAATAAAGAAGGAAAGCAACAAGATACTAAAGCTGTAATTCCAGATAGTTCTTACGCTTCATTATACCAAGCTACTATTGAATTCTGTAAAGAAAATGGAGCTTTTGATCCAACAACAATGGGAACTGTTCCTAACGTAGGATTAATGGCAAAGAAAGCAGAAGAATATGGATCTCATGACAAAACTTTTGAAATCGCTACTGATGGAAAAGTTTCTGTTATCGATAGTGAAGGAAACACTTTAATTGAACACACTGTTGAAACTGGTGATATTTGGAGAATGTGTCAAACTAAAGATGCTCCAGTTAAAGACTGGGTAAAGTTAGCTGTAACTAGAGCTAAAGCAATGCAAGCTCCTGCTATATTATGGTTAGACAAAAACAGAGCTCACGATACAGAATTAATTAAAAAAGTAGAAGCGTATTTACCAGAACACGATACTACTGGATTAGAAATTTTAATCAAATCTGTTTCTGAAGCAACTTCATATACTTTAGCAAGAGTTTAAAATGGGGAAGATACTATTTCTGTTACAGGAAACGTATTACGTGACTACTTAACAGATTTATTCCCTATTTTAGAATTAGGTACTTCTGCTAAAATGTTATCTATTGTTCCTTTAATGAATGGTGGTGGTTTATTTGAAACTGGTGCTGGTGGATCTGCTCCTAAACACGTACAACAATTTGTTGGAGAGAATCACTTACGTTGGGATTCTTTAGGTGAATTCTTAGCTTTAGCAGTTTCATTAGAACACTTAGGACAAACTAATAATAACGATAAAGCGTTAGTTTTAGCTGAAACTTTAGATGACGCTATTGAGAAGTTATTAGATAATAAAAAATCTCCTTCGAGAAAAGCTGGAGAATTAGATAACCGAGGTAGTCATTTCTATTTAGCTATGTATTGGGCTGAAGAATTAGCTAATCAATCTAAAAACGAAGAATTAAAAACACAATTCGCTTCTGTAGCTAAAAACATGAAAGCTAACGAAGATAAAATTGTAAATGAATTAAATGAAGTACAAGGTAAAGCTATTGAAATAGGTGGATATTATGTACCAAATGATAATTCAGCTGATAGTTTCATGAGACCTAATGAAACTTTAAACGCGATATTAGCAGAAGTATAAATTTTATACTTTTTAAAATATAAAAAAAGCCGGTTTTATAACCGGCTTTTTTGTTACGTAAATAAATCAAAGTTATTTATTCATAGTTACTATTCTTTGCGGCAACGGAGCTTCATATCCTGCTGCACCTAAAGCTTCCACAATCTTCTGACGAGTATCCCAATACACATCCCAATAATTATTACAGTCTACATAAGGTAAAGCTAACAACTCAACACTATTAACTCCTAAATTGTTTACTGCAACTCTTGGCTCCTTCCCTTCTCCACTTAAAACATTTACATCATTTCTTAATACATCAAGAACGATTTGCTTTGCTTTTTCAATATCAGATCCATATCTAATAGCAAAAGGCATATCTACTCTTAGATTTCCTATTGCTGTTAAGTTTGTTATTTTATTCGATGTAATTGCTGAGTTTGGAATAATTTCAGTTTCATTTTGAAAAGTTTCTATTACTGTGACAAAAACAGAAATCTCTTTTACAAATCCAAAAGCTCCATTTGTTTTAATTAAATCTCCAACTTTAAATGGTCTGAAAATTAAAAGCATTACTCCAGATGCTAAATGACCAAGAGATCCATTAAATGCACTTCCTATG
>ERZ1740052.658-NODE-658-length-11677-cov-19.717777_pt1 | contig 11677 bp, 7 predicted proteins | sample MGYA00581750_ERZ1740052 | MGnify/ENA primary metagenome ERZ1740052 (study PRJEB43018, sample SAMN04849743) | marine metagenome | isolation source: floating plastic debris | place: Pacific Ocean | collected 2008-08-30 | study: EMG produced TPA metagenomics assembly... | reverse complement strand
GGGTAATAGGTAATGGGTAATAGGTAATGGGTAATAGGTAATGGGTAATAGGTAACGGGTAACGGGTAATGGGTAATAGGTAATGGGTAATGGGGTTAAACCTAACCACTAACAACTAACCACTAACAACTAACAACTAATGAAAAACTTTACAATTCAAAACGTTTTAATTCCCACGGAAGACGATTACGCTAACGTGAACGTACAAATCCAAGATGGAAAAATCGCTCAAATTTCTTCTGATTCATCTTCTAATTCAAATATCATTGGTGAAGCGATAGATGGTAAAAATAAGTTACTATTACCGGGATTTGTAAACGCTCATACTCACTCTTCGGAAATGTGGCAGCGGGGGATAATGTCTATTTATCCTTTAGAGTTATGGTTGGCCGAACTTTACGATTTTGCACCTCTAGATACGAAACAAGTTTATTTAACAGCTTTAGGAACAGCGGTAGAAACTTTACTATCGGGTGGTACAACTGTGGTTGACCATTTGGTTTTGATTCCCGGTAAAGAACTTGAAACTATCACCGTAGCAGTTGAAGCTTATCGAAAAGTTGGTATCAGAACAGTTATCGCACCTTTGATTCAAGATGAATCTATTACTCGTGGGATACCTTCGGGTGAGTCGGAAGTAACTCATGAAGATTATTTTCGTTCTACTCAAGCTACATTGGAAATCATGGAATCAGCGATAAAGCAATTTCATAAACCAGAAGATGGAATTTATTTTGCTTTAGCACCGACGGGGATTCAACTTTGCAGCGATAACCTATTTAAAGGATGTATTGAGTTAAGCAATAAATACAATCTTTGTCGTCATTCGCATTTATTAGAAACCAAAGCACAAGAAAAATTAGCTCAAGAAAAGTACGGTTGTACCGCTGTCGAGCATTTAAATAAAATTGGTTATTTAAATCATCGCACTTCTTTAGCCCATTGCGTTCATTTAACAGATAGCGATATCAATATTCTTGCGGAAACTCAATCTACAGTAGTTCATAATCCCTTGAGTAATTTACGCTTGGGAAGTGGAATAGCACCCATTTTAAAATATCGTCAAGCAGGGGTAAATGTATCTTTTGGTTGTGATGGAGCATCAAGTAATGATTCTCAAGATTTATTAGAAGCGATAAAAATTGGTTCTATATTGCATAATGTCACCGATTTAGATTATCAACACTGGATTACACCTAGAGAATCAATCAAAATGGCATCTTTAGGAGGTGCAAAAGGGTTAGATTTAGGAGAAGAAATTGGTTCTTTAACGGTTGGGAAAAAAGCCGATTTAGTTATGTATGATTTAACTAATCTATCACTATTACCCCGTACCGACCCAGTAGGATTATTAGTATTAGGAAGACCTACAAATGTAGTAGACAGCGTTTGGGTAAATGGTAAACAAATAGTAGGTAGCGGTACAGTTAAAAATATTGACATTGATAACTTAAAACAAGAACTATTTAAACATAGCGAATGGCAAACCAAACGTAAATCAAAAAGCGTTAAAGAAATTGAAACCCATTATCGTAAGGTGATGGGACTTTGAATCAGTTATCAGTTATCAGTTGTTCATCCGGAGGATGTGGATCATCAGTGATTAAGATAATTTTCTGATTATTTTATTGTATTATGCGGGATGATTTGAGGATTGAGAACAGCATTTTTGAGATTTCATCTGCATCTGCATGAATGCTGTTAAATGCTTTTAAGGAAATGTAATTAGTATCTTTAAGTAGACTCAGCCAATATTTAGTTTCTAAACACTCTTTATAAGCAATTGACATTTTTGCAGAAAAATCTGAATTTGAAATAGCACCATTAGCTTCTGCAATATTTGCTCCAATACTAGTTCCGCTTTTTAAAAGTTGCTTAGACAAAATATATTCTTTCTGATTAATAGATAAGTACTTATAAGCATTAACTATGCGAATAGCAAAACTATAAGCCTTATCATAAACCAGACTATTATGAATCATAGATAAAACTCTTTAATTATTAAACTATTTATTAATAACTACTCACTGATAACTGATAACTGATAACTGTTAACTGATAACTGATAACTGATAACTGTTCACTGTTAACAGTTCATTGGAATTTCAATCACAAATTCCGTTCCTTGACCAATTTCAGAATTAAAGCTTAAATTACCACCATGTTTATCTACAATAATTTCACGTGCAATTGATAAACCTAGTCCGGTACCTTTACCTACTGGTTTAGTTGTAAATAAATGGTCAAAAATTTTCTGCTGAACATCTTTAGAAATTCCTAAACCGTTGTCAGCTATTTTGATTAATATAGACTTTTCGTCTTCTGTCAAACTGGTAGTAATTTCAATTTGATTTAAATTCTCTTCAATTTCCTCAAAACTTTTATCTATATTAGATTCTTCTAAGCTATCAATAGCGTTAGCTAATAAATTCATAAACACTTGATTTAGCTGTCCTGAATGACAATTAATTAAAGGCAAATCACCATAGTTTTTTATCACTTTAATTGCAGGATGTGATTCATTAGCCTTTAAACGATGTCTAAGAATTAAAATAGTACTATCAATACCTTCATGAATATTAGACAATATTTTTTGCTCGGTATCTCCTCTCGCAAATGTACGCAAACTAATACTAATATTGCGAATACGTTCGGAACCAACTTTTAAAGAATCAAATAGTTTAGGCAAATCATCTCGCAAATATTCTAAATCCATTTCTTCTATTTCTTGGTCAATTTCTGGTTCTGGATTTGGATAATATTTTTGATATAGTTCAATTAATTTAAATAAATCACCGACATACTCCCTTGCCATTTTTAAGTTACCAGCAACAAAGCCAATCGGGTTATTAATTTCGTGTGCAATACCCGCTACTAAATTACCTAGTGCGGACATTTTTTCACTTTGAACTAATTGAAGTTGAGCATCCTGCAAAGTTTCTAAAGCTTGAGTTAGTTTAATAGATTGTTCTTCTATAATCGTAAAATCGCGATAAGAACGTAAAGCCGCTATAGTGGTAGTCAATAACTTTTGTCTGGTTAGTTCAACCTTCAGTTTATAGTCATTGATATCATAGTTAATAATTACCGATTCTTCTGGTGCTTCTCCCGGTTGTCCGGTACGTAAAATAATTCTGACTCTTTTATTTTTTAATTCTTCTCGGATATATTGAACTACTTGTAAACCTGCATCATTAGCATCCATAACTACATCAAGCAAGATTAAAGCAGTATCAGGATGTGCATTAATTAATTCCTTCGCTTCTTGACTAGAATAACCAGAAATAAAAGTTAAAGGTTTATTCTCAAAAACCAAGTTCTTTAGAGCTAATTTAGTTACTTGATGTACTGTAGGTTCATCATCCACAATAATTATTTTCCAAGATTTCTCTAAAGCAGTATTTTCGGTGATATTATTAGCTTCTTCTTCCTCGAATACTAAAATATCATCGTCTGTCTCAGCAAAGCTAGATTTGTTTTCAAGTGTCATATATTTACAATCCTGATTCCAAATTATTAAGTCTATAGTCGTATTTGTATTTCAAGCTTTTTAGTAGTTTTTATAAGTGATTTTCATGAATATTTTTTCGCATCACTTTATACTCGAAATTTTCCCTATTCCCTTAATAGTGAAGACTTAAGCTTGTTAACAATAGATAAATTTACTAGCAGATTACCCTAACCCTATTTCCTGCTTCTCCCTACTACCTCAATGAAGAAAGATAGAGACACTTATCAAAATGCCTCTATATCTAGTTAATATGGGAAATGGTTAATCCTCAAAACCTACTTTAGGTAATGCGATTATAAATATTGTTCCCAAATTCACTTCACTTTTAACATCAATCTTGCCTTGAATTTTTTGGGTAACTAGGTTATAGACTATATGCAATCCCAATCCGGTACCACCTTGGTTTCGAGCGGTGGTAAAGAAGGGTTCAAAGATTTTGGTTAAATTTTCTGGGGGGATACCACAACCGTCATCGCTGTATTCGATGTTGACTTTATCCTGTTTTTGGGTAACTTGAAAACGTAACAGTCCTTTTTCTCCCGGTTGATAAGCATGGTTTAAAGAATTAATCACTAAATTTGTGATAATTTGCGCTAAAGCTCCGGGATAAGTCTCCATTTTGATGTTATCTTCACCTTCTACTGTTAAAGATAGAGCGGTATTTTTAAATTTAGGTCTAAGACTATTTAAAATTTCCTCGATGTATGGTTTGATAGCAAATTCACGTTTTTCTAAATGGGAAGAGTCAACAGCTACTTGTTTAAAACTTTGAATTAAATCGGAAGCACGATTGAGATTATTCAAAATTAAATCAGTGCTTTCGCTAGCAGTTTCGAGATAATTATTTAGAGAAGAACGCTTTAATTTTCCTTCCATAACAGCGTTATTAAAGCTAGTAGTTTCATATTTTAAAGTAGAAGCAGCGGTGATACTAGTACCTACGGGAGTATTAATTTCGTGAGCTACTCCTGCTACAAGACTACCCAATGCAGCCATTTTCTCGGATTCTACAAGCTGTTTTTGAGTAGCTCGTAAATTTTCCAAAGCTTGGGAAAGTTGTTGAGTTCTTTCTGCTACTTTTTGTTCTAAAGTGTTGTAGAGAGTCGCGTTTTTGATAGAAATAGCTGCTTGAGAACAAATAAGTTTGAGTAATTGTAACCGTTGTGGAGGAAAAGCTGCGGTGGTTAGATTATTTTCTAAGTAAATAATAGCGATTAATTGACCTTGATGCAAAATTGGAATACATAAAACTGACTTCGGTTTCTGTTTTATAAAATATGAGTCATCAGCAAATTCATTCGTTTGGTTTGCTTCATCGAGGAGAACATCACTATGGGTTCTAACAACGTAATTGAGAACTGAAATAGGTAAATTATTGAAAGCTGTGATGGGAAGAGAATGTTTTGCTTCAACTTGTTCATTTACATTGATTATCGCTTCAACCATTAATTCCCCATTGCTTACAAAAATTAAAGACCCGGTTTGCGCTCCTGCATTTTCAATTACTATTTTCATTAACTGGTCAATCAAGCTCGTCAACAAAATTTCGTTAGAAATTGTTTGGGATACTTTCAAAACAGTATGAATGTCTAACGATTCTCCAAAATTAGTAGTTGTAGAATTTTGATTTATAGTTGTTTGAGAAATTTTATTCTTATAATTAGTATTTATATTTTGATTATTTGTGGTTTTAGCCAGTTTAGGAGTTAACCAGAAAGAGTATTGATTTTTCAAATCAGCTACCTTGAATTTAGCACCCCAGTTTTGATATCCGTTGTAAGCTTTACGAAGATAAATTTGAGCAAAATCTTCCTTATTCATTCCCAGCCAAAAATTTGCAGCTAGTTCATTTGCTAAAGCTTCGTTTTGGATAAATCCGTATGTTTTTGCAGAAACAATAGCTAAATCATATAGTTCCATTGCTTCTAATTGATTACCAGAAATTCTCGCTATTTCTGCTTCTATAATTAAATATTTATGTAAAAAATTAGCTTCGCAATTATTAGCCCAAATCTTCATTTGCTTTTGATTGCGTTCTAATTGATGCCAATATTGCTTTTGTTCGACAAAAGTTGCAGCAGGATACAATGTAGTTAAAATTAAAGATTGAAAGAAATTGTGGTCAGCAATTGCAATTAAACCAAGACCAAACTCTTGTAACTGTTCTGCTTTAATAACTGCTTCTAAAGCTTCAACTGGTTTATTATACAGATATAGTATAAAAGACTTAGAAGTATAGTAAAAGAATAAAGGCATATAGCTTTTGAATTTCCAGCAGCTTTGAAGGTACTCTGCTTCGCTTAATTCGGGACTATCAAAATCAAGTAATTCCTTTGTTTCAGCATTGAGGTTAAGTAAACACAGTTTTGCAGCCCAAATGATATCCTGCGCTAATTTATTTTGATTTTTTCTGATAAATTGCCAGCTTTTATTAGTCTCGCAGAGTAATTTATCAATAGTTATACCTTCATGTAAAATATTAAATAATTGAAAAGCTAATATATAACCACAATGCTGTAAATCTCCTGACTCTATACCTACTTTAAATCCTTCCTTAGCTATCTCATTCGTGAGTTTTATATGCTTTACCCAAAAAACTTGAAACGTGATTAAAACAAAACAAGCCTTGCATTTTTGATTAAGGTTAAGATATTTTTCACTAATTACTAAAGCTAGTTTTCCGAATTCGTAACCTTTTCGGTATTCTCCCCAAATTGCTCCTAATAAAATTCCATAAGTACTATATACATGTACCGATTCTGCTAAATTACCATATTCTAAACATAGATTAAGAGTTTTCATAACAACTAAGCTATAGACTTTTTGGTCTATTAGATAGCAGGCTGGCTTTATTTCTGTTAGTAATTTGGTTGCAATAATTTTATCAGTTATTGTCATATCTGTCTGGTTTTTCAATGAAGCAATTTCTTTCCCTTCTAATAATTTATTAGCTTTAGTTACTTCTATTTCTAAAGCTATTTCTAAATTATGTTCCGGTAACTCAACTTCAAGGTATTGCAATCCTTTTTTACCTGCTTCTATAGTTTCAATTAATTTCCCTTGTACCGTATACTGAATAATCAATAAGTTATAAATATCTGCTTTCTCTACATTAGTCTTTGCTTTCTCAATAATTAAGTTAATTAAAGACTCTGATTCTTCAAAATCACCGTTTAAATATTCGACTTCAGCAAGTAATTTATATATATCTAAAGTTAATTCATAAAATCTAAGCCAACTATCAGTAGGTAATTCTTCCTTACAAATAATTAAATAATTTCGAGCAGCATTATAAGCAATCCCATCTTTAGCTTTTTTAGAAGCGGATAAATTTAGTTTAACTAATTCAATTTTCTCGGATGCGTCTATAATTAATTCTCTACCTAAATTAAAATGGTCTACAAGTTCAAAAATATTATCTATTCTTTCTTGCTGAGAAAAACTTGAATGTAGCAACCAGCCAATTTGTAAATGAACTGCTTTTTTCTCATATTCCGCAATCAAAGAATAAGCAGCTTGCTGAACTCTATCATGTAAAAATATAAAATTATAAATAATAAGCTGTGAATCAAAGATTTTTTCATTAACAAACTCTAATCCAGATGTTGGTAAAATAAAACCTTGCTTAATAGCATTTGCGAGATGTTCAAAAGTTTCTATTATACTAAGTTCGCTGACAATTGCTAAAGTATTTAAGCTAAAACGATTTCCGATACAGGCTGCTAAACGTAATATTTGCTGTGTAGATTTAGGTAATTTGATTAATTTAGATATCATCAAATCTACAACATTATCGGTAATATCCATCGCTTCAATTTGGGAAATATCCCATTCCCATCTCGGTTTTTTTTCAACTTGTTCTGTGTGTAAATAAATTAAATTATTTGAATGTAAATTGTAGAGAGATTGATTTAGAAAGAAAGGATTACCACCTGTTTTATCATTAACTAATCTTGCTAGTGATTTCACATCATTGATATCTCTATGTAAAGTATCGGCAATTAAATCGGTAATATTAGCTTGATTGAGAGGAGCTAAATTAATTTGGTTAATAGATACATCAACTTCTAATCTTTCCAGTAAAATAATTAAAGGATGAGCAGCATCAACTTCATTATCTCGATAAGCACCAATTAATAGTAGATGATGCATTTTCTCATCCGTCATCATCAATTCAATTAACTGTAAACTAGCCGAATCAGCCCACTGTAAATCATCCAGGAATAAAACTAAAGGATGCTCGATTTGACAAAAAACTCGAATAAAACTTTTAAAAACAGAATTAAACCGATTTTGAGCTTCACTTCCACCTAATTGTTCTACAGAAGATTGTTTACCAACAATTAATTCCACTTCCGGAATGACATCGATAAGAACTTGAGCATTTGGTTCAATCGCAAATAACAACTTTTGCTTCCATTCTTGCAGTTGTGCTTCACTTTCAGTTAAAAGCTGTCGTACCAATCCACTAAAAGCTTTAACCATAGCAGAATAGGGAATATTGCGTTGAAACTGGTCGAATTTCCCCGAAATAAAATAACCGCGCTGACGAGTAATCGGTTGATAAATTTCTTTTACCAAAGCAGATTTACCAATACCCGAATAACCCTTAACCAAAATCATTTCAGTTGTGCTTAATCCGTTTGCAACTCTTTCAAAAGCAGTTAACAAAGTAGAAATTTCTTGTTTTCTTCCATAAAGCTTTTGAGGAATATTAAACCTATGAGAAATATCTTCCTTACCCAAATCAAAATCAATAATACAGTTATAACTTTGTAACTGAAGCAAACAAGTTTCCAAATCAGCTTTAATTCCCCAAACACTTTGATAGCGCTCCTCAGCCGTTTTTGCCATCAACTTCATAATAATTTCTGAAACCATTCGAGGAATTTTTGAATTAAATTGGTGAGGAGAAACAGCTTGTTTAGCCAGATGACAATGAATCAATTCCATAGCATCATCAGTAGTAAAGGGTAACTCATGGGTAAATAGTTCATATAAAGTTACACCCAAAGAGTAAAAATCCGTGCGGTAATCCAGAGAACGATTCATTCTTCCAGTTTGTTCCGGAGAAATATATGCTAAAGTGCCCTCTAAAGCATTCGGACTAGATAAAACAGTATGTTCGCTTCCCAATCTTGTGGAAATTCCAAAATCAATAATTTTCAGTTGCTTCGTAACGGGATTAAAAACAATATTGCTAGGATTAATATCCTTATGAATAACTTGTGCTGCATGAATTTGTCCCAAACTATCAGTAATTTGACAAGCAATTTCCAAACATTCGAGCAAATTCAATTTCCTTTGAGAGAGTAAATTCCTCAGCGACTCTCCCCCGAAATCCTCCAAAATCATCGTCAAATAATTATCATTTTGTAAATCATAAACCTTGATAATTCCTTCAGATTCGAGATTACAAGTGATTTCATACTCCTGCTTATAACGAGTCAACTGATTAGAATTCAAACAATCTTGCTTAAGAACCTTGAGAATAATCGCTTGATTATCTTCCCCACGTCTTCCCCGATAAACCACAGAATTAGAGCTTTCATAAATCTGTTCCAGAATCTCATAACCCGTAATAACAACCATTCTTATATGCTCATTTAATAAAGTTCTTAAATTAGAGTTCCCCGTTGGTCGGTATTTCTATCATTTGACCGGGAGCGTTGGTAGATGGGGGAGAGGGGGAAGAGGGGGTAGAAAATTGAGTGAGGGAGTGAGTATAATTCGTAATTCGTAATTCGTAATTCGTAATTAATGCCCCATAAATGAAATTTAGGGGCTTCAACAAAGCATAGGAGTGGTTATCCACGGATAAATCCGGGGGCTTCAGACCATAAATATTTACTTGGTGAGAGAGTGAGAGAGTGAGAGAGTGAGGGAAAGTCTCATGCTTCTTACTCATTACTCATTACTTGCGACTTACTAATTACTACTTACTACTTGCTACTTGCTACTTGCTACTTGCTACTTGCTACTGTTCACTGTTCACTGTTCACTGATTATGCAATTAGTATCTCTGCTCGGAATATTTGTATTTGTGGGAATTTCTTATAGCTTATCCATTAACCGTCGTGCTATTCGTTGGGTTCCAGTGCTGTGGGGAATTGCTTTACAGCTAATTTTCGGAATATTAATTTTGAGAACAACACCTGGTTTTGCGGTATTTAAATTTCTCGGAGACGTAGTAAGTCAATTTTTAAACTATTCCGATGCTGGAGCAAAATTTGTATTTGGGGATAAGTTTGAAGAACACTACATTGCTTTCAAAGTCCTACCAACAATCATCTTTTTCTCTTCTTTTATTACCATCTTGTACCACTACGGTATCTTGCAAAGAGTAATTCAAATCGTCGCATCAGCAATGATAAAAACGATGAAAACATCCGGTTCTGAATCACTCAGTGCTGCTGCAAATATTTTTGTTGGACAATCAGAAGCACCCCTACTAATCAAACCTTATGTCCCCACAATGACTCGCTCCGAATTACATGCGATTATGACAGGAGGATTTGCTACCATCGCAGGTGGTGTAATGGCTGCTTATATATCCTTCGGAGTCTCAGCAGAACATTTAATTGCTGCTTCCGTAATGTCTGCACCAGCAGCATTAGCAATTTCTAAAATACTTTATCCCGAAACCGAAGACTCTCCCACCGCAGGTGTTGTGAAAATCAAAGTAGAAAGTCCTTATTCCAACGGTATTGACGCAGCAGCAACCGGTGCTAGTGAAGGAATGAAATTAGCTTTAAATGTAGCTGCAATGTTGATTGCTTTTTTAGCATTATTAGCTTTAGTAAACGGTATTTTGGGCTATGTTGGTTCCCTAATCGGTTTACCACAGCTTTCATTAGAGTGGATATTTTCTTACCTACTTGCTCCCGTAGCCTGGTTAATGGGAATACCTTGGGCAGATTGCGGACAAGTAGCTATTTTGCTTGGCAAAAAGACCTTTTTAAACGAATTCGTCGCCTACCAAGACTTGCAACAAATGGTCGCAGACCAAGCAATTTCCGAAAGAGCGAGAACAATTGCGACCTATGCCCTATGTGGATTTTCTAATATTGGAGCAATCGGCATCCAGATTGGTGGAATCGGAGCAATAGCCCCCAACCGTCAATCAGACCTAGCACAAATGGGACTTCGAGCAATGATTGGTGGTGCAATAGCTTGTTTTATGACAGCCTGTATTGCGGGGATGTTGTTGTAAATAATGAGTAGCGAGTAGCGAGTAATGAGTAATAAGTAATAGATAATTGATAATTATTAACTCCTAACTCCTAACCCCTAACTTTTCAAACATAAAATCCAAAATCCAAAATCCAAAATCCAAAATCCAAAATCAATCAACTCTTCTCCTCAATCTTCGTATATCCCAATTTCCAATTCTGTGATTGTTTCAACTCTTGTTCTTTACCCTGGAGAATCAACTTTAGAGCAAAGCGAGTATTCAACATTCCCTTCATTAAATAATGTCCGGGTTTAGCTTTCACACCATCGAGTGTAACTGTACCCCCGTAAGCAAGTATACCGCAGTAAGTTTTACTACCCGGTATTTGTACTTTCAACATTCTATCGTTAAGATGACCGCCAGGAATTTGAAAAACACCATACACATGATGCTGTCCTTTCCAGGGTTCTACTACTATTTTTTCTGGATAGGTGTAATATTTTTCAGCTTTGGAGGAAAATCCCCAATCGCGACAAGCTATAGGTGGTGATTTTTCCTTAACGTAGGAAAAGCCAATTATACAGATTAAAGTAGATAATAATAATAGATAAGTAAATTTACGCAATATTGATAGCAAGACTAAATATATTAACAGTTAAATTACTTTTACAGTTTATGAAGCCTAAATCGGGATATCAAGTGATATTGCACTCAATTTCTTTAATTAAATTTCTTTTTAAGGCAATAGGAGATTGGGGATTGGTAATTGCTAATTGATAGAAAATTCATCTTATTCGCTTATTTACAGTTTTGATGGGAGTCAGATGCTCCTACTAGGAATGTACTACCCTCCAAAACTTATGCAGTCAACCAATAATTACTAACTCCTAACTCCTAACTCCTAACTCCTAACTCCTAACTCCTAACTCCTAACTCTTAAAAAGTTTCCACCTATACAAATGTAATTTTTAGTACTCATTTGACTTTATTTT
>ERZ1740052.656-NODE-656-length-11684-cov-9.896380_pt1 | contig 11684 bp, 6 predicted proteins | sample MGYA00581750_ERZ1740052 | MGnify/ENA primary metagenome ERZ1740052 (study PRJEB43018, sample SAMN04849743) | marine metagenome | isolation source: floating plastic debris | place: Pacific Ocean | collected 2008-08-30 | study: EMG produced TPA metagenomics assembly... | reverse complement strand
CACCCTTAAGCGGGTGTCGGGTAAAATATTTATTCAAAATCGGGATGCTCCCAAATCCTTCTGCTGTCTCACCTAATTAGATTTATCAATTGATAATTGAAAACTGTTGATTGAATCACCTTCTAAAAAAATTAAAAAGTCCTGTTCTTTTATCTCGATCTTTATCTTCTAATTGTTCTTCTAATCTTTCCTGTAACTTCTTCCTAGCTTTAATTACTTCTCGATAATCTGGATTATGTTTAATTGCGGTATCGTAAGCTGTTAATGCTTCTTTCTCTTTGCCTAAATTAACTAAAACATTACCTTTGCTATACCAGCTTTCAGGATGATCTTTTTTGTAGCTAATTGCCCGATTGTAAGCAGATAATGCTTCTGGATATTTCTGTAAATTATAAAGCGAATTGCCGCGACTATACCATACTTTGTAATTATTTCGTTTTACTGCAATGGCTTTATCATAAGCTGCAATTGCTTGTTCGTAACGCTGCATTTGATGCAATGCCCAACCTTGAGAGTATAATGCATCAAAGTTATTAGGATTGTATTTTAATACTTCTTGAAAAGACTCAATAGCTTCCCGATAGCGCCGTAAACTTATTTGTACGTTACCCCTTGATAGCCAAGCTTGGTAAAAATTAGGTTTGTACTGTACTGCCTTAGAGTAAGCTTTCAAAGCATCTTTTTTACGATTTAAATTAACCAAGGCATTGCCGCTATTGTACCAAGCTCGTTCGTTATTTGGTTTCAAATAGATAACTTGTTCGTAAGTAGCGAGGGCATCTTTATAACGTTTTAAATTGTATAAAACCCATGCTTTATTGTACCAAGCTTGGTCGTAATCTGGCTTTAATTCTACTGCTCGATCGTAAGACTGTATAGCTTCGTCATATCTCTTTAAATTACTCAAAGCCTTTCCCCTAGCATTCAAAATGTCCGGAGATTCTGGCTGTAATTTCAAAGCTTTGTCAAAAGAGTAAATTGCTTCTTGATATCGCTTTAACTTATTTAATGCAAAACCTCTTCCTCTCCAAGAATCTAAATAATTTGGTTCAAGCTCAATTGCCTTATCATATGCAGATAGCGCTTCTGGGTGGGAATCTAACTCATACAGTGCTTTAGCTTTTCCGTTCCATGCTTGAGCGTATTCCGGTTTAATATCTATAGCTTGTTTATAATTATCTAGTGCATCTTGATAGCGCTGTAACTCATAAAATGTATTAGCTTTTTTATATAAATCCCCAGCGTTAGCAGAATTAATACTGTTAATAATAAATAAAGATGCAGTTGCTCCAGCCCCAGTTAGCAACAACGCCATAAAAGCTTTAATAAATATTTTCTTAAATTCTATCTTCTTACGAGGTTTGAAAACTTCTGAATGCGGTGCAACATTTAATACCATAGTATTAGAAGAAGATGGTTTATTGAGATTATTTATAGGTTTATTTAGATTTCTAAGTGCCTCTAAAGCTTGAGTTGCACTAGCATAGCGCTGTCGAAAATCATAACGCACCATCTTATCAATAATTTCAGCCAACTCTTGACTAACTTCAGCGTGTTTTTGCCAGACAATTTCGTTAGTATCATCATCCTTTTCCAACTCATCGGGAGATAATCCCGTAAGAGCGCTAATGCTCATTATTCCCAAAGCATAAATATCGCTACTATATCTTGGTTCCCCCTGAGCTTGTTCGCTAGGAATGTATCCGGGAGTACCAATAGCTACAGTAACTTGGGTTTGATTGGCTGGAGAAACCATTTGAGTAGTAATTTGTTTAACAGCACCAAAATCGATTAAAACCAGCTTGCCATCTTTATCATTTCGGAGAATATTTCTGGGATTAATATCGCGATGAATAACCTTTTGCTGATGGACAAATTCCAAGATTTCTAGTATCTCTTGTAAAAGGGAAATAACTTGAACTTCACTTATAGGTTCTCCAGGCTTTATTTCTTCATCTAAATCGTGTCCGTAAATATATTCTTGTACCAGATAAAACTCTTGATTTTCTTCAAAATAAGCTAAAAGTTGGGGAATACGTTCGTGTATGCCTAATTTATATAAAACCTGAGCTTCTGTATCAAATAAACGTCTTGCAGTTTGTAATGTAGTAGAATCGTTTGCTTCTGGCTTTAGCTTTTTAACAACACATTGAGGAGAACCCGGTAAATGCGTATCGTAAGCGACAAAAGTTTCGCCAAATCCCCCACCTCCCAAATTACTAATTATTTGGTATCTTCCAACAAGTTTATTTCCCAACATTTTTATACAGTTAACAGTGAACAGTGAGCAATGAGCAGTTATTCGATTATTTTTTTTCTAATTCCTAACTTTTAATTCCAACTCCTAATTCCTAACTCCTAACTCCTAACTTTTAATTCCAACTCCTAACTCCTAACTCCTAACTTTTTTATGATTCCTATTGGCGATAAAATTTTTCTTTTGACTAATAAAAAGCCTTTAGCTGTTTGGTTTTTAATTGGTATTAATATTGTTTTGTTTTTATGGGAAATCAAATTAGAAATTAATGGCGAGCTAGCTACTTTTTTCAATAATTGGGGTTTGATTCCGGAACAATTGAGTACTGCTTTTGGTAGTGCGATAACTGGAAATCCAGCGGCTGGATTAATCGTATTTTGGCGTTCGTTGTCGATATTTTCGGCAATGTTTATTCATGGTAGTTACAGCCAAATTGTTGGTAATTTAATATTTCTGTGGGTTTTCGGCAATACTTTAGAGAAAATTATTGGTAGCGGACGTTTTTTATTATTCTATCTATTTTGCGGTTTTTTGACTGGGATAGTACAAACTATCGCCGAACCGAGTTTAGCGGTACCTTTGATTGGTGCTAACGGTGCAGTTGCATCTGTTTTGGGAGCATACATTTATAAGTTCCCCAAAGTTAAAATTGATTCTATTTTACCGTTGGTAATTTTATATATTCCCGTCGAAATACCGGCTTTTTTCTATTGTTTCTGGTGGTTTGTCCAACAGTTATTTTACGGTATTGGCAGCTTAAATGTTCCCGGCGGTGTCAATCCAATTGGTACTGGTTATTTAGCCCAGGGTGTGGGTTTGCTGATTGGTGTAGCTTGGATGTTGGTAATGAAGCTTTAATCGTTGATAATATTTTATACCGATTCCTCTGCTTTAATGCTCGCTGGGGATTGCAAATAGCAAGGCTAGAAGTTTATCGGTTTCTCAAATTGAATAATTCGCGCGAATCGTGAATAAATATGGATCGGAAATCAGTAAAAGCAAAACTAATTCAAAAGTAAGTAAGTCGGCACAAATAAAGTATCGCTATTTAATATGCAGGTAAATTAGCCTGAAACCCCTATCGCTACTAGCTACTAGCTACTAGCTACTAGCTACTCGCTACTCCTTAATATTAACTACGATTTTCAACGCCAACTTACTTAAGGCAAAGCTGTAATACTCAAAATTATATGAATTTTCAGGAGTATAGGATATCACTAAGACATTGCGGTTATTTCTGAAGAAAAATCTTCACACAGTTTCTAGAATCGGAAATCTGAACAAGCAACGCCCGATTATGTCGTCTCTGAAGAAATATTAAACTTGAGACAGTAGTTTTCAAATCTTTTATTTACTTTACTTGCATCAAGACCAAATTGATCTAGGGAATAACGATGAACTCCATGCTTATGCTGGGGGTTTGTATTAATATATTGTTTGAGATTTTCTTCAAAGACCGGATTGAAGTCATAGTCAAGGTAGTCATAAATTTGACGGACTTTTCCAATTGGATCTGAAACTAGGTCAAGATAATTTAAATCGTATATTTGTTGGTTGGGAATAGCTTGACGCATCTCCATTGACCTTTTAGTTATAATGGCGAACCAATTAAGCCATTGCTCACCAATCGCTTTCAAGTCTAAATGGTCTGTATACACTCCTCTGAACAAAGCAGACAAACTGCATAATGAAGGGACAACTTTAAGGGGATCTCTGTAAGTATGAATGATACGAGCATCGGGAAAAACAGTAATTAAAGCCAAAAGGTAATTCAAGTGAATGGGTGCTTTTAGAAGCCAATGCTTTCCTGGCCATTTCCAAGCTAAAAGCTGTAGCTGTCGTCGGTAATAACGATAAGAATCTACTAAATCTTGATTCAATAACCACTCAGTATAAGAGGGAACATTTGCTCTCAATTCAAATAAGATACTGATCAGATCGTGTTCAAAAAGAACATTACATTCTTCTGGTCCACTGGGATTGAGATGATGGACAGTGGACAACTGAGGTACTAAAGAATTAAAAGATTCTACTAATTTTTTAGCTTCGCCGATGCGAGGATCTGTTTCTCTTGTATTGTAATCTGGTGAAGGTAAAGGATTGCAGAGTTCCCATAAATGTAGCCATCGGCTAGAAGGATCTTGGGAAAGTAGGTTATGGAGAAAGGTAGTTCCACTTCTGGGAAGTCCAAGTACAAACAAGGGCTTTTCAATCGGGACTTTAGCAATTTCGGGATAGCGTTTAAAATTTTCCTGGATTCGTAATCTATTAACTAAAAGATTGAGTAAATACTTCCTTAGTAAAGCTTGACCTACAAAATTAAGATTGCCTTCTTTATTTAAAGATTCAAGCAATTTTTGTAAGGGAACTCGAAAACTGTCATCCCCGAAATCCTTCAGTTGGGCAATGCGTTGTGATTCTCTCAGAAGGCTTTCTTCTTCTAAAGAAGCTAGTGATAAGCCTAAAGAGTTAAGATTAGTTCCTCCCCAGTTAATTAGACGATAGCGGACAGAACGTGATGGTCGTTCAAAAGTTAAAGATGAATCAATCAATCACTTGTACCCCATTTTTCAAAGAAGGCTTATGTTAAAGATTATTCTAAAATTGTTATTCAAGACAGATTTTACCGTTTGATGTGGTCCAATACAACCCAGATCAAACGGGATAATTTTTCTTTGTAATTAATTTGTATATTTTCGGTATATTTTCCGTGTATTCCTCATTTTGACTTTTTCTAAAGATAGGTTATAACAGGATTGATAAAACCAATTTACTAGTAGTGTGTCCCCGCTATCATTTTTTGATAGCGGTTTTTCGTATGTTAGCGATGGCAACTCGTGCTGCTACTCTCTCTACAACTGCTCACTGCTCACTGATAACTGCTTACTGCTCACTGCTCACTGCTCACTGCTCACTGATAACTGCTCACTGCAAAAAAAAAAGCCTCTCATAACGAGAGACTTGATAATGTCAGCGAAGACAATTTGAATTTTGAACCAACTAAAATTAACCTGGTGCGTTACTAGCTACTGCTAAAGCTCCAGCTACTGCGGAAGCGACACCAGATACAACGGCTGTCGCAAGTAACCAGGTAGCTGCCGATGCTGCTGCTTTACGAGTTTCTTCGGCTTGCTTCTGGGCTTGATATTTAACTTCTTCTAAACGTCGCTGTGCTTCTTCTTGGATTCTTTCTGCTCTTCTTAATACGCTGTTGCGTGCATTCTCGATTTGATCGATGACTTTGTTGGCATCTGATTCGGAAATGTCATCGCGAGAACTCATTAATGCTACATAGGTATCGCGGTTGAATGATGACAACCTACCGCGTAAAGCATCAAATCCCGCTTGTGGATCGTAGAACAATTGGCGAACATCGCGCTTGATGCCATCGTAATTTAGTTCGGGACGTTCCAAGGAGTTGAGGTAATAGCGAATTCGGTCGAATATGCTATCTATTGTATCTTGAACTCGGCGCTGAATTCCTCTTACCTGAGCTACAAATTGCTCCCGTACTGACATGATATTATCGGCAATTTGCTCTGCTTCCTGGTTGCTGATGTCTCCACGAATTTTCAGCAAAGCCACAATGGTGGAACGGTCAAATTTGGAAAGGCGATCGCCCAAATTTTCCATGCCGACTCGCGGGTCGTTTAACAACAAATTAACGTCGCGTTTAATACCATCTGGGTTAAGTTCTTGCTTGCCTGTTTGACGAAGATATTCTTCTAAATATGCTTGAAAATCTTGTACTTTTTGTTGGGTACGGGTAGCCATTCGCCTTGGCGCACGGATGATTTGACGAATTGAAGATTGTACCGAATCTATTGTCCGGTTAATTTCATCTTCGCTCATATCTTGGCGTTGACTTAGTAGTTTTACTAAGGTATTTCTGTCAATTTTAGATAATCTATCCCGTAGAGCAAGGGCACCTTCTTGGGGATTTTCAAACAGCTTATTGAAGTCTCGCTGAATCCCTTCAGGGTTAAGTTCCGATTTACCAGTGTTCCGCAGATAATTTGCAATTGTGGTGGTTACGTCATCGTACTGAGCTTTGGCTTTATCTACAACCTGTCCGGGAGCATGACGAACCCCATTCCAAGAATGTTCTACAGTATCAATGGTTTCGTTGATTTGGTCTTCGCTCAAATCTTGACGCTGATTGAGTAGTTGTACCAAAGTATCGCGGTCAAAACGCGCCAATCGGGCTCGAATTGCTGACATTCCCGCTTGGGGATCTTCCAACAAAGTTTTTAATTCACCGCGAATTGCATCGGGGTTGAGTTGTTCTTTACCCGTATTACGCAGATATTGTTCTAAGTTCAACCACAGGCTTTCTGCTTGATACTGAGCTTGTTCTGCAAGTCCTTTAGACTCAATCAAAGCTTGGTTGCGCTGTTTCTCCAACTCATCAAGAATTGGGTCAATTTCCCCAGAGGTAATATCGTTGCGCTGTGCGAGTATCCCACGCATTTGTGCCTTGTCAAATCGAGACAAGCGCATGGCTAATGTCTCATAGTCTGCGTCGGAATCTTCGACAATTGGTTTGAAATTTTGCTTGATTCCTTCAGGATTTAATTCTGACTTTGGAGTCACCAACAAATAGCTTTCTACCCGACGCTGCAAGTCTAGAATTATTTCTTTTTCTTCCTCAGCCCTTACCTGTACCAGCACACCTTTACGAACTGCTTCCAACCGATCGGCTATTTGCTTAATCTCGGCTTGAGTTAGCAAACCACGCTGTTTGAGCATACTGACAAAATCGCTGCGATCGAGCTTTTCCAACTCAGATCGTACCGTACCCGGATCTGCTGCGGAGTCATAAAGTACGTCGCGAAATTCTTGTTGAATTTTATCGTTGCTAAATTGCCAAGCAAAAGTATTATGCAGATAATTCTCAACGTCGGCGCGAACGGTGCTATAAGACTGGGGTGGTGTAGGAAGTCCCATCTTATCCGCTTGTACGGTAGCTTTATCTTTAGCTTGAGTAATTTGACCGAGAATCTTTTCAACATCCAAATCGGAAAGGTCAGTTCTTCCCATGACAACACCACCAAGAGTTGTCAAAGCTTGCTGTACGGTTTGCTGAACTGGACCTAAAGATTCTTCTTGTGCTGTTTTGGCTGCATTTTGATTATATTGCTTCTGAGAACGCATTTCGCTGATAACTCTGTCTAACTTAGCTTCGAGTTCTGAGGTTTTACTTTGTCCCGGTGCAACAGTTTTAAGATAGTCAACTAACTCAGCCAAACCATCTCGACTGCTAGGCAAACTAGGTTGTTGAGAACCTACCGTTTGCTTCCAAACATCATACAAAGTATCGGCAATCCTTCTAACTTCTTTCTTAGAAAGATCGGTACGACTGCTAACTAATTCTACAAACTTTTGCTTGTCAATATTACGCAGTTCTGCCGCACCTGCAAGGGAGTGAAGTGATGCATCTGAAAGCAAACTTTCAAATTCCCTACGAATAGATTGTAAATCTAACTCTTTAGGACGAACTGTATCTAAATAATCTTCTAAATTTTCCTTGATGCTTTCGGGATCGATCGCACTACCTATCTCGTGACGTACTGCCGATGCTGCTGCTTCTGCTGTTTTTACAACTTGTCTATTTACAGCTTTTGCTCCTAATGCGGCAGTAGCAGTTCCGGCGATCGCCTGGAGTCCAGAAGTCGCCGAATTAACTACATTACCAATTAAAGAACCCACCGTTGTTGAACTAACCCACACCAGCAGACAAAAGTACGCTGCCCAAATTACTAACCCCAGAATCATCCCCAAGCCTACATCTATAGACAATCCACTGAGCCTCACCCCTAAAAGACAGGCAAAGAAAAGAGAAGCAGTTACCGAAAATAACGTACCTAAACCAACAGCGGTACCTATCTTGTTAATAGTGGTACCTAAACTTTCGCTTTGGCCATTGTTACTTGAATTTGAGTTTGAGTCCGAATCGGATGAACCACCCAAAAAAGATAGCCCAGCAGCAACTGCTGCATTTGTTAATACTAATTGAGCCGCGAAAGCTAGGATAATACCGGCAATCAAAGCAATAAAAAATCTCGGCCCATCAAAAATGACAGAAGCTTGAGATGGGGGTATTCGGTCTACCGGCTGTGAAAACTGAGCTATCCAAGTCATCGACTTAGATAGCAAAGGTGTTATATGCGTACTTTCAATCATCCTAATTACTTCCTCTAGGCTAAGTTTTGGTGTGGGGAGAACAAAAACGGTGTAATTAATACAAAAATCAATTTTGTTTATTCATGCAATACCCAGTTGTTAAGCCTAGAATCCAGCAATATAGCCCTTTTAGACATCTCTCGCAAGTGATAAAAATTGCCCGAAAGCCGTAAGGCATTAGATAGAAGTTTTTTTACTTAAATATGTAACTTGTAACTTGTAACTTGTAACTAATTCTGCACTCGCTGCATCCGAAATTATTTGAATTATTCAAAGTCTAAATCTATGAAACTCTTACTAAGACTTCTTTTTATTTAATTCGTAGCACCTTTTAAACGACAAAATACGTATCATTAATCAAGCATAATGTCATGCTTACGTAACATATATTTATAAACATCAAAAATTTCACCTCCTTTAGGTAGATTTATTGACATGAAGAAATGTAACGTATCTATATCTTTAGGCAGAAACAGGTTTTGTTGTCAATCGTTACATTAGAAGCAACAAATAAATTTAACCGCAATAATTAATTATGCAATCTCCAACTAAAACCGATTTACCACCAGTAGCTCCAGCATATAACGGCAAAGACCGCAACTCTTTTCTTTTCGGCTTCAATCCCCAAGCTGAACTATGGAACGGACGTTTAGCAATGATTGGTTTCGTAGCTTATCTAGCATGGGATTTAGCAGGTTACAGCGTAGTTCGCGATTTACTTCACATCGTTGGATATTAATACAGCGCTTATAGTAGTCTGCAATAATAAATAAAAATTAATGTAGAGACGTAGCACTGCTACGTCTTTTTAATGTATTCGTAAAATAAGAACGGGCAGGATGCCCGTACCACAAGAGTTTAAATAATATTACTGTTCCCAACTACCAACTACCAACTACCAACTACCAACTACCAACTACCAACTACCAACTACCCTTCGGGTTCACCAGTTGTTCATGGGGGAAACCCCCCTTCTGCACACTGGTTCACCAACTACCTACTCCCCCACAACAACCGTAGGAATGTCAGCTTCGGCAGGATTTTTAGCCAGCTTGCCATCTTCCATATATACAATGCGGTCAGCTATATCTAAAATACGATTATCATGAGTTACCAAAAGAATCGTACAGCCTTGTTCCTTCGCTAAAGACTGCATCAAATTCACCACATCTCGACCGGATTTTTTATCAAGTGCAGCAGTTGGTTCATCCGCCAATACAATTTTAGGATTCGCTACCAAAGCTCTGGCGATCGCCACTCTTTGTTTTTGCCCTCCAGATAAATCATCCGGATAATAATTAACACGATTCCCCAATCCAACTAAATCCAACATCTCAACAGAACGGGTATACATATCTTTAGGTGAAATATTTCCATGTACCTCCAAACCCATTCGCACATTTTGTACAGCCGTCAAACTTTCATGTAAATTATGAGCCTGAAATATGTAGCCATTATCCCGTCGTGCTGTTACTAATTGTTTCGCCTTAGCACCACAGAGTTCCTTACCTAGAACCTGCAAGCTCCCCTCCTGAGCCGAACGCAACCCGCCAACCAAAGTCAGCAAAGTAGTTTTACCAGAACCAGAAGGGCCAGTCATAATAATAATTTCACCAGCACCAATATCCAAATTGACATCAAACAACACCTGCTTGCGGAGTTGCCCCTTCCCGAAAAAATGATTGAGATTGCGAACACAGATAACAGAATTCATAAAAGTGTTAGTTGTTGGTTGTTAGTTGTTAGTTGTTGGTTGTTAGTTGTTGGTTGTTAGTTGTTGGGCATGGGGCATTGGGAATTGAGTTAGGAGTTAGGAGTTAGGAGTTAGGAGTTAGGAATTAAGAGTTAAATATTATATTGGCAATTACCAACTACCAACTACCCTTCGGGTTCACCAGTTGTTCATGGGGGAAGCCCCCCTTCTGCACACTGGTTCACCAACTACCAACTACCAACTACCAACTACCAACTACCAACTACCAATCCCCAATCCCCTATCAAAACATATCTGCTGGATCGGCCGACTGTACTTTACGAGTCGCTACAGCACCGGAAATGATGCACATAATAATAGTCAGAACCTGTACTTGAACTGCTCTTGCTACAGTCATGTAAAGGGGTAAATTGGTTGCATTCCGGGTGAGTGCGTATAATCCCGTTGAAATTGCAGCCCCTGGAAGAAAACCTAATATAGCTAGAATTATCGCTTCTTCAAAAACTACGCTCAATAAAAAGAAATTTTTATAGCCCATCGCTTTGAAAGTGGCGTATTCTTTAATATGCGCGTTAACATCTGTAGAAAGTACTTGATAAACAATAATTACTCCTACGATAAAACCCATCATTGTACCCAGAGCAAAAATAAATCCGATCGGGGTATTGGTTTGCCAGTAAGCTTTTTCAAATTCAATAAATTCTTCTTTTGTTAATATTTTGATATCATCAGCATTTCTGAGATGATACTTTAATTTTTCCGCAACTTCTTCAAGTTTATAACCAGGCTCTAAACGAATTAAACCTAAATTAACGCTTCCCGAGTCTTGGTTAGAAAACAGTCTTAAAAAGTTTTGATCGCTGGTCATTAAAGTTCCATCGGCGGCAAAAGATGCCCCAACTTTAAACAAATTATCTATGGTTATAGTTCTTCCGTTAATTTCTGTTTTGACGATTTCACCTTGTTTAATTTTCTCAATGACTTCGCCGTATTCGCCTCTAGTTGCTTCATCAAATAAAATAGTATCTGGTAGTTTAATTGAATCAATATTTTCATTCACCTCTGGCAAATCAAATGCCGGTTTATCGGGATTAAATCCGATAATCATTACTTGGTTTTTTTTATAAGTTTGAGGGTTTTTCCAAGTCACAAGACTGTTGTAAATCGGTTCTGCGGTTGCGACTCCCGGTACGTCCATTGCTTGATAAAGTCGTCTTCGAGTAAAAGTAGATAAATCTTGCAAATTAAGCGCTTGTGGGCTTAACAAGACAATATCTGCATTTAAGCTTTCATGTAATATAGTCGCGCTATTAAACAAAGCACTTCGGAAACCGAGCTGCATCAACATTAGCAAATCGGCAAAAGCAACACCCGATAGTGCCACTGCTAAACGTCCTTTTTGATGAGTTAATTGCAACCAACCTAAAGGAGTTCTTTTTTGTAATTGTTGGATAAATCCAATCATATTAATTGGTAATTGGTAGTTGGTAGTTGGTAGTTGGTAATTGGTAGTTGGTAGTTGGTAGTTGG
>ERZ1740052.654-NODE-654-length-11690-cov-6.656124_pt1 | contig 11690 bp, 11 predicted proteins | sample MGYA00581750_ERZ1740052 | MGnify/ENA primary metagenome ERZ1740052 (study PRJEB43018, sample SAMN04849743) | marine metagenome | isolation source: floating plastic debris | place: Pacific Ocean | collected 2008-08-30 | study: EMG produced TPA metagenomics assembly... | reverse complement strand
TTGGAGGAATTAAATAACCAAAACATTTTGGCCAATCTGGACATCCCATTCCAGATCCGGTCATTCTTACTACAGCGCCTGCTAAGAAAATAAGATAAACAGAAATTAAAGTGATTTTAGTAATCTTAGGGAATTTTGACTTAAAGTAGTGAAGTATGTTGTTAATCTTTGCTAACATAGATCCTCGAAAAAAATTTAAACAAAGATACGGCAAAACCAAGGAAAAAGTATTTTTCTCTTTATAAGATGTTATTTTAAAATGAATTTAAATTATTCTTTTTTTAATTTTATAAAATGGAAATGGAACCACCTTTTAGAAAAATTATTCATGTTGATATGGACGCATTTTATGCATCTGTAGAGCAATTAGATAATCCAGATCTCAGAGGTAAAGCTGTTGCTGTTGGCGGAAGTGAAGTTAGAGGTGTGGTTTCTGCTGCAAGTTATGAAGCTAGAAAATTTGGTGTTCGATCTGCAATGAGTGGTGTTTTGGCAAAAAAGAAATGTCCGCATTTAATATTTGTTAAGCCTAGATATGAAAGATATAAGGAGATTTCAGCAAAAATTAGACAAATATTTTATGATTATACTGATTTGGTTGAACCTTTGTCTTTAGATGAGGCATATTTAGATGTTACAGAGAATAAAAAAGGCAATCCGTCTGCTAGTTTAGTCGCAAAAGAGATTCGTAATAGAATTTGGGAAGAACTAGAATTAAGAGCTTCAGCAGGAATATCTATAAACAAGTTTATTGCCAAAGTTGCTTCTGATATTAACAAGCCAAACGGTCAAAAAACAATAAACCCTGAAGATGTAATTCCTTTTCTTGAAGAACTTCCTGTAGGAAAATTTTATGGTGTTGGAAAAGTTACAGCTGCCAAGATGCATAATAACGGAATTTTTAAAGGAATAGATTTAAAAAAAAGAACATTAGAAGAGTTAACAAAGCTCTTTGGTAAGTCTGGTGTGCATTATTATAATATCGTTAGAGGAATTCATAATAGCGTAGTTAAACCGAATAGGATTAGAAAATCGATAGCAGCAGAAAGAACATTTAATGAGAATTTATCTTCTGAAATTTTTATGCTTGAAAAATTAGAACACATAGCGGAAGAATTAGAAAGAAGAATGCACAAATCTGAGACAAAAGGGAAAACAGTAACACTAAAAATTAAATACAGTGATTTTACACAACAAACTCGAAGTAAAACTATATCTTATTTTATTCACAAGAAAAGAGAATTTTTCCCGATAGTTAAAGATTTACTCTTACAAGAAGAATTGAAAAACTCAGTACGTTTATTAGGGATTTCTTTCAGTAATTTAAACACAGAAAAAAAAGATCCTGTTTGGGTTCAATTACAGTTTGAGTTTTAAACTACTGGAAATTGAATAGAAACTTTTGTTCCTACAGGTTCACCAAAGTCATCTGTCAAATCGTGATAAGTAAGTGTAAATTCTTCTTCATAATCTTCAGCAAAAGTTTTTAATCTTTCTATAGTTAGATCGATACCTACTGATTTTCTTTTTAAAGATTTAGATCTTTTAATTTCTCCAGCAGCCTCTCTACCAATTCCATTATCAATAATATTTACAGAAACCATATCTTCTGAAACCTTATTGGCAGTTAGTGTAATTTTTTTATCACCTTCTTTAGAGGATAAACCATGCCAAATTGCATTTTCTAAAAAAGGTTGTAAAACTAAAGGAGGAACTTTAATTGTATCTGTATTTAAATCAGGATTAATATCTAAGGTATAGTCTATTTCATTAGAAAAACGAATATTTTCAATAGTCATGTATAAATCCATTGTAGAGAGTTCTTCTTTTAAACTAACTTCCTTTACTTTAGATACTTCAAGAATATTTCGAATTAATTTAGAGAATTTATTTAAATAATAAACTGCTTGCTTTTGATCGTTGTTAATTACGTAAAGCTTAATGGAGTTTAAAGCATTAAAAATAAAATGAGGATTCATTTGTGTTTGTAACGCTTGTTGTTCTAGTAGTAATATTTTTCTATCGTTATTAAGTAGTTTTTGACGGTAAACAGAATATAAAGCAATACTAGATAAGGCGATTGTAACCAGTGTGATTATTAGAATATTTCTATCTTGTTCAGTTCTTAAATCTTGAATCTGAAACTGCTTTTCCATATTGTCTCTTTCATTAATCTTAGCTAAAACATTTTGTTTAGAAATAAGATTGTTAACGTAAGAGAATGTTTTTTCCTTAAGTGTTTTTTTCTCTAATTCTACTGCTTCTTTATAAAAGCTATATGCTTTTTTTTCGTCTTTTTTATTTTCGTAAAGTTCTGAAAGGGCAAATAAACTTCTTGTGTGGCTTCTGCTAAACTTATTTGGAGTAGCAAGCTCTATAGACTCTTTAAGATATTTCTCTGCTTCTTTAAGATTATTATTTTTAAGATTAGCTATTCCAAGATTTGTTAATGTTCTAGCCAGATAGAACTTGTTGTTTTTTTCTACAGCTAAGGGGTAAATCTTTTGTATTAATTCTAATGCTTTTTCAAATTCTAGTTTTTTTAAATATGTAGAAGTTAGGCTGTTGTAGCATATGATTTGACCTCTTTCTGAGTTTAATTCCTTGTTTATTTTTAAGGATTTATTGTAATTTTCGATTGCATCGTCGTAAAAACCTAAGTTTTCTTGACTAAATCCCATGTTTTGATAATTAATAGCTAAACCTAATTTGTTATTTAGCTCTTTAGAAATAGTGATCGAATTTTCAAACTGTTCAAGAGCAAGGTCGTATTGTTTTAATAACAAATAGATGTTACCAATATTGTTAACAGAGATACTCTTATTCCTCATGTTAACTAAACTTTCATTCTTAGCTCTTTTGATTAAAGTTAAAGCATCTTGATGACAGTTTAAGGCGTTTTTCACATCGTCTAACCTTCTGTAGCAAGAACCAAGTAGGTTTAGTGTGTAAGCTTTTATGTCATTGTTTTTAATGGTGTTGACTAGCTTTAAAGCTTTAATATGATATTCTACAGCTTTTTCATAATCAGATTTTTGCCTAAATATTTTACCAATGTTATTGTAAGCATAAATCTGACCGATTTTGTATTTCTTCTTTAAGCTATTTTCATAAAGCTTGTAAAATTCATCTTCAGGTATTGAATTTAACTTATGATGAATGCTAACTATTGAATCTAATGAAAAGTAGTTTTTGTGCTTTTTGTTAACTAAATTTTCTAGAATTGAATTAATGTCAGTATCATTAGTGTTTTGAGAGAACACTAAAAAGTTGAAAAAAAATAAAGAAAGAATTACTGACTTATTTTTCATTTTAAAACTTGTCTAAGAATTCAGTTTTTCTTTGTCTAGATACAGGTATTTTATGATTTTTTTCTAGAATAACATAACCGTCGGTTTTATAGTATTCTCTTACTTTACTAAGATTAATAATATAAGAATTGTGTATTCTAAAAAATAAGGATTCAGGGAGTAAAGAATTAACTTCTTTTAATTTTTTGGTAACTACTATTTTTTTACCCTCAGTGGTGTAAATTGAACTATAATTTCCATCAGACTCAATGCAAAGTATTTCAGAAGGCTCTAAAAATATTAAACGACCATCAGCATTTATAACTACTTTTTTCTCTTCTAATTTCTGATTAAAGTTATAAAGAATTTGTTCTAGTTTTTCATTAGTGTCGCTAACCGATATTCTTTTGGTGAATTTGGTGATTTTCTTTAAGCTTTGTTCTAAATCGTCAGTATCTACGGGTTTTAAAAGATAATCAATAGCCTCTTTTTTAAGAGCTTTAATAGCGTATTCGTTGTAAGCAGTGGTAATAACAATAGTAAAATCCTTTTTTGGAAGTTTTTCAATAAATTGAAAACCATCCATAGTAGGCATTTCGATATCTAAAAAAAGACAATCGATATTATGATTAGCGATAAAATCTAGTGCTTTACCAGGATTTGTGAATGTATCTAATATTTCAACTTCGTCATTAAAGTTGGATAATTCCCAAGATAAGCTTTTTATAGCCTTGTCCTCATCGTCGACAATGATTGCTTTTAACATGCTAAAAAAGTTTTTTTTGCAATTTATACAAAAAAAACGACCATTCATACAAAAAACTCATTTTTTTAACAAATCTAGTAGTTTGATGGGGGATAATGGGGGGTGTAAATAAAAAGCTCGCAAATTATTGCGAGCTTTTTTGAGAATTATTTATTTGGAAAATTTGGTTTTCTTTTCTCTAAGAAGGCTGTAGTTCCTTCTTTAAAATCATCAGTTCCAAAACAAGCACCGAAGGCATTAATTTCAGATTTATATCCGTTTTCTCCGTCTTTAAATCCAGAGTTTACGGCTTCTATAGCTTTTCCAATTGCAACAGATGAATTTTTAATAATTTTTCCTGCAATTTTCTCTGCTAAGGGTTTTAGTTCTTCTTGAGTTACCACATAATTTACTAATCCGTAAGATTTAGCTTCTTCAGCAGACATCATTCCAGCAGTCATAATTAACTCCATAGCTTTACCTTTTCCTATAAGTTGAGGTAAACGTTGTGTTCCTCCATATCCAGGAATTACTCCTAATGAAGTTTCAGGTAAACCAACTCTAGTATTATCAGAAGCTATTCTAAAGTGACACGACATAGCTAATTCTAATCCACCACCTAAAGCAAAGCCATTAACTAAAGCGATTACAGGAGTTGATAAATTCTCAACAAAATCGAAAAGTAATTCTTGACCTTTTGCAGCCAATTTTCCGCCTTCTTCTTCAGAAAAATGTGCAAATTCAGAAATATCGGCACCAGCAACAAATGCTTTGTCTCCACTACCGGTTAATAAAATAACTTTAGTATTTACATCATTATTTAAATCTTTAAAAGCTTCATGCAATTCTTCAATAGTAGCTTTGTTTAATGCATTCAGTTTTTTAGGTCTATTAATTGTAATAGTTGCTATTTCATTAGTTTTTTCAACCAATATGTTCTCAAAGTTCATAAATTAAGTTTTTGGTAAAGTTACAGTAAAAACAGTTCCTGCGCCTAGAGTAGATGAAAAAGTTATTTCACCATTATAGGCTTCAATAATGTTTTTTATCATAGGTAAACCTAATCCCATTCCACTGGTTTTGGTTGTGAATTTAGGTTCGAAAATTAATTTTTTATTTTCTTCTGAAATTCCTTTTCCGTTATCAGAAACAGTAATAATTACATTATTTTCTTTAGAAACTACTTTTACTTCAATTACAGGGTTCGTTTCGCCATCTTTCATTGCCTGTGTAGCATTTTTCACAAGATTAGTAATGATTCTAATCAGCTGCGTTTTATCTAAATGTGCATGAAGTTCTTTTTCTTCAGGATAATAATGAATATAATCTTCATTAAATATATCTAAAGCATGCTTTACAACATCTACAACATCTAAGTTCTCTTTTCGTTGTGTTGGCATTTTAGCAAAGTCAGAAAATGCAGAAGCAATAGAACTCATTACGTCTATCTGTTGAATGATTCGGATCAGAAGGGGCAAACTTTCTTAAGAAACTTTGTACTGTTAATCGCATTGGAGTTAATGGGTTCTTAATTTCATGAGCTACTTGTTTAGCCATTTCTCTCCAAGCTTGTTCACGTTCACTTTGTGCTAATTTAACAGCACTATCTTCAAGTTGATCGATCATGTTGTTATATGAATCTACTAAAGAGTTGATTTCTGAACTAGCAGCGTTTAATGTGATTTTTTCATTCTGCTTATTTAAGCGTGTTTCTTTCAGTTTATTAGATATTGTTTGAATTGAACGTGTAATGTATGTTGAAAGAAAATAAGCTAGAGCAATACCAGCAATTAACATTAAAATGTAAACGACTAAAAGTCTACTCATAAATTCACGAAGTTCTTTTTTTTGTTCTTCGTTATCCTGAGCAATCGTTAATTCTAGAATTCCAATACGTTTAAAACGAGTGTCGTTAATGTAGGTGTATGACGATTGATATGTAATGTCATTTACAGTTCTGTCTCTTGAAATTCTATAGTTTGAGTTATTTGCTAGTTCAGTTACTATATTTTTTTCTAAAGGTTTTTCGTCAATTTCTTCAAAGTTATATGGTATGGAAGATTTTAAGAGTTTACCATTCATGTCGTACATGCTAATGGTTAGGTTATGAACACTAGCAATTTCATAAATTCTATCTTGGAAGATTTTAGATAAATTTTCTGGTGTAACAGCAAAAGTGGTTTTTCGTCTAAGCTCTATTTCGATATTGTTCCGAGTAGCTTTTTCTTTTCTCTCTAAACGATGAATGTTGTATTCTTCAGTCTGTTCGCCATACTGATAATAAGTAACAACAGCAATAAGAATAGAAGCCAATAATACTAAGAGTATCATTGAAATGAAAATTCTAATTCGTAGCGATATATTGTTTAAACTAAGCAATTTTTATTGTATTCTTTTAGATTTCATAATTAATGTATCGTCGTTTTCACCGTCATTATCCCAATCGTAAGTTACAGTTCCTTTAAATTGATTACCCTTCTGTTCAATTATATACCATACCTGAACTTGTTTTCCTAAGTATTGATAATCTATATATAAACTGTCACTTCCTCTAGTTTTCCAGTTTCCGTTAGTTTCACCTACTTTAGAACTGTCTGGTTGTTTAAACCAAGCATTAAAAGTTCCGTCATTTACATATTTAGACTGTGCTCTTCCAGAATTTGGTTTACTGAAATCATCTTCAAATACATGAGAGCTATCTGTTTTTTGATAGGTCTTGTATTCGATTTTTATGTATTGAGTTTCCCATTTTCCAATCATAAAATCGTTTAAAGATTGTTTTGGAATTACTGTTTGAGCTTTTGTTTGCTTTAGTGGTGTAATTTCTTTTTTTTCGTTTTTACAAGCAGCAAAAATCAGTCCAAAACTAATAATTAAGATAGAAAATGTAGATTTCATATTAGGCTTCAATTTTTTGTTCTTTGGTATGTAGTAAACGCGTAAGTTTTATAGATAAATCTAATAATATAATTTTAGCATTTCCATTTCTTTCAATATGATATTGTGCGTCGTTTACTTCTTTTTCTATGGTTAAAATATTACCACTGTGTACAAAAGGAGCGAATTTTTCTAGTTTGAAATTTGCAGTTTGTGGAACTAAATATACAAGATCAGGAGCACCATAATTTAATAACATTGCTTGTCTGAAAAAATGCAAACAGTACTGTAAAAATTGTTTTTGCGTTTCTCTTCCAGATTTGGAAATAATTTCACTCCATTGAATTAAATCTTGAATTACAGATGCATTTCCTTTGGCTTTAAAAGCACTACGAATCCATGTAATAAACCATTCTTCAAAAATTAAATCGTTAGAATCGTTATGATATAAATGTAAAGCTTTGTTTAAGTTTCCTTCAGATTGTTGAGCTATTCTGTTAGCATCTTGTTGGTTGATATCGTGTTTTTGAGTTAAAAATGAAACGATATCATTTTCAGATAAACTAGGAAAATGTAAGGCTTGACAACGTGATTTTATTGTATTAATAATTTTTCCTTCATCTTCTGTTACTAAAAGAAATATGGTTTTAGATGGCGGTTCTTCAATTAATTTTAAAAGTTTGTTTGAGGCAGCGATATTCATTTTTTCTGCCATCCAAATAATCATTACTTTAAATCCACCTTCATAAGATTTTAAGGATAGTTTTTTAACAATATCTTCAGCTTCATCTACACCAATTTGTCCCTGTTTGTTTTCTACACCAATATGTCTTAACCAATCGAATAAACTACCGTAAGGAGTTTCATTAACAAAGGTTCTCCATTCCTCTAAAAATAAATCACTAGTTGGGTGTTTTTTTACTTTATCATTAGTTGTAACAGGAAAAGTAAAATGTAAATCTGGGTGTTGTAATTTGTTACATTTTATATTACAGGCTTCAGCATCATTAGAAAAATTACACAGTAAAAATTGTGCATAAGCAATAGCCATAGGTAATGTTCCAGATCCTTCTTTCCCAACAAATAGTTGAGCATGAGGAATTCTTCCATTCTCTGTTGCGGTAACTAAGTGTTTTTTAATGTGTTCTAAACCAACAATCTCTTCAAAAGTCATAAGACAAATATACCATTTCTTAAAAGAGAAGAAAACAACTTCTTTAGAACTATTCTAATTTAGTATATTTGCATTTATTCTACAATTCTTGCAACAACAAGAATATTCGTATTAAACACATCATTTTTGAGTACAATAGCATCATTAAAAGTAGGACAAGTAGGTGTAATTTCTGAAGAAAATGAACACTCTATTCCTTTAAAATTATTAGAAATGGGTTGTTTGCCTGGAAGTACGGTTGAACTCGTTCAAATTGCGCCTTTGCACGATCCTATTTATATTAATGTAAATGGAAGTCATATGGCAATAAGAAAAGAGATTGCATCAAAAATAAAAGTTACCAACTTAGAATCGTAAATGGGGAAAAATAATATTCAAGTTTCGTTAATTGGTAATCCAAATACGGGAAAAACATCTTTATTCAATAAGCTTACAGGATTAAATCAGAAAGTAGGAAACTACCCAGGAATTACTGTAGATAAAAAACAAGGAGTTTGTAATTTGTCTTCTAAAAATAAAGCGATAATTACAGATTTACCAGGAACATATAGTATTAATCCAACATCATTAGATGAAAGTGTTGTATTAAAAGTACTAGAAAATCCAACAGGAAAAAATTATCCAGATGTTATTATTGTTGTTTCCGATGTAGAAAACTTAAAACGTAATTTATTACTCTTTACCCAAGTTCAAGATGTTGGTATCCCTACAGTTTTGGCTATTAATATGGCTGACGAAATGGATAAAAAAGGTATTAGTATCGACGTTCCAGGATTAGAGAAAGCTTTAGAAACAAAAGTTATTCTTATTTCAGCTAAGAAAAATACAGGTATTCAGGAATTAAAAAGTGTTTTAGAAAATTATAAAGTTTTAAAACCAGTTACTAATTTTTCTGAAGTAGCTAAGAGAATAGATGTGTCATTTTTTGATGCGTTACAAAAAGTGAATCCAGAAAAACCATTATATCATTTATGGTTGAGTGCAACACAACAATCTTTTAGAGATGTAAATAAAGAAGATCTTTCTGATTTTTTAGACGATGTTTCTAAATTGAAAAAATATCAGCATAAAGAAACGATATACAGGTATCAAAGAATTAATAATATTCTAAAAGAAAATTACAATTTAGATAAAAGTAAAGCAAAGGATTTACGAAGCAAATTAGATAAAGTTTTTACTCATAAAATTTTTGGTTATTTCATTTTCCTTTCAGTTTTAGTATTAATGTTTCAGTCAATTTATGAGTGGGCAAGTATTCCAATGGATTTTATTGATAATTCTTTCGGAAGTTTGGTAGAATACACGAAATCTATTATGCCAGAAGGAATGTTTACCGACTTATTAACTGATGGTATTATAGCAGGAATTGGAGGAGTTGTAATTTTTATTCCACAAATAGCAATTTTATATTTTTTAATAGCCTTTTTAGAAGAGTCTGGATACATGAGTAGAGTTGTCTTTTTAATGGATAAAATTATGAGGCGTTTTGGTATGAGTGGTAAAAGTATTGTGCCTTTAATTTCGGGAACAGCTTGTGCAATTCCAGCAGTTATGGCTACTCGAACGATTTCGAGTTGGAAAGAAAGACTAATTACCATTTTAGTAACTCCTTTTACAACTTGTGCTGCGAGATTACCTGTTTATGCCATACTAATTGCCATAATAATTCCAGATAAGAAAGTTCTTGGGGTTTTAAATTTACAAGGATTAACACTTTTAGCTTTATATGCTTTAGGTTTTTTTACAGCTGTAATTTCAGCATATGTGTTACATAAAATATTAAAAATAAAAAGTAAATCTTTCTTTGTCATGGAAATGCCAGAGTACAAGTTACCTTCTTTTAAGAATATTATTTTTACTGTTTTGGAAAAAACGAAAACTTTTGTAGTAGATGCTGGTAAAGTAATTTTAGCAATTTCTATTGTATTATGGTTTCTTGCAACACATGGTCCGTCTTCATATGATAAAGTTGAAGAAGAGGTGAGAGAAGAAATTGTTCTAAGTGAATTTTCAGAAGAAGAGATTGCTCAAAAAATAGCTTCTAAAAAACTAGAAAAGTCTTATATAGGTATAGCAGGTAAAACTATAGAGCCTATTGTAAAACCTTTAGGGTTTGATTGGAAAATAGGAATTGGTTTAATTACCTCTTTTGCAGCACGGGAAGTTTTTGTAGGAACTTTAGCGACAATTTATAGTATAGAAGGAGTTGAAGATGAAGGAACAATAAAAGAACGTATGGAGGCAGAAGTAAATCCAGATACGGGCAAAAAACGTTTTAATTTTGCAACAGGTATGTCGTTACTTATCTTCTATGCATTTGCAATGCAGTGTATGGCTACTTTAGCTATTGTAAAACGAGAAACAAATAGTTGGAAATGGCCTTTAGTACAACTTTTTGGTATGGGGATTTTGGCATACGTTTCTGCATTAATAACATTTCAAATTTTAAGATGATTCAAGAAATTATCACATATAGTATTATTGCATTAGCTATTCTTTTTTTAGGAAGGAAATTTATTTTTAAATCTAAAAATAATGGTTGCGATCCTGGTTGCGGATGTAGTTAAATGACTTTCTCTTTTATTTTAAGATTTACAAATGAAAAACTTATTGAATTATTAAAGTGTTTTAAAGGTTGAGAATCAAAAATAACTTATAATTTTCAAGCAGATCATACGGTTTTAGCAATAGATAATGTTGGATTTTTGTAACTAATAAGATTTAATCACTCGACAGAGTCGAGCGCTAGCATCGGAGAAAAACACAAATCATAAAATAAAAAAAGTTATTTTACCTAGTGAAAAAAATAAATTAATAAGAATTAAAGGTTAAAAACATGAAGAAAATAATATTAATTTTCCTAGTTCTCTTATTGATAAAATGTGATAATATAAGTAAAGATATACATATTACTCCTTTTAATATTGAAAATTTAAATAGTATAGTTGTAAAATCGTTTAAAGATAAAAATCTAAATAGTCAAGGTTATAATAGGATAACAACAGATTTACTCGTTTATGAAAAAAGAGAAAAAGATACTTTAGTTCAATTAGAAATTGATAATAAAAGTGGTAAAATTAGAAAAAAAAGATGGATAATAAAATTAGCTAAAGATGAGTTAGAACTTGTAAATTTTATTCGAGAAAAATATGAGATAATAAGTTTGGATAGTTACACTAAGAGAGATTACGAGAATAAAGTATTTAGTTTTCCTGCAATTAACCTTAAAGATAACTCTATTTTTTTGTGTCATACTAGCAAAGAGAATAATCAATATTACTTAAATATTGATTATTACAACAAACACGTCCGATCGCACTGATTTATAATCAGTACCCGTATGAGTAAGTATATATAGTGATTAAATATAATAACCACAGCATTTTAAATAAGTGTTGTGGTTTTTTATTTAGCTAGAGTTCTTAATTTACGTTTAGTAACAAAGGCATCAATAAGTTGTTTAATGGTATTTTTATCTTCATCTTCACATCATTCCTCCTAACATTATTATTATTCATAATCATCATCATCATCTCCATCGTCACCATCATCATCATCATCTCCATCACCATCACCATCATCATCATCATCATCGCCATCATCA
>ERZ1740052.652-NODE-652-length-11702-cov-5.454624_pt1 | contig 11702 bp, 9 predicted proteins | sample MGYA00581750_ERZ1740052 | MGnify/ENA primary metagenome ERZ1740052 (study PRJEB43018, sample SAMN04849743) | marine metagenome | isolation source: floating plastic debris | place: Pacific Ocean | collected 2008-08-30 | study: EMG produced TPA metagenomics assembly... | reverse complement strand
CCCTAACTTCGCGGGTGCCTCTTAGACTAACTGTTAGGGTAAGCGACTCAGCGATAGGATCCTCCTGATATGCCTGGCATTCAACGACAATATGACGATTAAGTATAGGGCAAGATACTAGGAACCGCAATGGCAATTGCAGGTCGCTTTATTTGCTTTGACTTAGGTCATAGATATCATGCCCTATCGCGGTCATTATCTGTCAATTGAAACAAATTATTTTGGTAAACGCATTGACGCAGCCAAGCGAGACCCAAACTGTCCCTTTATAAGGACTTAGAATGAGGGGCGGCGACGTGTAGGAGCAGCTAAGAGGAAGACTAAGAGTAACTAAGAGGAAGACCGATCGCGCATGGCCTGCACAAAGTTGGCAAACAAATAGTCTGCATCGTGGGGGCCAGGGCTAGCTTCCGGGTGATACTGCACTGAGAACACCGGCAGCTGCTTGTGGCGAATGCCTGCAATGGTTTGGTCGTTGAGGTTGAGGTGAGTGACCTCGACTCGCTGATCATCGATAGAGCCAGCTTCTAGCGCAAACCCATGATTTTGGCTGGTGATTTCTACCTGCTCGCTGATGCCGCAGGGCTGATTGAGGCCCCTGTGGCCAAACTTAAGCTTGAAGGTCTCTGCGCCGAGTGAAAGTCCTAGTATCTGATGACCCATACAGATGCCAAAAGTTGGAATTTTGCTGTTGATTAGGGTCTTGGTGACGGCGGGTGCTCCCGTGACAGCGGCGGGGTCGCCGGGGCCGTTAGATAGAAAAATACCGTCGGGCTGATAGCTCAAAATATCTTCGGCAGACGTATCGGCGGGGACCACTATTACTTTGCAGCCATAGCTAGCGAGCCGCTTGAGAATGTTGCGCTTAATGCCATATTCTACAGCGAGAACCGTCAGTGGCTCAGATGATGGTGGTGACTCCGCTGACAGTCCATCAGATGACAGTGCTTCAGATGATAATGCAGTAGACCGCGAGTCAGTAGGCGCTGCGCTGAAGGCCCAGCTGTCTTCGGTGCGGGTTTGCCATTCGTATACTTTGTCGGTGGTGACTTCTTTTACTAAATTGAGCCCCTCCATGGAAGGTAGCGATCTCAGCTGACTCAGCAGCTCTTCTGGATCGAGCACATCGCTAGAAATAGCCCCGTTCATCGCCCCGGCGCTGCGTAGCTTGCGAGTGAGCGCACGGGTGTCGATGCCGTGAATGCCTGGAATATCGTGAGACTTCAGATAGTCGCCTAGGGACTGGGTAGAGCGCCAGTTGCTAGGTTGCTCACAGATGTTTTTGGTGATCGCACCTTTTACAAAGGGCCGCTCCGACTCCTCATCCTCAGCGTTCACGCCAGTGTTGCCCAGCTCAGGGTAGGTGAAAGTCACCATTTGCCCACAATAGCTAGGGTCGGTGAGCACTTCTTGATAGCCCGTCATGCCCGTATTGAACACGACTTCTCCCATGGTGGTACCGCTTGCGCCAAAAGACCATCCTCTGTAGAGGGTGCCGTCTTCTAGTACAAGGATTGCAGGCTTAGCAGCGGGATCAAACATAGTGACCGGCTCGTGATGAATAGATGGATAGATCAATGGACGAATGAATCGACTGAGTGAAAAACACTAAGCGCAAAGCGGTTTCTTAGGCGAAGATCCGTATAAGACCCAAGGCCGTAAGCCATTAGAGCGGGCAGCTTAAGAGTACGGCAACGCACAACATCTGCTATGGGCTGGTTTCGCTTTTCTTATCGCTTCATATTATTGCCTAGTTTTGCCGCATTAGCGTGCTACGCCTGTCAGCCTGTCGCAAATACTGCGCCCACTGCGTCGTCAGCACCCTTACGCGAATTGTCGGTTACAGAGACCGGTCCCGTTGAAGCAGGTGCTACCTCGACGGAAAGTGCTGATAAAACGCCTCTCTCATCAGACACAGAAACGCGGCCAGTGTTTAGCGTTTCTGCTTCATCATCAGCTTATCAAGAAGGGATTAACCTAGCTTCTAGCGCCCACGCGCTCAGCCAGTCGGCACTATCGCCCGACGACTGGGGCCTAATTGCCAGTAGATGGGAGCGAGCCGCCACGCAGCTCAAAAAAGTCGATTCACAGCACATTCAATACGAACAAGCGCAGCAAAAGGCGCAAGAGTACACACTCAATGCTGAGGCTGCAAAGGCACAAATCGCTGAGCTACAGGCCCCTGTCTACATTCCTTTGCCGGCTGAGGCCAGTCGACCAGCGGTCAGTATTGGACTTGGTACTGGGCCAAGCCCAAATACACCGGTAGCGTCCGCTTCACTCGGACCCACCCAAATCCCGATCGTACGGCGACTGCACGGGACCCCTATCGTCCGTGTCACCTTCAATCGCAGTAGAACTTACGAAATGATTTTGGATACAGGCGCGAGCCGTACACTCATTACCCGTCAGATGGCCCAAGATCTGGGTGTCGTGACTACTGAAAGAATGATTGCGGCGACCGCTAGTCAGGCTGAAGTAAGTTTCGACATTGGCCGAGTCGATACTATTTCTATGGGCGATGTTGTGTTGGAGAACGCGCGCGTCAGCATTGGCGACGCTGTGAATATCGGCCTGTTGGGCAACGACTTTTTGCGAGACTACGACGTTACCATTCGGGCTCAAACGGGTGTTGTTGAGCTGAGCAGAAGCAACTAAGCGTATGGCCTTACTGCCATACGATGCGCTGTCGATACTTGGCAGGCTGAACACGCTTAGTTACGAGCGATGGCCCGTCAAGACGAACTAGGGTCGCAGTGGGGTTACCTTGCTGGTAGGCCTCTTCGCGTATTTCCGCTTGCATGTCTAGAAGGGATAGCTCACTGAACTGTCTATTCGATGCAGCGGCTGCTATGAAGTCTTGCTGGTCGATGTTACTTCCGAGTGCTGCGATTGCCTCACGAATAAAAGCAGCTGGAATATCAGTGACAGACGCCTCCGGAATGGGGACATAAACCGCTGACAGTGCAGCTGTCGACTGTTCTGCTAAGGCCAAGCCTTCTAGCAGTTGAGAATGGAGACCCTCTGACCCTAGATGATGAACCGATTCTAAAGTAGGTGCAGATGAAACGGGCGTTGCCTCGCTCTGTAGCGTCTCAACTTCCAATGATTCGAGTAGGTCTATTTCAGCGGGAACTGCCTCAACAGAAATCGCCTCAGCCGGAACAGCTTCAGCCGGAACAGCCTCAGCAGGGGCAACGTTTAATAAGCCAGTAGGCACCTCAACTGCCGAGGGGCTAAACGCAGGAATAGGACTGCCTCCAAGTACCAGTAGCTGTTCAGCTGCTAAGCCAGTCAAAATCTCCCCGTCAGAAACGCTTGAAACGCTGGGTGAAACACTTTGCGAAACGCCGGGTGAACTGTTGGGTACAACTTCAAAGCTGGTGACTATAGGCGCTTCGTCTCGCTGCGGAACAGAAGCTAGCAGACCTGCTAATGTTGGCGGGCGTTCTGTCGCAGTTACCGCAATCTCAACGGTTCTACTAGTTGTCTCTGCTGCTGCCAACGTTGCTAACGCTTCTGCGTCACCATTTTGAGCCAGGGTTTGAAGGATAGACGTCCCTATTGATGCTGGCTCTAAGACAGGGAGATCATCTTGAAACGTCGCTACCTGGGTTGGCTGCCCACTACCTTCATTGGCCCCTTCAGCAAGGTAGCTAGATTCAGACTCACCTTCCTCAATGTAGCTCTCTGAAATGTATCGCTCTTCTGTCGGTGTAAGCGTAGGTGCAAACGCTCCAGATGAAGATGATGGGGGTGCAAATGCAGTGGTAGAAGGGAAGCTGGTAGAGGCCCCCTGAACAAAATCAGTGAGTGCAAAATCATCAGTGAGTGCAAAATCAGCCGTTGCCTGAGCCGCGTCAATAGTAACACCAGCTACCGGTGACAGTTCTGTCGGCACAGGTAAGACTGCCAACTCACCAGTAGGCGCAGACGTATCGCTGTAGACAGGCGCAGCTGGTAAATAAACCTGAGAGCTGTAGGGAACCCGGTTGCGGATATCGACAGCGCTACTGGTAGCACTAAGATAGCTGCGAACTGAGGCAAGAGTATCTGTCCTTGACGCAACTCTCTGGGAAATTTCTGGGTCAGGTATGTTGGGCAGGGTCGCCAGGGACGCTACGTCGGCTAAAGTGTTTGACTGCCTGGTTGGAAGGGTTGCTGTGCGGCTTCTGTATTGCTTGAGAGGAGAGCCTACTAGGGTGCGAGTATCTTTACTCAACAGATCTTCGGTGTCTGAAGTAAAGCTTTCTGTCAGAAGGTTGCCACTGTCGTCCTGCTGCTCAGAGAATGCCTGGCTTGAAAACGTCTGACCAGAAAACGCCGTGTCTAGCTGCTGGTTGGCAGGATCTTCAAAGCTCCACTTTGCGCTGGGAACATCGCTTTGGCTACAGCCTGTGATGGCTGTCAAAATAACGGCAGAGGCAGTGACTTTACGCATTTAACTACTTGACTGTTGGGTTTTATCGAGAATTTTGTATGCTGCCGGGCTGGGTTAACAGGCTGGCTAATCGGGCCGATGTTGCAGCTTCTAAAAAATTAGTTGGCTTGCAGGGGCCTAAATCGCTCTACATAGTTGATCTATATAGAAACTATCACCTACGTGTAACAATTAGTGCTGTTATTCTTGCTACCACATAGGTTCTCCAGTTCAAACATTCAAATACAGGCGAAAATCGCCGCATTTGCTTGTTGGCAGATAGTTATGGTGATGTTTACTCAATGCTCCCTACAGTCATATAGACGCGCTGCTGTGTAAAAAGTTCGCACATGCTAAGGAAAAGTAGAAAATTCCCTGTGTTCCTTTCACCGTGCAGCGCCCATCTACTACGCAGTGCTTATGTTGTGTACTCAGCGTTGATCTTTACGTAGTCGTAGCTGAGGTCGCAGCCCCACGCTTTACCCACACCAGGACCATCGCCGACGCCAATTGTAATTACAACAGGATGGGCTAGGGCTTCTATTGCCTGGCTTTGTCTGGCTAGCGTTTGCCCGTCTGCTTGTTCGTTTGCCTGTTCGTCTGGGGGGACTAAGTCGTTTGCTTGCTGGGTGCTTTTGAGTAGAATTTTGCTCATAGCAAGGCTGCTGCGCTCGGACTGTTGCTTAAGGTAGTCGCTAGCCGCGACGCGATCAAACGCTTGTGGTGTTCCGGCCTGCATCAGCGTAAAGTCACCGAGCGAAATGCTGAGTTCACTTTGCTCAAAAGGTGTCCCTGCTCGTCCGGCTGCGCCTGCAATGCGTCCCCAGTTTGGGTCTCGGCCAAAGATGGCAGACTTGACGAGGGAAGAGCCTGCTACGGTACGAGCGATTTGGCCAGCAGCGCGATCGCTCATCGCTCCCGATACTGCAACTTCTACTAGGCACGTTGCGCCTTCTCCATCTCTGGCAATTGATTTTGCCAGGTGAATACACACTTCGGTGAGCATCGCTTCGAGCTTATCGGCCTCGGGCCCCGGCGTTGTAATTGCAGGCGTACGCGATTCGCCGTTGGCCAGTGCGAGCAAACAATCGTTGGTGCTGGTATCGCCATCGACGGTGATTTGATTAAAGCTTTTGGCGGTGGCGCGGCGCAGCATGTCTTGCCACAGCTGCCCAGAGACTGCCGCGTCGCAGGTAACAAACGCTAACATTGTCGCCATGTTGGGGTGGATCATGCCAGAGCCCTTCGCAATGCCGCCAATGCGTACGGGGCGATCGCCAATTTGCGTTTCCAGTGCGATTGACTTGGTGACCAGATCGGTGGTGACGATAGCCTGCGCCGCATTATCGCCGCCTTCTGCCGATAGCTCTTTTACAACGGTGGGAATGCCAGCCAGCAGCGCGTCCATTTTAATTCGCTGGCCGATGACGCCTGTAGAGGCAATCATTACGCTCTCAGCTGGAAGGTTTAGGGCTTGGGCGGCTGCCTTGGCACTGGCGATCGCATCTTCCATGCCCTGTTCACCGGTACAGGCATTGGCCTGTCCGGCATTACACAGAATCGCCCGAGCAGAGGACTTTCCTTCTAGCAAGTCTTGACAGTAGTCGACACAGGCCGCGCGTACTTGGCTCGTGGTGAATACACCCGCTGCGCTCGCCTCACTATCCGACACTATCAAGGCCAAGTCAGGCGAGCCTGAAGGCTTGAGCCCTGCTGCAATCCCTGCCGCTCGAAATCCCTTCGGTGCTGTCACGCCGCCTTCAATCACCTGCCAATTTGTCATGGTCGTTTTTTTGCTGTAGTTAGTTGGACTATTTGCTTGGACTATTTACTGTGATGCGGATAGCTATGAAGAGAGGATTATACCAAGCAGATTAGATGTCTGACTTAGAAGCTCCGTGGTCCAACCTATGATCTAATAGGATGAGCTAAGAGAAAGACTCAATAAATTACACCATGCGCGCTCATTCCAAGACCGCTGCTCAGCCGCTAAACAATCGTCTTGGAGAGAGTTCAACGCGTCTTAAACGTCTGAGGTCGGTAGCCGGTTTACTGCTCGGCGGCGTACTGATGGGGCTTGCGCCTGTGAATGCTTGGCCCCTAGCGTGGATTGCGCTGATTCCGCTGTGGGGACTATTGCATAGGCCGCAGTCCTCGGCTAGGAGTGCGATCCTCCCTGGGAGGGGCTCCGCCATCGCAGGTGCCGCTATTTGGGGGATTGCCTACCACGGGACGGCGCTGTCTTGGATTGTGTGGTGGCTGAAGCCTCTGCTGTGGATGGGGCTGCCTTGGATTGGTGGGGTTGCGATCGCATTTTTTGCTTGGGCTTTCATTACACTGTGGGGCGCAGCGATCGGTGCTACCTGGATGGCGCTAATGCTAGCCGTCAACCGGTGGCAACCCGTTACGGGATGGCGGCAGGTACTGCTAGGAACGGCTCTATGGTGCGCGGTGGAATGGGTGTGGAGCTAAGGCCCTTTGTATTGGACGTCGCTGAGCTATACCCAGAGTCCATATAATTTGGTCGGGCTACAGCTGGCTCAGCTGGCTGGCCCTATTACTATTACCGCAGGGATTGTGGCCGTTAATGGCCTACTGGCTGAGGCGATATGGAAATCGGAATGGAAAACATTCCTTCGCCCAGCGAACGCCTTCTTATGGAGCGTTATTCTCTTCTTCAGTTTTCACCTTGTTGGATTTGGTCTATATGTTCGGCCTTTGGTAAATGCGCCTGAGCAAGCCTTAACTGTAGGGCTCATTCAGGGCAACATTCCTACTAACGAAAAGCTGACTGCCGGGGGGCTTCAGGAATCTAGGCAAGTCTATTTGGATGGTTACGAATCGCTCGTTAACCAGGGTGCTGAGCTGGTGATTACCCCAGAGGGCTCTATTTCACAGACTTGGAATTCGTTTACGCAGGACCGAGACCTATTTATGCGGGCTGTGGTGAAGAATGGCGTGCCGCTGCTGCTGGGGACGTTTGCTCATGTAGATATAGAGAAAAATCAAGGGCCGCTAACGCAAAGTCTGCTAATGCTTTCGCCTGAGGAAAAGGTAGTGGGGCGCTACAACAAAATTAAGCTAGTCCCGTTGGGAGAATATATCCCTTTTGAAAAAGCTATGCGAGCCATTATGGGGCCATTACTACCCTGGGCGAGCTTAGCGCCAGGTGGATTTTCGCAGCAGCTTACTACACCCTTTGGGCCTGTAGCTGCTGGGATTTGCTACGAGTCTGCCTTTACTAGCATTTTTCGTCAGCAGGTCAATCGGGGCGGAGAGCTGATTTTTACGGCTTCTAATAATGATCCTTATCCGGCTAGGCAGATGATGCAGCATCATGCGCAGGATGTGATGCGTGCTATTGAGAATGATCGATGGGAGGTGCGGGTGACGAATACGGGGATTTCTGGTGTGGTTGATCCGAGGGGGCGATCGCTTTGGATATCTGAGGCGGGCGATCGCGTCACCCATCAGCACACCGTATACCGGCGCAATAGCCGCACACCCTACGTTTGCGCAGGAGACTGGCTGACACCGCTACTGTTACTCAGCGCGCTAACGGAGTGCCTATTCCGGCGAATCGCTCACTCAAAAGAGCAAATGTTGTAAGGCTAGCGGTCTCCACAACATTTGCGGCTATTAAGGAGGGCCAGAAACACTATAAGCGGATAAAAATAACGAGAACTGAGGTAAATCTTGAGGTTGAAACCGAGCAGTCGATGCGAGCGGTCACGAAGCGCAGTCCATCGAAGGTATTCATGACGCGTTGATAGCCAAACAACTGCTAAGAGTCGATTATGGCGATTGGAAAGATAGCTTTGAGAGAGATATCGACTCTCAGCGATGAGATGAGCAGACTGTTCACCCCTTTATCGTCGAGTACTTTGCATCACGCCTGCGTTCTCTGAAAACGTGTGGTGCTTCGTGAGGGGGTCGCCTTGCCAACTCAATTGGAGGCCTGTTTCGCGAAAGCAAAAAAGCGATTTAAGTCGTTACTGCGGGCCATATAGCCGACAATAACAGCACTGAGTACGACCATAACTAAGCTCCCAACGATAAGAACTGTAGAGAGCGATGAGTACAATGCCACAACCAATGTCAGGAGAGCAACAACTAATAAGCTACAAATTCCCATGAGGACCCACTTAGCCCATTTTCGTCCTTGCAGGACAAAATGCATCATAACAATGGTGACTAAAATTCTACCAATGGCCCACAGGTCTCGTGCGATTACGACAAGAATGATATCTAGAATACAGAGTCCCAAAAACATGGCACGCAAGTTATTGCGAGCTTTAAAGGCTGCTTGGTCAGGCTGTGTCATTGGGGCTTTCCAGACAAATCACTTCTTAATACTTACCGTAAAGTGGCAATACGAATCAATGCTATGTGGTCGCCTAGCTAACACTTTGCGACCATTTAGTTGGGCTGTTTACGATTCACATACGGGACTTACGATCTCGAACGACATCTTGTGGGAACGGCTGTATAACGATGATGACTGGAATTCTATTGTTTAGTTAAGTACTCTTTTGCTGTTCTTGTCTCATTGCGAGTTTTCAGCGAGTAAATATAATCCGCTGTGTGTGTTTTAAACAACCGTTTGTGAGACGCCTTGTAGAAGGTAAGACTGCCAACGAGTCTATTGCGTTTGATGTGTCTTGCAACTTGTTTTATTTTCTACGTGTCATTATTGAGTCATGTAGATGAGTTTTGACACGAAAATATGAAGGTTGGCTATGCACGGGTCTCTACTTTTGAGCAGGATTTGGATTTGCAGCTTGATGCGCTGGAGAAAGAGGGGTGCGATCGCATCTTCTGTGACCAAGGCGAGAGCGGAGCGAAGGGCAGTCGCCCAGAATGGGATAACTGCCTCGATCATCTCAGGAAAGGTGACACGCTTGTTATTTGGAAGCTGGATCGCGCTAGCCGTTCGACGAAGCATCTGATCGAGCTGGCTGAGGACTTGAAGCAACGAGGTGTCAAGCTGAAAAGCCTGAAGGAACAGATTAACACTGCCTCTGCAATGGGTAAGTTTTTCTTTCGGATGACGGCATCGATTGCAGAATTAGAGCGCGATATCATCCGCGAGCGCACGTTGGCAGGATTAGCGGCAGCGAGAGCCAGAGGGCGCAAAGGCGGTAGGAAGAAGAGTATCACTGAAGGACAGAAGCTGGAGGCACAGAGACTAGCTGAAGTAGGTGAGTTAAGCATCACAGATATCTGCGACAAGGTGGGTATCAGTCGCGCTAGTTATTATCGCCTCGTTGCTCCAAAATAGTGAAGCTTAGAGATGGTTTGCGCTATGAAAACAGTAGATAGAGTTAGATCTGAATTCTATCGATGGATTCAAAAAGATGTGAACCGAGAACTCGACTCAGATCTTCACCTTCTTAGACAAGTAAAAGGCACGACGGGGATTCTTGCCTGTCAATACTTTGATTCGCTGAGTAATCATGAGCGGACAAACTCGCTCATTTCACTGTCAAAAAAAATTCTAATAAGCAACGGAAATTCAGTAGGACAAGAGCTAAACGAGAAGGATAAACAAAGGTGGCAGCAATTTGAGGAAGCTATCTTTGTGAATCCTATAAATCCAGAATATCTAGATCGTTTTTTTACAGAAGAGTCTATTCAGGAAAGAAAGAACTTCAATGTTCGGTTGCTCCGCAGCGAAATGAGGAAAGCTTGTGAACCTTATTTGGGAAGACCAGAGCGTAGTGGAGGAAAAGTGCTATCCTACAAGACCAACATTGGAAGATTCACTATCATCACTGAGATTGATTTAGGTGGTTGGTCACAGCTCAGATATTTGCATTGGGTGCAATATGATGACGGCACTTCTATGAATAGACCACCTATTATTATGGCTGATTTTTTGCGGTGGTTGGGTCTTGGGGAAGCGTCCTGGGAGTTTATAACTGACGAAGATATTCCTGACGTATCAGCAGTTGTAAGCTATCTATGTCACCACTTCATCGAGGGAGTAAGGCCGATTCTTCAAAGTCTATAAGAAGCGGTAGCTATGTTCTCACCACGTCTTAGGGTCTTTGAGAACTCTATTGCGAGCCATGATTTGAGACGTGCTTCTCCCTATGTCTTATAGGGGTGATACAAGCGTAGCTGTCACGAAGTGCCATAAGCTCGAAAGCATTGACACACAAGGGTTTTAGAATAGTATTTTTGAACTATTATTTTGACAATAATTCATATTTGGGTTCAAACTCTAACGAGTTTTCGCCGTTTCAGGCGACGAAGTAGCCCTTATGGCACTTCGTTGCAGCTACGCTTTCACTACCCCTTATAAGGTCTAGGTTTTGGGACATGCTGGCAATAACCAGGTCACATGGCTAACTTTTCACTGGCGCAGATGTTCGAGGTGGCTCTGCGCTAGTCACCTATGATAAATTTCAAATATACTATCTCGCACTGAGATACGTCTGTGGGTTAGTACTTTTCTGGAAGGTTTAGTTTTTTACGGCTGTAATCCAGTCGTCACAATACTTTCAGCCTATATCTATATTTTTAAATAGTTGGAGCCGTACCCCATATCCTAATGCGTTAGCTGTAGTTCAGAAATATCCTCACCGTGGAAGTTGGTTTCAGGTTCAGCAATAATTTGCTGCTGTGCTTCTATAAATTTTTCAGAGAGGGCGTGATAAAACTTTGGCAAAATATGAGTGGCCCAATCTTGAACTTTGAGTAACTCTTCCTCGCTGTCTTTAATAGAAGAATTACCGCGATAGTAGGCAATGCGTGAAGTCATTTTTCCGTTCAGTCGTTCCCAGCTTAGTGATGCGCCAAATTCCGCCTCGATTTCTTCTTTTTGCGCATGTAGTAAGTCAAAAATAGGTTTGTTGTGTCGCGGATCTTTTTCGCTAATGTACAGCTCAATGCGAAAGCGTGACCGCCTAGAGAAAGAGAAAACTATCCGCGTTGCTTCGTTGTCTGTTTCGCCCTCTAATTTGACGGTGATATAAACCCAGTTACGCCCCTGATTGCCTACGGGCTGAATAGATAAGTCGTCTATGTACTGCAACTTGTCTTGCAGCTGGCTAAAGAAATCAATATATTTCATGCTGAGCTCCTCCACACGAGAAAAGACAACTCGTTCTGAAGTCATATTGACGCTAGAGACCCGCCAGCCAGCCTCTAACCACTGAATTGATTGGACATGACTAACATTATCATTAGCCCACCAGTTACGATGCTCTCTCGCTGAAGGCGGCAGCTTATCTTCTATGATTGCCTCAATTTCTTCGAAGGTGCTAGGCACTCTGTC
>ERZ1740052.651-NODE-651-length-11711-cov-5.809883_pt1 | contig 11711 bp, 7 predicted proteins | sample MGYA00581750_ERZ1740052 | MGnify/ENA primary metagenome ERZ1740052 (study PRJEB43018, sample SAMN04849743) | marine metagenome | isolation source: floating plastic debris | place: Pacific Ocean | collected 2008-08-30 | study: EMG produced TPA metagenomics assembly... | reverse complement strand
CTTGATGTCCCATCTTAATAAATCATCAAGAAACATTAATACTGGATAGCACCTTTTAGAACAGACCTTAGATTAAGCCCGGAGTATCTACCCTGCTCTCAGCATTAGCCATGAAGAAAGTCTTTGACCACCGATAAATAGGTAGCAGCATCCTCCAACATTGGGAAATGGCCAGTTTCTGGTACTTCGACATACTCGATGTGTGTGCTCAAAGACGCAGCTTGACGACCTAACTCAGCAGGAGTGATCCTGTCGTATTGACCAGATATCAGCAATGTTGGCACATTAATAGCCGAAAATGCTTCAGGCATTGTTTCTGTAGCATGTTTACTGACCGAAGCCTTTAAGGTCCCTAAAGCCGTTGCCATGTCAGCCTGTAAGAAATCGTTCAGAAACACTTTTTTATCAGGATAAGGAATTTTCCCTTTGAGAAACCGTGACATAAATATTTGCGGCGCCAATGGAATGTGAGCCAGCCATGCTGGCCGAAACATCACAACATAGCCGCCAAATTGATGAAAGGCCTTAAAGGCACGCTCATCATACTCAAAGGAGCCATTGCAGGTCAGAACAGCCTTATTTACCCGTTGGGAAAAACGATTGAGAAAATACAAGGCCACTGATGCCCCCATGGAGTGAGCACTAATGAATACACGCTCTAACTTGAAGGTAGTCAGTAATTGTTCGAGATCGTCGGCAAAACTCTCAAGCGCCCCTAAATCAGGTGTAGTGTTCGGTGCGGCAGCAGAACGACCGAATCCCCGCAAATCATATAGCAGGCAGTCGAAATCTTGTTTCATTGCCTGGGCTGTACGTTCCCAATATCGTGCCGACCCTCCCCAACCATGTAGGAAAACAAGGGTAGGGCGATTTCCCTGGGGTCCATCACAGATCCATTCGTAGTAGTGATCTACTCCGTTGAGCGTTACATAAGCCATGACAACCCCTCAGATTAGTAACATCCTATATAGGATGACATTCAGGGAAACCAAACGAAGCAATGCTCGGTTTTAATTAAACCTTGTCTGTACCTGACAACTTATTTTTTGGTCTAGGAAAACTTTAAAGCTGACTTTCGAAGATGGTTTAAGCAGATTCTGGCTTAGGTAATGATGAAGGGTGCATCAGCAGCTCCGCCGTAGAGCGCTTTTCAACCATATCCCGCGTAATTTGAAAACGCTTCATATCCTTTCTAGAGGGCAGCTCGTACATAATATCCAGCATAATTTCCTCAATAATGCCGCGTAATGCCCGTGCGCCAGTCTTACGTCTGTACCCTTCCTGGGCAATAGCCCTAATAGCATCTGGCTTAAACTCTAGGCTCACATTATCCATGAGCATGAGTTTCTGAAATTGTTTGATCAAGGCATTTTTGGGCTCTGTCAAAATCGCCATCAACGCGTCTTCATCCAAAGGATTGAGGACTGAAATTGCAGGAATTCGGCCAATAAATTCAGGAATCATCCCAAACTTGACAATATCATCGGCCTCTAAGTCCTTTAACACATCAGCTGTTCGCTTATCGCGATTAAACTGAGACTGATTTTCTGCCGAACCTTGAACAAAGCCCATGGACTTTTTACCAATACGTTGCTCGATAATTTTCTCAAGACCAACAAAGGCACCACCACAGATAAATAAGATGTTGCTAGTGTCAATCTGAATACAGTCTTGATAAGGATGCTTACGACCACCTTGGGGTGGCACATTAGCAACCGTACCCTCGAGCATTTTTAGCAGTGCCTGCTGAACACCTTCTCCAGAGACGTCTCTAGTAATTGATGGATTCTCGCTTTTACGAGCAATCTTATCGATTTCATCGATGTAGATTATGCCTCGTTGAGCCTCTTCAACATCAAGATCCGCTACCTGTAACAGCCGCAGTAATATATTCTCGACATCTTCGCCTACATAGCCTGCCTCAGTAAGTGTGGTGGCGTCAGCTACCGCGAAGGGCACATCTAAGATTTTTGCTAAGGTTTGAGCTAACAGGGTCTTACCTGATCCAGTTGGACCAATCAGCAAAATATTTGATTTCTGTAGCTCTACATTATCTTCTCCAGGGTCACCGCCTGACTGGACATAGCTCAACCGCTTGTAGTGGTTATAAACGGCTACGGACAGAACTTTCTTAGCCTCATTTTGGCCGATGACATGCTCATCTAAATAGGACTTAATGTCTCGAGGCTTAGGAATTTGACTTAGAGAGATGTGTGATGGCGACTTGCGCCCTCGCTCAGGAGGCTGCTCTCTTCGAGGCGCAGGGGGAGTCACCGCAGAGCTTGAATCAAAAAGTTCTTCGTCTAAAATTTCGTTACAAAGGTCAACACACTCGTCACAGATATAAACTCCTGGACCAGCAATCAGTTTTCGCACCTGTTCCTGAGACTTACCGCAAAAGGAACATTTAAGATGGGAGTCATATTTAGACATATTTGCCCTAACCTAGTGCGTTGACATCAAATCGGCAGCAGCATCACGAGAAATCACGGTGTCAATCAAACCATAGTCAGCGGCATCAGCGGCAGACATGAAGAAATCACGCTCGGTGTCTTCTGCTATCTTTTCCAAAGGCTGCCCCGTGTGGCCAGCCAGTAACTCATTTAATCGTTGCTTTAGGTACAGAATTTCTCGAGCTTGAATCTCGATATCGACCGCCTGCCCTTGGGCACCCCCCAAAGGTTGGTGAATCATGATCCGAGAACTCGGTAAGGCCATGCGTTTGTCCTTAGCCCCGCCAGATAGCAAAAACGCCCCCATACTAGCAGCTAATCCAAAGCAGATGGTGACAACATCTGGACGAATCTGCTGCATCGTATCGTAGATAGCCATACCTGCCGTAATTGAGCCCCCTGGAGAATTAATGTAAATTTGAACATCTTTCTCAGGGTCTTCAGCATCCAGATATAGCAGTTGAGCCACAATCGAGTCAGCCAGGGTATCGTCTACACCACTACCCAGAAAAACAATGCGCTCTCTAAGTAAACGTGAGTAGATATCAAAAGCGCGTTCCCCACGTCCCGACTGCTCTAACACCACTGGCAGCATATTGGTTGCTCCGTCAGTGCCACCAGACAACGCGGAACCAGACAGGGCTGGTACTGTCGTACTGTGGTAAAGATGAAACATTGATGAATACATATATTGCCTAACAGCGTACCTTTACATTATGCCCTGTCCCTTATCTAGGCTGTCTGTAAGGGATGGCACCCATACTCTAACGAAAACCGACCAGTTTCAACAGTAACTAAGGTGGGAATTTAAAAAATTCTCTATGCATCGCGAGCATAGAGAACCACGCAATCCCTATTACACGTGGTACCACTTGTTTCTAAAAACCTTTTATCTCTCAAAGAATTTGATCGGGGCTATCAGCCATAGACAAGAATGTTAAAGCCCTACACATCTAAACAATCAGACATGCAGGGCCTTAAGGCTTATTCTTCCTCAGCCACAGCTGTCGCTGTGGCGTCATTACCTTCGTCTTGACTCAAGCTGCCTTCGGCAACTAAATCAACAGTGGCATTTTCAGTCAGCCAAGCCAAGATCGTTTCCTTTAAGAGGTCTTCGTTGACAACTTGCTTCAGACGATCTTGATCAATACTGGCAGGATCATCAACTTCAGCCATCATCTCCTTGATCCGCGTCGATACAGCTTCCTCATCAACGCTGATAGACTCCTGCTTTGCAACTTCCCCCAGAGCCAATGTGCGTCGCAAGCGCTCAGTTGCCTCAGGCTTTGCGTTTTCACGCATATTTTCGACCAGTTCTTTAGTCAGGAATTTATTGACATCTATCCCTTGATTAGACAGCTGCATTACCGTCTGAGTGACGATGTGATCGACCTCACGCTGCAGCAACGTCTTAGGAATTTCGACTTCTAAGTGCGTAACTAGCTCATCTAATAGGGCCTTCTCCGTATTGGATTGAGTAGCGTCTTTTGCCTCCTGTTGAAACCGCTCTTCTAAGGACTGCTTCAATTCGTCCAAGGTCTCAAACTCACTCACTTCTTGGGCAAGATCGTCATCTAGATCCGGAAGTTCACGCTCTTTGAGATCATTGAGGGTAATGCTGAAAATCGCTGGCTTACCGGCTAGATCGGCTTGGGGATATTCATCGGGGAAGGCAACCTCGACGTCTTTTGTCTGCCCAAGATCCATACCGACGATGCCTTCGACAAACCCTGGGATAAATCGCCCTTCCTTGATCTCGACCTGAAACTCGGTGGCACTTCCACCTTCAAATTCTTCGGGTTCTTTGCCGTCCTCAAGGATTTTGCCAACGAAGTCAACGACCGCAACATCGTCCTCTTTTGCAGCTCGATCCTCGATGGGTACTAGGCTAGCCAAATTCTGTTGGTACCCCACTAGGGTTTCAGTAACACGCTCAGAATTGTAAACAACCTCTTCGGCTTTAACCGATAAATCCTTGTATTGGTTGAGCTTCGCTTGAGGAGGGACATCCACTGATGCGGAAATGGTTAGCATCTTGCCTGGCTCAAACTCCTCAATTAGGGTTTCAAACCCAGAGCGCAGCTGGTAGTTACCTAAAGCGTCAATTTTTTCCTGGGCAATAGCCTTATCGATTGAAGTCTGTACAAGCTCTTCCAGGGCTGCTGCTTTGATCCTGGTTGCTCCCAACTGCTGTACTAAAATTTGGCGCGGCACTTTACCTTTACGAAACCCAGGAATGTTGGCTGTTTTCATATACTTCCGCAGGGTTTGCTCATAGGTCTGCTTAGAGATCTCTGCAGGAACTTCTATTTCTAAGCCAACCTGGCTATCGGGCAGTTTTTCCTGGGTAACTTTCATTGGGGATTTCTGTTCTAGTTAATTGTTGCGCAGTGCTTGTACCACAAATCGGCTGGTGAAAAGCGTTGATCCGATTAGGAACAGCCTTTTGAATCACAGTCGAGTACTGTCTTGGTATGTAAAGACAGCACCACCTTTGCTTAGAAAAGTACCGTGGATGTGTAAAGAACACTTAATACAATCTAATGTTTAAAGCATTAGCTACAAGTGCAATTAGCTATGTTACCTGATTATTTAAATCTAAGACCGTAGAGTCTATTAGCATGTTGAAAAATCAGACGTTTCATCCTTCAGCTGGTCTAATTTGGCAAGATGGCTTAGCTATGGAGGTATCGCTATGAGGCGTGACTTGGCGAGTGTATACTATAGAGAGCTTACGCTAATTAATCTGGTAAGCCCCAAACTTTTTGGGGTATTGATTAAAAGCACTCCTTACATATCGGGAGCTATTGCTGTCGCCTGAGGTACGTTAATAGAGAGTCGGTTGCCGTCAATCGACCGTTGTGGGCGTCAATGTTATATTGCAACTGGATTTGGCTCATGGGAGTTTAGCCATAGTATCTGTAGGCTGTTTGCCATTTTTCTTGGCTACCATGGACCGTTACACAAGGCTTCTTTTTACGACTCATCCTTGTAGAAGTGTTAGAACAGGTAGTAGAGACCTAGTGATAAGCAGTTTTGGCAGTGGTTTTAGAATTTAGTTTGTGGGATGTAGTGTGAAGGTTTTCTACAGAGCTTGATTAGTGTCTTGGGCTCGGCACTGGACTGGAGGATAATTTAGGCTCTTGGTTGTCCTTGGAATTGGCTCAAGGTTTTTTGGAAAGTTGACATCGGTGTAGAGTTTGTAACCGGTAGTAGCTTTGAACAATTGAGCAACGCTCCCATAGAAAAGTATTTGAATATGTTTGGTTTGATGTTTTTTAATTCGAGTTTTGAATATAGAGGAGGTTAGATCTTTTGCCTGAAGCGTATCATGTAGCAATTATGGGTGCTACAGGTGCCGTTGGTACCGAACTTTTAGAGCTTCTGGAAGAGCGTAATTTTCCGGTTAAGGAGCTTACTCTACTAGCTTCCCCACGTTCTGCGGGAAAAGAATTGCTATTTAAGGGACAGCCAATCACGGTAGAGGCCATCAGTGAGGCAAGTTTTGCTGATGTTGATCTTGTACTGGCCTCAGCTGGCGGTTCCATTTCTAAGGAATGGGCTCCTAAGGCGGCGGCGGCAGGTGCTGTGGTGGTGGATAATTCCAGCGCATTTCGTATGGATCCGGCAGTCCCATTGGTGGTACCTGAGGTTAATCCTAAGGCAGCCCTGAACCATAAAGGGATCATTGCTAACCCAAACTGTACGACCATTTTGATGAGTGTGGCCCTTTGGCCTTTGCATCAGCACCAGCCCATAGAGCGCATTGTGGTTGCTACCTATCAGTCTGCAAGCGGTGCTGGTGCCCGTGCAATGGAAGAAGTGAAACAGCAGGCTCAATCTATTTTGCAGGGTGAGGAGCCGACGACTGAGGCTTTTCCATATCCGCTAGCGTTTAATTTGTTTCCCCATAATTCACCGCTCAATGAGCTGGGTTATTGCCAAGAGGAAATGAAAATGGTGCATGAAACCCGCAAGATTTTTGAAGTGTCTGATCTTCGGGTCAGTGCAACCTGTGTGCGGGTACCCGTCTTACGGGCACATTCAGAAGCTATCAATATTGAGTTTTCGCAACCGTTTGCAGTAAATGAGGCGCTGGGATTGTTGGAAGCAGCACCGGGTGTCAAAGTGGTTGAGGATTGGCAAGCCAATCATTTTCCGATGCCTATTGAAGCTAGCGGTCAGGATGATGTACTGGTGGGTCGAGTACGGCGTGACTTATCCCATAACTGTGGTTTAGAACTGTGGCTAAGTGGCGACCAAATTCGCAAAGGGGCAGCACTCAATGCTGTCCAAATTGCTGAACTCTTGGTCAGTAAGCAAGCTTTAAAGCCTAAGGTTCTGACTACTTGATTTAGTCTATGGTAACCATCCCTTAAGCTCTGGTCGGCTGACGACCAATGTCCAGAGTCAAAGGATTGCTAAGTAGATAGTCATTGAACGTTATCGGACAAGGTAATCCTGCAGATTTAGACCGATTTAGAAAGGGTATCGGTAATTCTTTGGAGATAAGAATTTCGAAGTTAGCCGACATGCTTGTGATGTAGTGAGGATAGATAGGACGTGACATATTTTGGGCGTGTGCTCACGGCAATGATTACCCCATTTGATCAGACGGGGGCCGTCGATTATGACTCTGTGAACCGTTTGGCATCGCATTTAGTCAACCACGGTACGGATACTGTTGTGGTGTGTGGTACTACGGGTGAATCGCCTACCCTTAGTTGGTCAGAGGAATATGAGCTTTTTCAGGTGGTCAAAGCCGCCGTTAGCGGTCATGGAAAGGTGGTTGCTGGAACTGGCTCAAACAGCACTCAAGAAGCCATTGAAGCAACGCAGAAGGCTGCTGAGCTAGGGTTGGATGGCACCCTTCAGGTGGTGCCGTACTACAATAAGCCACCTCAGGCTGGGTTGCTGGAGCACTTTAGTGCGATCGCAAACGCTGTGCCAAACCTCCCTGTGATGCTTTATAACGTACCAGGACGCACTGGACGAAATTTAGAAGCCTCTACCGTTGCAAAGCTAGCAAAAATCCCAAATATCATCGCGATCAAAGAAGCCAGTGGTGATCTAGACCAAGTCAGCGAAATTTGTCGTTTAACCCCACCTGATTTTGATGTCTATTCAGGCGATGACTCTTTGACCTTGCCAATGCTGTCAGTCGGGGCTGTCGGTGTAGTAAGTGTCGCTAGCCATTTGGTAGGGGACTCACTCCAGCAAATGATTCAGGCTTATGAAAAGGGGCAGGTATTTTCAGCTAGAGATATACATCTAAAACTCCTGCCCCTTTGCAAAGCTCTATTTGCAACCACTAACCCGATATTAATTAAGTCGGCAATGCAGCTTCAAGGGTGGTCTGTCGGCAGTTGTCGTTTACCCCTAAGCGAGGCCCCTGTCGCTCTGGTGGACGAACTCAAAAATCTAATGGCGACGCTCGAGCTATTACCAACAGCCGTTGTATAACCAGGCAGATAACCGGAAGGCAAACGCTTTCTAGCTCATGTTTTATTACCAAGGATTTATGCATATCCCCTAATCACATTTCAGCTCTACAGAAACCATCTTTAACCGTTTTTAAGCAATTTTTTTGACCCCTCATTAAGGAACCTATGCGCCAACGAACTAGAAGTAGCCAACGCTCCAGAGTTACTACAAAAAATGATAGCCAGAATGGTAATCAAAGGCCTCAGATCGCTGCTCCTAAAACAGCTAATAAATCCGCTAGCAAAGTAGATAAAAGTACACTTAAAGTTATTCCCCTAGGCGGACTACATGAAATTGGCAAAAATACCTGTGTCTTTGAAATTAATGATGAAATCATCCTAGTGGACGCCGGTCTAGCATTTCCATCCGATGGTATGCATGGCGTTAATATCGTGCTGCCGGATGTCACCTACCTGCGGGAAAATAGCCACAAAATCAAAGGCATGATCGTTACCCATGGTCACGAAGACCATATTGGGGGTATTGCCTTTCACCTCAAGCAGTTCGATATTCCTGTTATCTACGGTCCTCGACTGGCGATGGCACTATTGGCTGACAAGCTAGAAGAAGCAGGGGTAGCTGACCGCACTGAACTACGAACAGTCCAACCTCGTGATGTTGTCAAGCTGGGTCAGTCATTTGCGGTCGAATACATCCGCAACACCCACTCTATGGCTGACAGTTTTACAGTGGCTCTCCGGACTCCAGCAGGGATCGTTATTTTCACTGGTGACTTCAAGGTTGACCATACCCCTGTCGATGGCGAGTACTTTGACTTTGCCCGGTTAGCTGCCTACGGAGAAGAAGGAGTCCTATGCCTGATTAGTGATTCAACTAATTCTGAAGTACCAGGGCATACTCCATCCGAACGTTCCGTTTTCCCAAACTTAGATAGAGCCTTTAGTGAAGCGCCGGGCCGTCTGATGGTCACCACATTTGCATCGTCTGTCCATCGGGTGAATATGCTGCTCGAGCTAGCTCAAAAGCATAAGCGTTCAGTGTTTGTGGTCGGCCGCTCTATGTTGAACGTGATTGCCCATGCTCGCAGTCTTGGATATATCAAATGCCCAGACGATTTATTCAAACCCTTAAATACCTTAAATAGCTGCCCTGATGAAAAGGCAATGATCTTGACCACTGGGTCCCAGGGTGAGCCAATGGCAGCCCTTACCCGTATCTCCAATGGATCTCACCGCCAGATTAAGGTACGTTCTGGCGATACCATTATCTTCTCTGCCAACCCAATTCCCGGCAATACTATTGCAGTGGTTAACACGATAGATAGACTGATGGCCCAGGGAGCCAATGTGATCTACGGCAAGCGCAGAGGGCTACACGTGTCTGGTCATGGTGCCCAAGAAGATCAGAAGCTCATGCTAGCCTTGACCCGTCCGAAATATTTTCTCCCCGTCCACGGAGAGCATCGCATGCTGGTGAAGCATGCAGCCACAGCTCAAAGTATGGGTGTGCCAGAAGAAAATATGGTCGTCATCCAAAATGGCGATATTGTAGCTGTTGATAATCAGCAGGGAATTCGGATTGCTGGCAAAGTTTCATCAGGAATTGAACTAGTGGATTCATCCCGCAATGGCATCGTTGGGCGTACGGTGCTCAAAGAACGTCAACAGCTCGCAGAAGATGGCATCATCACAGTGTCGACAACCGTAGATACCAACGGTAAGCTGTTGGCACCTCCCATGGTTCATTTACGCGGCGTAGTCACTAAGCACTCTGAAGCTGATTGGAATGAGAAAATCAATCGGGTTGTAGCTTCTGGGTTACGCAGCCGATGGAACGAAGTCATCGATACTTCTGGCGATCAGAAAACAGTTCGCTGGGACGGTTTAAGATCTCGCCTGGAAGAGGAGGTCCGCCACTGCGTGCGACGTGAACTACCCAAGCGCTATCCGCTGATCATATTCCTGATGCAACCCATCAAGGCTGAAGCACCTACAGCAACAACCATAGAAACTCCCAAAAAACGAGTTGTAGCTGTCTAATGGATGCTGCTGCTACTCACAGGAGATAGGGGCTAGTCATCGAAAATTAAACGTATGGTGGCTCTATTTCAAGATGAATAGAGCCACCATACGTTTTAGCTAAAGTGCGAAACAGCTATAGCTTTACGGACTATATATAGTCTGAGCCATAGGCACTAAGCTGTGTAGTTGCAGAGAAGATTGAAATAAAAATTTTAAAATCCTAGCCATATGTACATGCTCAAGCTATAATCCATTGCAAACGAAGCTGCCGTAGGATAACTACAGAGTTTGTTAGCTGCAGCTCAACCAACGGCGAGTACTGACCAGTTCCGCTTCTATCAGAGCTTTGCGATTGCAATGTACTAGCGACGCTTTCTATCTGTCTTGAGGCCTCAGTACTCTTAATAGGATTTATCTAAACGTCACTTCCAGCTGCCAAGCAGTGAAGTATTTGGATTCCTGCGGTTTTCTCTGTAACCTGCCCACGGCCTCAACAGAGCCCGGTTGACTTTTAATAAAGATGCCAAAGGGGTTAGGTTAGGGCGGCTGTCTTAGATTTGAAGGATTAATCGTTGAGCTTACGTATGTTAGTCCCGGTGATTTTGGACTGACTGCATAGGTTTTTGAGGAAATTGGATGCCTAAGCAGATCATTATTGCGGAGCAGCATCGCACTGCCGCCGTTTTTTCGGAAGATCAAATTCAAGAATTAATTGTGGCTACCGGTAGCCACCAGGTCGGAGACATTTACGTAGGTACCGTTGAAAACGTACTTTCGGGAATCGATGCTGCCTTCATCAATATTGGAGACAGCGAGCGAAATGGTTTTATGCACGTGTCCGATTTGGGACCGCTAAAGCTAAAGCGCGCACCAGGACCCATTACTGAGTTAGTTGCACCTAAGCAAAAAGTGCTGGTGCAAATTATGAAAGAGCCCACGGGTAACAAAGGACCACGGCTGACTGGAAAAATTACTCTACCAGGACGCTATTTGGTTCTCATGCCCTACGGTCGAGGTGTAAACCTATCTCGGCTGATCCTGAACGAGGCTGAGCGTCATCGGCTGAGAGCGCTAGGTATTTTGACCAAGCCACCGGGCATGGGATTGCTGGTGCGGACCGAAGCCGAAGGCGTGTCAGAAGAGGCCATTATTGAAGATTTGGAAGCGTTGCAAAAACGCTGGGATATGGTTCAGCAAGAAGCCATGTCTACTCGTCCGCCCGCTTTGCTAAATCGTGACGATGACTTTATTCAACGAGTATTGCGAGATGTTTACAACGCTGATGTAAATCGCATTGTTACTGATTCAGACATCGGTATGCAGCGGGTTAAACAGCATTTATCAAGCTGGAGTGATGGGCGTTTACCTGTCGGAGTTTTGGTGGATCACCATCGAACAGAGTCTCCCTCATATCTGGAATATTATCGAGGTAATGCGGCAATTCGTGAAGCTCTAAAACCAAGAGTTGATTTGCCATCAGGTGGATACATCATCATTGAGCCTACCGAGGCACTCACGGTAGTTGATGTTAACTCTGGTTCGTTTACCCGCTCGGCAACAGCCCGAGAAACTGTTCTCTGGACTAACTGCGAAGCCGCTATCGAGATTGCTCGACAGTTGCGTTTGCGTAATGTGGCGGGCGTCATTGTGGTCGACTTTATCGACATGGAGTCTCGGCGCGACCAAATGCAAGTTTTAGAACACTTTGGTAAAGCACTGCAGTCCGATAAGTCTCGTCCTCAGATTTCTCAGTTATCTGAGCTGGGTCTTGTGGAGTTAACGCGAAAGCGCC
>ERZ1740052.649-NODE-649-length-11713-cov-21.580031_pt1 | contig 11713 bp, 10 predicted proteins | sample MGYA00581750_ERZ1740052 | MGnify/ENA primary metagenome ERZ1740052 (study PRJEB43018, sample SAMN04849743) | marine metagenome | isolation source: floating plastic debris | place: Pacific Ocean | collected 2008-08-30 | study: EMG produced TPA metagenomics... | reverse complement strand
GGCATCCCTGCCCGTTAGAACGTACCTCATAAAGATGAAATATGCTGTAGGTAAGAAAACTAAAACAGCCTTACTAATTATGAAAAGCTTTACGTTACTCTAAGCTTATCTTTGTGTCCTTCTGGGTTCAAAAATATATAACAATGCTTAAAATTGGAATCCTATTCGAGAACCAATCTGACATCATGTCAAACCCTAGCGCTAGGGAAGAAACTCACTACCACTGGAGAGAAAACGAAGAAGTTGAAGCTGTAGCGACTGAGTTAACTGCTTTGGGTCACGATGTCGATTTAATTGGTACGCTAGATAACTTATTAGAAAGATGGCGAAATAATCGGCTACCAGAATTCATTTGGAATCTATCAGTCAGAACAACATCGCGCAATCGTACCGCTTTAGCACCCGCGATTTTGGAACAGCTAGGAATACCTTACACGGGTGGAGATGCTACGGTAAAAAGTCTGACGTTGAATAAAGATTTTCTTAAACCGGTTTTATTGTGGAGGGGGATTTCAACACCACCTTGGTTTCGTTATGGAGTTGGTGAGCAGATAACACAACCACCTTGGGAAAAATGTATTCTAAAACCTGCTTGTGAAGGTTATTCTTTGGGTTTACAGTTTTGGGAAGCATCTACGGGTTTAACGGAATTACAGCACAAAGTTCAGCAATTACATCAACAGTTTCAAGCTGCTGTATTATGCGAGCAGTTTATAGAAGGTCGTGAAATTACTGTCGGTGTTGTGGGAAATGATAAACCCGTATTTATTGGAGCGGTAGAAACTGTAACTAAGGAAGGTAAATCGTTAGAACAGCAAGTTTTAGATTTACAAGCAAAAAGACATGGTGGTTTTCAGAAAATAAATATAGATTTGTATATTCCACAGTTGCGGAAGTTGCGAGAAATAAGTTTAGATTTAATCGAGTTACTCAAGCCATTGGATTATGCTACCTTTGATTTCCGAGTTTCTGCTGATAATCAAGCTTATTTATTGGATATCAACGCCGACGCTACATTACATCCACAGCGTTCTTTTGCTCAAATTGCTCGCAATAATGGTTTATCCTACGGACAATTAATTGAAGTAATTTTAGAAACAGCAAGGTTAAAGGGCATTGGGGATAGGGCATAGGGAATTGTATTTTATTTTACTTTTAACCCATCATTTCTACTCTTATCCCTCTTTACATTTTTACTACTTTCTAACAAACGCATCCACTATTAGAATACAAATCCTTTAACTTTTAATAATCCCCAATGCCCAATTCCCCATGCCCAAATCATTAAAAAACATCGCTGGAATAGTAGCAGTTGCAACTCTCGTCAGCAAGCTGTTCGGGTTGTTGCGTTCGACTTGTATTGCTGCGGCTTTTGGTGTGGGTGCTGTCTTCAATGCTTTTAATTTTGCCTATATTATTCCTGGATTTTTACTTGTTGTTGTGGGTGGTTTAAATGGCCCTTTACATACTGCTTTGGTCAGCGTTTTAGCAAGAAGAGATGAGGAAGACAGCGCTAATTTGGTTGCGACTATTGCGACTTTATTAACCTTAATTTTGATTCCCGTTACTATATTAATCATTGTTTTCGCGCCTTTTTTAATTGATTTAGTAGCACCGGGATTAAATTATCAGGTCAGGGAGATTGCCATTTTACAATTACAGATTATGGCTCCTCTGGCTTTATTTGCGGGGTTAATTGGGGTCGGGATTGCTAGTTTGAATTCAGCAGATTTATACTGGCTACCTTCCGTAAGTCCGATGCTATCAAGTATTGCTGTTATATCCAGCTTGGGTATTTTAGCTTGGCAATTAGGAGATAATATCAACGCACCGCAAAATCTGGCTTTGGGTGGAATGGTTTTGGCTGTGGGAACTTTAGCTGGTGCTGTATTGCAGTGGGTCGTGCAGTTAATTGTCCAATCACGTAAAAGTGTATTGATAATTCGTCCCCGATTTAATTTTCGTTCTCCGGGAGTTAGGGAAGTATTGCGATTAATGGCTCCTGCTACGCTTTCGGCCGGGATGTCAAATATCAACCTTTACGTTGATTTGCGATTTGCTTCTTTTATTCCTCAAGCTGCTGCAACTCTTAGCTATGCTGAATTACTATCGCAAACTCCTAGGGGACTTTTATCCAGTATCTTGTTGGTTCCCTTATTACCGAGATTTTCGAGATTAGCTGCAAATCAAGAATGGAATCAGTTAAAGGAACAGGTTCGTCAAAGTATTGTAGTTACAGCTTTAATTATTCTACCTTTGAGTGCTTTGATGATGGCTTTATCAATTCCCATCGTCAAAATAGTTTACCAGCGTCAAGCTTTTGATAGTAAAGCTGTAGAAATGGTAGCTTCGGTTTTGATTGCTTATAGTTTGGGAATGTTCCCCAGTGTTGGAAGAAAAATATTAACTCGGGTATGTTATGCATTGAATGATGCTAAAACTCCGTTTCGTATCAGCATTTTCAATATTTTACTCAACGTAGTTTTAGATTACGTTTTGGTAAATAGTTTTGGAATGACGGGTTTGGTCTTTGCTTCGATGGGAGTGAATTTAATTGCTGGGGGAATGTTATTAATTTATCTGCATCGTCAACTTGAAGGTTTACCTTGGAAAGATTGGATTTTACCGATTTTTAGTTTAACTGGAGCAAGTACAATTGCGGGTTTAACAGCTTGGGTTACAAGCTGGGGAATTGAAATTACTTGGAAAGCTGAAGGATTAATATTTGATTTAGTTCAATTGAGTGTTTCCGGAATAATTGGTTTGATAGTTTTTAGTTTAATTTTGATGATTTTGCGGATAAATGAAGTTGATTTACTATTAGCAAAATTGCGGAAGTAGATTATTTGATATTTAAAAGTTTTCTCATGAATCGAGAAGAGATTGAAAGAGTAATCCGTAGGTTGGGTTAAGAGGATACTTTTCAAACATCCTTTAAGGAACGAAACTCAACATAACTTGGAAAGCCAAACAATTCAACAATTATAAAGTTGGATTACATTGCTTCTGCACTCTTGGTAAACCAAAAAATAACTCTTGCGTTTCTAACTCAAGCTAAGTCGATATTCTATAAGTCCAGGCTATATACAATACGGCGCAGTTAAGTTTTACTTATATAATATAAATGTTTTTTATATCTGGATAGTATTTACATTTACTTAGCTTATGCTTAGACTACAGATATAGTTTGTTACTAAACATATTTGGATAGAGCAATGTTTAACCTAATCAGACGTACTCCTCAAACAACTTTAAATTCAACTAAGCCTAAAATGCCTTTGTTTGATGGCTTATATCCTATACGTCAGTGGCTAAATAATCTTGAGATTCAAGACATTGCATTAGCCCATTTTATTTGTCGGATGATTCCCACACAATGTCCTTTTGAGCGAGATATTAGTTTATTTGGACGCACTATTGTAAGTATTCCACCTTTATGTAAACTTAATCCCCTGTATGAAGAATTAATTGGCTTACGTTTCCGAGCGCTTTGTTATTTAGCCGATGATTGTGGCGAAGATATTGGCTGTTATTGCTAAGAATAGAATATTAATTTAAATGATATGTAATTCAACAGCACGAGTGAAATAAAAAATTATCAAAATCAAGCTTTCTTATTACTTTTACCTCTTCCACTCTTATCTTGAGGCTGAAAATAGAGAATTACTGGAATATGCTTGATTCTGAAATCTTGACCAGAAGCTTCATGTTTATGGGTTGAGAAAAAAGAAAGTTCTCTATTCTCACACGCTTCAGAGTTGAAGTCAGATAATTCTTTACTCAGCAGATGATTCTTCCACTTCTCAATAATTGCACTAACATTCTTCTGACGAATGTAGATGAAAATTCCACCATCTCTTTGATTGAAATCACCAGTCGAATAACGAGTAGTCAGCTGTAAGAAACCTTCCCATAAGTAACTATAGGAGCTATGGATTTTAGCTTCTCCAATCCATGTGAAATTACCTTTTTTAACTAAAAGGTCAGCATGACCACCAAATTTTGTATCGTGGGAAGCATCGTATCCCAAACGTCGCAGTTGGTCTCTAATATCTATGGTTAATCTATCTTCGCTATCGTTTTGACGCAGTTCTGGGTTTTCTTGGATTTGATAGATTATATCGTCAATATCATCGTAGAGAATTTCAATGAATTTATTGTAATTAGTAACTGCAAACCTGGATGGAAAGCGACCCAATCCCGGTATGTATTGTTCTAAATTCTGTAGTTCACGTAAACTTAAATTTTCAATATCCATTATTGTTAAGCAAGGTTTTTGACTACAGAACTCGGTTGAAAATATATAAAAACTTTGTCTTCAAAATTACGGATTAATTTCCCTGTTTCTGGATGAAGAAGCTGTCCGGTTTCGCGAGCTTCAGTCATTTCATCATCAGAAATTTCAAAATAATTATCGTTATCAATTAATTCAAATTTTGCTTCCAGTAAATGCGTTCTATCACCGCATAAATATTGAACTGCGGTTAATAAATCTCGATTATCGTAAGATTTTCCTACAACTTTTCGTAAACTACCGTATGTAATATGTGAAAGATTTTGGAAATTACTACAAATTAGATAATCAAATATTGCAATACAAATTTGTGACTGAGGCTGTTGTAACCAGTCTTGATGAATTTGTTCTACAATTTGTTGCTTGCTAATTACAATCATTCTAGATAATCAAATATTTTCTCAACAACAAATTCATAATCATCCAAACTGCTACAGTTTAGTATATAAACTTCATCAAGATATTGAGTTTGATTGCTCAAGATTTGAGCGCGACCCGGTAACAATAATTCTGGTTGACTGTTTATTCTTTGGCAAATTTTTATATTCCAAGAAATTGCCAGTCGATAAGAAGTTATATGGTCTACTGCTTGTTTACCTGCATAGTGGTAAGTTTCAGTCCTCAAATCTACCGAACCTTTACGCATCTTTTCAGATTTAGTCGAGCCTTCATCGGTGATAAAAGCAAGTTCTACTACTTTTCCTTCATCGGATTCATATAGATTATCTATCAGTGGAAAAAAGTTAATGCTTTCTTGCAGCGGTGTTTTAACTATTGCTATATTTTCGGATAAATTATTAAATTGTTGTATCGTTTGAAAGAAAGCTTTACTTTTATCTTCTGAAGATAAACTACCAGTAATATCAACTCTAACTTCTATAGTATTTCGTTGCTTTGACAGTACGACAACATCAAAAAACTGACGGTAATGTTCTTTAATCCCAATTATTTTATCATAACCAGCTAAATCTTTTCTAGTATCTTCATTCAATTCTTCGGTATCTATTTGACTTCGTTCGATAAATAAACGCTTTGTACAGAAGATTGCTACTAAACTATCTTTTGTATCTCTTATTTCAACAAGTTTTTGAGAGAAATCAACTTCTTTTAAATTATCATCAGATAGCGGAAATGGATATGTTTGATGAAATGCTGTATTTTCAGGTTTGTATTTTTTTAATGCAGCGATTAACTTATCAATATTTTTTCTTTCAAGTTGATAAATTTTCAATGCTTTATCATTTACTAATAAGTGATTGTCATAACATTTTTTTAGCTGCTCGATTTTATCGCTAATATCATCTCGAACGCTTTCTTCATCTGTCAACTTTTGAATTGTTTGTTCCCATCCACGTCTTACAGGTAAGTCACATATTTTTAAAATGACTCTCATCGTAGACCAGGAAATTCTTTGACTAAAAGCTTCAAGTATTTGAGCAGTAAGCATTAATTTATTAATAATAAAAAGGATGAGTAATTATAATAAGACTTACGCAACCAAGCACATTTTTCTTGTAAGGTACTGTGATACTTTGAGAAACTATGAACGCAGTAACAATTTTTTTTAATGTCACGCACCAACCAGATATTATGATAACTGCGTAAGTCCTGTATAACTGTTCTTTCTCAGGGATAACATTTAAAGTTTTTTTATTGAGCATACATAATAATGCATTGAAAACTCCATCCTGATTTCTTCTTATTCTTAAGAGAAGGATGTCCTGTTTATTATAAATAAAAGTTTCTAAAGATAGAGGAATAAATGTAAAGTGAATTACAATAAATTTGTAAATTGAATTAAATTACGTTGCTGAATTTTAAATGGATAAAAAATTAAAGCAAAAAATACTTAAGTTTTACAAACAAGAAATTATAAATCGTCCAGATGAATCAATAATTGATTTCAAATATAAATATCAAATAGGTTATGAAGCTTATGAACCTGAATATAATTTGAATGATGAAGGAAAATATGAAAAATTATCTCCTAGTCCCTTAAGTATAGCTATTAGCAAACGTGAAAAGGTTCCGCAAAATCTTTTAGATGCTTGTGATAGAATTTCTTGGTATTTAAAGCATAATATGGGAGAAATGACTGTTGTCAAAGTTCCCGTTGAGGAAACTATAACTTTTTCTATTTGTATACAAGGTTATGTGGATGATACATGGGATAATTCTGGTATTTTCATCGAAATTTATAGTAGTGAAGGAGAATTATTTGGAGTTATGGTAATTAGTGATATAGATAATTCTTCTACTTGGAAATGGATGAATCGTCCGATTCAAAGTTTTGATTTTCATTCTGATGCTCCTTCATGGTCAGAAAAGGAGGAAGAAGAAAAAATTATTTTTGAACAAGAACAACGAGAATCTTGTCTTAAAAGATTAAAACAATTAAGACGTGATAATACAATAAGTAAGTTTGATTGGGGCTAACTGAATTTATTTACTAAAAGGCAATCTAACTTAATATAATCTATATTAATAAATCACTATTCTACTCATTTATCTTCAAATCAACCCACCTAATTATCTTCTATTTTAATTATTCTTAGCAGATAGCTTTGCATTTGTTCCTCTCCATAAAATTCTTAAAAAAAGGCAACCAATGAGTAAAGCTGGTAATAGCATAATCAAAGCGGTAGAAAATCCAGAAAAAATCAAATCAGAGACAATTGGAATCACAATCACAAAAACTATAAATCCAAAAATAAACCAACCAGTAATTAAAACCCACCAAGCAGTTCTTCCTCCTGCTAAACCTCGATAAGCTCTCCCATCTAGCTGTATCTTCTGCATTGGTTCATATGCTGATGGTATTCTTTCCTGAGAAGGAGGTTCGGCTTCGCTAGGAACTTCGTAAACAAACTGCTCGCGTTTAAATTCTTCATCGGGAAGAAATTTCTTAAATTCATCATTTTCGCTCATCTTTGCTACTCCTAAATGCGGTAGTGCTTTGAAAAATGAATGCTATCAATATTGAGTATCTACATTTTCATGCAAATACTTTTCGTAAAACATTTTATGACTTTCTCCAGATATCACAAAGCAGTATTTTGAATGTTTGAAAATCTTAAATATTGTTTACAAGCCTTTATTCATTTATCAAACAAAACTGATACTTTGGATTATCCTGTGGTTGACATTTTTGCTGTACTTTAACTAAAACCCCTAATTGATTATCGTCTGCTTGGTCTACTTGACGGTCATGAAATCTATTAAATTGAATGGTTCCTGTAGCACCTGATGCTTTAAAATAAGGGCTTTTTAATTGTTCGTACAAACCTTGACGAGTCGGATTTTTTTCTATTTTTTGTAATGCTGCAATAATCGCTTGAGTAGCATCATAAGCTGTAGCTGCTCTCCAACCAACGTATTGAGTTCCCCAAAGTTTGATTGATGTGTTTCTAAAAGTATCTGTAGTCCTTTGAACGTGGGTCGGAACTGAAAGGACTAGATTTTCAGCTTGATTACCGAATGTAGACGATACGTTATCGGCATTATAAAGAGAATCTCCACCCAATAGAAGCTGATTTGTGTATCTAGAAATAATTAACGAAGCTGTTGCTGCTTCTCCCGTATCGATAGATAGCATTAATAATTTGATATTTTCATCTATCTGACAATTATCAATGCTAGAATTCGCTAAATCGCATTCCGCTAATTTTCCTATAGAAGCATATTTTTTCTCAAATGATTCTTTTAAAGAAGTACTATAGGATTTTTTAGAATTATAGAAAATAGCTGCATTTCCAGAACCAATATTTTGTTTGATATACTCGATTAAATCCGCTGCTGCAACCGCATCATTAGGAGTTGTACGGAAAATATAATCGCTTAAATCATATTTATATCCGGATTTTTCGCTTGGTTCAGACTGTCTGACAGCAGTACTTGTTGGAGAAATAGCCACCAGCTTTTCTTTTCCATAAACTTTTGCAGCTGCTAAAGTCGCATCGCTGGTGAAATGACCAACTACACCTAATATTTGCCCACTGAATCCGCTATCTCCGGGAATCTGATTTCTTGCTAATTGCTCAGCTACTTTCGGAGATGTATTTTCTACATCTGGGTCGGAATTATTTTCATCTCTAGCTATTACAACCTGTAATAACCTTCCTTCGATACCATCTTGATTATTTAATGTTTCCTGAACCGAAGCTACACCACGTAATATTTGTTCTGATATTTTTGTATTTCTTTCTTTATTTTTACCGGGAATCGCAGCAGCAATTGTGACGGGATTACCTTTAATATTAGCCTTAGCATTGTTAAGAAAAATCAGCGTTTCTGGGTCAACAGCACACTTATTCGTTGCTTGTTTAAATAGACTTATAGCTGTTTGGAAATTACTTTGTGCATCTTCATACCTTTGATTTTCAAAGGCTTTCATTCCTTCTTCTTTTTCTCCCAAAGCTTGTTTGCATAATGTGCTATCAAATCTCTTTTCTCTTAGTAAAGATTCTTCTCCTCTACTAAAAAAATTATCAGCAAGTAACGCTGGTTCCGAACTTTTCATCACTGCGTATACTGCTGTCCCTAGTAATAATGCACCGATACCTCCAGCTAATACCAACAATTTTTTATTTACTTTTTTTAGAGGATTGCTTGGTAACTCTGATTCAGTAACTGTTGGTGTCACGGATTTTGGTATACCAGACAAATGTGGTGGTATTGGTTGAGGCTGAGGGTGAGTGGGGAGTGGTGATGGTTGGGTAATTGGAGGAGCTTGGGGCTGAAGATTACCAAGAGCAGTCATAACTTCCCGAGCAGACTGATACCTATCATCTGGCTGATGGGACAGCATTTTGTCTAAAATATCTGCTAATTGAGGGTTGACATTAGCGTAGTTTCGCCAGTGCCAGGTATGATATTCACGAATCTCTTGAGCCTCTTTACCTGCGAGTAAAGAGACACAAGTTGCAGCCAAAGAATATAAGTCTGACGAAGCTGACACCGGTTTACCCGTCATCTGTTCCGGTGGAGCGAAATCTGGAGTACCGATAACAACTGATTGAGCGGTGGGAACTCCCGTAACTACTACTTGCTTGACAGCACCAAAATCTATCAGATGAAGAGAATTAGATTTCGACACTCGCATTATATTGGAAGGTTTGATGTCTCTATGTATCACTCCCTGAGCGTGAACATAATTAAGAACATCAAGCATTTGCATCATTATTTCGACAATTTTCGCTTCTGGAAATTGTGCTTTTTGCTTTAATTCTTGCGCTAAATTCTGACCTGCAATAAAGTCTTGCACCAAGTAAAAAAAAGTTTGTTTTTGATACAGCTGTGCTGTAGATTCCTGGAGGTCGGGAGGTGCTTCTAACTGAGCAAAAGCCCATGCACGCGGAATTTGCGAGTGTGTTAGTTTTCCTAAAACGCTTGCTTCTGAGCGAAATAATCTTTCTATATCTGCTAGTTGAGATTCTGAAGGAGAAACCCTCGGATGTAACTGCTTAATAACTCTTAAAGGTAAATCTGGAAACTTCAAATCTCTACCTAAAAAAGTTCGACCAAACCCACCCCTTTCTGATTCTGGAACCAACGGTCTGAGAGTTACAAAACACCCTTCTAAAAATAAAGGCATTCCGCAATTAGCGCAAAATCTTTGTTTGATTGGTTTCGTATAAAGATATTTTTCAGGAATTGTATTAACTGGGTCTTGACAACTAGGACGAGTACAATAAACTTCAACTAGAGGATTAGTACTAACCATTGATTAACCTTAAAAATACTGTGTTTTAGTTTTTATATTTTTATTAGGCTTTTTTGCTAAGCCATTCTCAAAAGTTATGTATAACGAGATACTTTCTTATCCGAAAATATAAAACTTTCGGCATTGCTGAATTGAAATATGAATTTATTGTTGCTATCTAACAGTAGCCCCCTAAATCCCCCAAAATTAGGGGGACTTTAAATTATATTTCTCCCCCAGAATTGGGGGTTGGGGGGCTAAACAGAATTTTTAATCAGCAACGCCAAACTTTCTATTTCATCTGCCTTTATCGACTATATTTTCGCATCAAAAATCAGACCCTTAAAGCTTGCTTCAGCAAGGAGAAATGCAGAATAAACTAGACAACTCTAGACCGTAATGATTTTTTAAGAAAGCGATTCTAAGGGTAGTTAATATGATTATTTATACTACCTTATGGACTAATGATTTTTTCCAGAACTTAACAAACATAAATGTATATAATTTATACGTCCTTAATAAATAGCATTTACGTAAATGTAGCACTTTGACAGTGGTTTTGTACTTCATTTTTCTGCAATGTCTTGCATGTATTAGAAAAAAATCAACATTTAATTTCTTCCAAAACAGCTTTCACTTTTTCTACTACATATAGGGAGCGAGATGCTCCCACTACATAACTCTCAATTATTAATTCCTCACTATTAACTGATAACTGCTTACTGATTTCCGCAAAGTTTTTCGTCTAATTTAGTTACACAAGCAGCTTTTTCATCTGCTTTTAAATCTTGATATTCTACATCTCGACGTAAAACTATACCGTTATGACCTTTTAAAAATCGAGGAAGTTGCTTGTAGTTGATGAGTTCCAAAGTTTTCATATCGTAGGTGGTATAAGTGGTTAATGGCGGAGAATCAAAATTGATATCAAGAAGTGTAATTGTTTTAAATGGAGTAATGTCACTATCAATTAACTGACGAGGACCGCTACCGACGATTCCCGTATGAAGTAGCTGTAATTTACCGCGATGACCGGGATAATAAGCGTGCTGATGTCCGCTAATATACGTATGAACGTTGTATTTTTCTAAGATTGCTCGTAATTCTTCGGGATTTGCCATCACAGCACCAAACTTGTTACGACTACCTTCAGCAACAGCATATAAAGGTAAATGACCGATTAAAATCCGCATTTTGGCTTGTTGAGCTTCGGGACTAGCTAGTGCTTTTTCTACCCAAGTCAATTTTTCTGGTGGGATTCTATGAGTTGAAGCATCCCAAGACATGAAGAAGATATCTTTATGTTTAAAAGTATAGAAAAATGGAAATTCGTTTTTATCTATAAATTCAATTCCGGGGTCATGTTCCGGGTCGTTCCAATATTCTGAAGCTAAATCTCTTTCTTGTTGAAACTTAAAATTTCCTGTTTCCCCTTTAGCACCAGATGCATCATGATTACCAATAGTCAAACCGAAAGGTATATTAGCTTGACGTAAGGGTGCAGCAACATGGTCATCAAAAGCGGCCCACATTGCTTTAATTTGTGGTTCTGTCAGCGACGTTTTCTGACCAGCCACCATATCACCGCTACAAACTACCATATCGGGTTCCCAAAAAGGTAATAAATCGATTGTTTTATCAACTTCTGGGTCGTAGTCGGTAGAACCATATGCAGAATTTAAGTCACTGATAACAACTAGACGTACATCTCCACGAGG
>ERZ1740052.648-NODE-648-length-11717-cov-4.008403_pt1 | contig 11717 bp, 11 predicted proteins | sample MGYA00581750_ERZ1740052 | MGnify/ENA primary metagenome ERZ1740052 (study PRJEB43018, sample SAMN04849743) | marine metagenome | isolation source: floating plastic debris | place: Pacific Ocean | collected 2008-08-30 | study: EMG produced TPA metagenomics assembly... | reverse complement strand
TTACTGAAATTAATCAAGTAAAACATGGTTTTTTACTTTTATAGGGACTGAGGGATTTTAAGTTTGACAGTAACCGCCTTTTTGTAATAATATATTGTATAAAAGAAAAAACAAGGAATTAAAGCATTATGTATAAGAAAAGAAATTGTTGAATATCTGGAAGCTAATGCTTGAAGACTGCCAAATTCAGCTCTTCCTAAAGTAGTTAAGATGGAAAAGATAACCACATAGAACGATATAGAAATCCATGGCAAGTAGCCTTCTTTAATATTAGAATTGGATTGATAAAAGAAGGTAATCAAGAAGAAAAGCAAAGCTAAAGTGAAAATGATTCCTAATCCCAACGGATAATATCCTGTGACTTTGCCAAAAGATCCGCCAATGAGATTGAAGTAATAATTTAAAGCATTCAAAGGATGACTAAAACTATATCCAAGAGAAGGATGAGAATCGGGTTTATTATATCCTGCTAAATATAAGATAGTAGATGTTATGAATCCAATTCCCCATAGAGTTGTAGCGATGTATCTTTTTCGACCAGATAATTTTGCTGTTAAAAACATGGGTGAACTAGCAAGCCAGCAAAAAAGGCCTTGTGCTAATGTGAAGCTGGCTATCCAACAGCTTAAGAAAGCTACAGTGAAATGAATGAATCTTCCAGTCGAATTAAAAATTAATAACGACCTGATTGAAATACAAAGTAAAAGAACTACTAAAAACCAGGCGATTTGAAATCCCCAAAGCCAGTTCTCATACTGGGATATTGAAAAGAGAAGTAAGTTCGAGATAAATATTGATATACCTAAAAAGTGTATAGAACTATTAGAAAATCTAGTCGGATTTTCAAGATCTTTTGTGGCCAGGCTTCCTAAAGTAAACGCTGTGAAAGTGACAATTGTAAAACTAATGAATAGCTCTAGCTTGATATTCCAATCATTTATCAGATGTGTTGTCAGTAATACAATTATTCTAAGAGAGAAAATTCGGTGTTCATTATGTTGTGTGAAAAGATCTCTCAGAAAGATCTGTGAAGTATACTTTCTATGCAGGAGATCTGCTAGTGCAGTCCATTGATCCCAATAGGGTACGTCTACACCATATGTGAAAATAAAATTCAGCAGCATTAATGCTGGAATACAGGCAAGGAAAAAATAAAAAAGCTTTGAATATTTGTCACTCACCGGTGATTGGAAAATATTCTGAAAATCAATGGTCATACCGAATAACTATTTTTCTATTTCAGTGATTTAGACAAGTTCTACAAAACAATCGTCACCGATCATAAACCTGGATGCTTTTGGTCGTTTTGGACTATTAATAAGCTTACTGCGCCGCCCAATGACACTGTCTACAATGCGGCAATCGATATCCTCAATGATTGCCCCTTGAAGGATTACGCTATGTTCAAGATCGGTGTTAATTAGGGTAACACCATCACCAATGCTACTGTAGGGACCAATAAAACAATTTTCAATGTGACAGTATGCCCCAATAACAACGGGTCCACGAATAGTAGATTCAATGATTTGGGTACCTGACCCCACTTGAACTCGTCCAGTAATCTGACTTTTGCTATTTTCAACTCTCACAGAAGAGGGAAATAGACTGGTATCTAGTAAAATTCGATTTGCCTCTAGCAAATCATCTTTTTTGCCAGTGTCTAACCACCACCCTGATAGTTCAGAGGCTTCAACAGGTTGGCGATTATGGATCAATTTCTGGATCGCATCAGTAATTTCTAGTTCGCCACGGGGAGACGGTTTAATCTGTGCAATGGCCTGATGAATTTGTGGCGAGAAAAAATAAACCCCCACCAAGGCTAAATCTGATGGAGGAGTCTTGGGTTTCTCCACAAGCTGCTGAACACGCCCTTGGTTATCCAGCTTGGCAACGCCAAAAGCGGTGGGGTTATGCACCTGTTTGAGCAGGATAAGAGCATCGAGGTGGTTTTGTTTGAATTTTTCGATGAAGGTATCAAGATACATTAGAAAAGGAGAGTCTCCTAAAAATGACTGGGCTGTTGTCACTGCATGGGCTAATCCTGCTGGGCTATCTTGCAAGAGATAGGAAATGTTAGCACCAAATTTTTCACCCTGACCTGTCAATTCACGAATCTCGTCACCTGTTTCTGGGCTGATAATGATGCCAATGTCAGTAATACCAGAAGCGACAATATTCTCGATGCAGTACCACAGAATAGGTTTATTCATGACTGGCACCAGCTGCTTGGCCCCTGTGTAGGTCAAGGGACGTAACCGGGTACCTCTACCACCAGATAAAATCAGCGCTTTCATCACACTAGCTCACTCAACATTTGTCGTAGGCTATCTCGCCAGTAAGGGGGAGCATGCCCTAATAGGTCTCTCAATTTTGTACAGTACAGCGCCGAATTGGCGGGCCTTTTGGCCACCGTCGAATACTCGGCGGTGGTAATGGGCACAATGTCTGGAGCTTTGGTTAGCAGCCCCAGCGCTATGGCCTCTGAGAAGATTGCGATCGCAAAGTCATACCAGCTAATCGCACCGCTGTTGGTGAAATGGTATGTCCCCGCCGTGTCAGCCACAGGCAATGTAATTAATCTCGCGGTGGTCTCGGCAATATCGTTTGCCCAGGTCGGCGTACCCACCTGATCGCTCACCACTTTAATCACAGGGCGGTCCACCCCCAGACGCAACATGGATTTGACAAAGTTACCCTTCCACCTCGAGCCATAGACCCAGGCGGTACGCACAATCAGATGCTGCGGATTTGCAGCCTTTACAGCCTCTTCTCCGGCCAACTTTGACCGACCATAGGCACTCACAGGACAGGGTGGATCTGACTCTAAATAGGGGCGACCCTGGGCCCCATCAAACACATAGTCCGTGGAGAAATGCACCATGGCAGCGTTGCAATCAGCCGCGGCTTTGGCCAAGACACCCGGCGCTTCGCCGTTGATGCGATGGGCTAACTCCAACTCGCTTTCAGCCCCATCCACCGCCGTATAGGCTGCCGCATTAATCACCCAGTCGGGACGCTGATCAACAACAGTTTGATAGGTCTGCTCTAAATTAGTCAGATCCAGCTGTTCGCGGCTGAGTTGAACCACCGTGAGGGGCTCTTTTAATAACCGCCCTAGCTCTTGACCAACCTGCCCGCCACTACCAATCAGAAGTACTTTCATTTAAGGAAACAGCTCCGCATCTTTGAGTAACTGCCCAGCCATATCTTTGTCCGACAGTATGGGGGCAGACTCTCCCTGGGGCCATTCAATCCCTAACTCAGGGTCGTTCCAGAGCAGGGTACGTTCACCTTTGGGCGCGTAGTAATCAGTGGTTTTATAGAGAAATTCGGCCTGGTCAGACAGCACCAAAAACCCGTGGGCAAAGCCCGCTGGTATCCACAGCTGCCGTTTGTTATCGGCGCTCAGTGTCTCCCCCACCCATTGACCAAACGTGGGAGAACTACGGCGAATATCAACCGCCACATCAAACACAGCGCCCGAGGTGACACGGACTAATTTGCCCTGGGGTTGTTGTATCTGATAGTGCAGCCCCCGCAAAATGTTGTGCTTAGAGTAAGAGTGATTGTCTTGGACAAACTCTACCTCTGTTTGGATAGCGGCTAGAAAGGCCTGATAATTAAAGCTCTCAAAGAAAAAACCACGATTGTCGTGGAAAACCCTTGGTTCAAAAATTAAAACATCAGGAATACGGGTGGGCGTAACTTTCATAGGGGCGCTATCAATGGCCGTCAACGATATCAAGCAACACGGTTAGTTTACAGGGGTATCGACACTTTGTATTGCATCCTCAGATTCAGCGGTGCTGCTGACCAGATGGCGAAACTTGGCTCGCCATCCCTGGCGTTTTAAGCTCTCTAGGGTGACAAACTCGACGGTCATATTAGCGCCCCACCAGCTGTGTACCCGCTGTTGAATTTGCTCTGGGTTTCCCCCTGGTTGCAAAACAATTCTCAGGGTTAGGGTCTCGGGGGTCTTTTGCTCTAGCTGAAATTCGTCGATGCCCCCTAGACGATCTAACAAGTCTTGAATGTAGTGGGTGGGGTAGCTACGGTCCCCCAGGGTGCCCATGTCATGAATGCGGCCAACGATATTGGTGATGTGGAATTCACCATCCACTTGAATCAGTTCCCCCAAGTCTCCGGTGCAATAGCGAATCAGGGGCATGGCGGCATTGGTTAACCCGGTAAAGACCAGTTCACGATCGTCATTACCGGTAGCTCGAATTTCAGGCCAGACAATGTAGTCTAACACCCGCAGATTACGGGTTCTATCAAACTCGGTGTGGGCTACGACACCAAATTCGGCGTTGCCATAGCGATCGTAGATCTGACAATCAAATACGTTTGCGATCGCATCGCGCTTCTTACGATCTAATACCTCACCCGTAGACTCAAAGACAGAAAATAGCTTTTGCGCTGGGTAATCGTCCTTTTCCGCCAACAGGGCCAAGCTGTACAGCGTCGACGGATGCCCCTGAATGCCATAGGGTCGCTCAGCCTTAAGCTTTTTCAAAATGCCCCGCAGAGACTGGGGGTCAAAGGCGGCTGTTGTAATATTCACTCGGTTGAGGGTGATGCATTTGATCGTCTCAACCAGCTGGGCTCGACGGGATAACGCCTCGGGAAACTCGCTAGAGAAGTGCACCTCCTTCATATAGCGTTTTTTTCCCGTCCATTCCAGCACCCACAAATTGGCCGCCGCCGTCCAATCAAGCGCCGCTTGATCATAATAAATCAGGGTTGATGGCCCCGTTGCCCCGACCGTTTTGCGAATAAGCAGCCCCGCTTTATACACCCGCTCGCTCTGGAGACGCACCCCCTGTTCCCGCAGAATATCTTTGGTGAGATAGGGCAAATCCTTTAGATAACGAATGTCAGTCTTGAGGGTTTCAGGATCAAAATTTTGCTGGGCAAACAACTCTCGATAATAGGGAACGTCCCGCCCGGCCGTCGCCACCACCTCATAGAGCCGCTGCTGATTGGCCTTCTGCCGCGCTTCCCGTGGCAGTTGAGCAAACTCTTTCATTGCCGCTAGTTTCGGCAAAATTTCGCGTTTTTGTTGTCGCTCTACCAGTGGATAAAGGACATAGCTAATCAGCGCTCTAGTCATAGGGGAATTAACGGTTGCACAAGTTGAGTGTACACCTGCTGTAGCTGCTGGGCAGCTCTCTGCCAGGTAAAGGATGTCGCAATATGGGCGGCCAAATCAGGCGAAACCGGAGCTGCCAGCTGCTGGCGAATACCCTGGCGAATGCTCTCAACAGAGGTCGGATCGACATAGGTCACCCCATCACCAAAATATTCTTGGGTGCAGCCCTCTTGGGTAATCACCACTTTAGCCCCTTTAGCAGCAGCTTCTAAAGCAGCTAAGCCAGGCGTTTCTAATAGGCTAGGCAACACACATACGCTACAGGCCCGATAGGCCGATAGCAATAGGGAACTGTGATGCTCCACATAGCCCAAATAGCGAAAACATCCCTGCCCCGCCTCAACACACCGATCAAAATACGCCTGATCGCGAATATTGCCTAGCATCACCAGCGGTATATCCAAGTCTCGCACCGCCTGCACCAAATTCAGCTGGTTTTTACGCGGCTCAATATTCGCCACATTTAACAAAAACGGTGGCTCTATCCCATAGGTATCAAGAAATAGCTGGGCATCGGCCCCATGGCGCAAAAAGTAATCATCCACCCCATTGACAATCGGAAAAAACTTTTCCCTAGGCACCTGAAAAATAGACGCGAGGGCCTCCGCTTCTGCCTTGGAGTTAGGCAGTAGGGCATCGGCCAGATTGAGCAAGTGCTGAATTTCACCGATGGGGTAAATGCCAGCCCCATAGCTCTCTTGTGTAATCCACAAAATTGGAGAAATCACCAAGGGTAACCCCTTCGCCTTTGCATAGTTACAAAAGATCGATGAGCCCCCCTGCACCGAGAAATGGTGAACAATGTCGACCTGATCAAACTGGGGCTGCCACATGTCGTACAGCACAACCTCCACCCCCAGAGATTCAAGGGCTTCTTTGCACTTCAGTAGCTGAACTTCTCCACCGCCAGGACAGTCAAAGGCAATGGGAAACGCGTTAAATAGAACTCGCATGGATGTGTTGTAAACAAGATTCCAACAGACGCCAGATGGCCCGACCGTCGCTGGCAACGGTTAACTGCTGGCACCGCTGACGTTGGCCCGCCAACAGCTGCTGGAGCTGATGGGCATCAAACAGGGTATTGTGCACAACCTGGGCCAGCTGGGCCATATCTTTTTGGTAAAACACCAATCCTGCTTCGGCTAAGGTTTCTCGCACCGCCGTTTGGGCAAAGGCAAATACGGGCAGGTCAAAGGCCATGGCCTCTAGCAACGGGATGCAAAATCCTTCGTGTTCACTCATCATCCAAAAAGCATCGGCCTGCTGGTAAAGAGACTTGAGCTGTCCGTCGGTCACTGACCCGAGAAAGTGAATGCGTGCCCTGACAGCTTCGGATTGACTCTCTAGGGCCGCCTGCAATGCTGGCTGATAGGTGTGAAATCCGTTAAACCCGGCAATCAGCAAACAGCTATCTGGATCGAGGGCAGCGTACTCACCATAGAGGTGGATCAGATCTTCTATTTTTTTATGGGGGACCACACGCCCCACGTAGAGAAATTTGCGGGGGGCCGCGGGCAGCTCACTGGCAGTAGCGGCAATGGCATCCCACTTTTTAGGGTCTAAGACTGGGGGAATAATGGCCACGGGCACATCATCTCCCCCCAGCATGGAGCGATAGGTCACCGCAGACGCCTCAGAGATGGCGGCTTTTAGCTCAAAGTCTTGAGTCACGGGGCCCTGGTCATAGCCCCGCTGACACTGGTCCGCCAGTGTGGGCTCAAACGCCGCTAAAAACTCAGGTGGGGTAATGCCATAGAAACAAAGCACTTTGCAACAGGTGAGGGCGGCAATTTGCTCTAGCTGAGGCAAGTAGATCGAAAAATGAACAATTACGATATCGCTCGGTTTAACCTGGTCAGCGAGACGCTCTAGCGGATAAACCAGGTCAGCTAAATAGGGTTCATATCCCTCGGCATAGAGCTGGCAGGGCACCCCATGGCGCTGCATTAGCTTGTAGAGGGCGATAACAAAATTACCCACACCATCACGCTCATGGACATTATTCACCACCATATGGACCGTGGTCTGCTGAGGCCACACATACCAAGGAGAGATCAGATGCTGAATAGAGTCAAAATTTGTCTGAAACGCTTCTAGCTGGGCAAGCAAGGGGACATCGGCAATCATGGGAGCCAAAAATCTAGGGGTCAAAAATGGTGAAAAAGCTAGCGAATATCCAAAGGAGACAGTCCCTATGGAGCGGCAGACCGTTTGCGTTTCCATGCCAGCTGCATGAGTTCGATCATCTGCTGACAGCGGCTTTGCCACGTATGGGACTGGGCTGCGGTTATGCCTGGCTGAGCGTGGGTGGCATCCACAGCAAATGCTGCGCTCAGAGCCTGCTCAAAACTGTCCACTGACTCCGTCGGCCAATAGAGCGATTCGTAGTCCGCCAGGGCGGGTAAGCGAGTGCCAACCAGGGGCTTACCCGCCGCTAAATATTCAAAAAATTTCATGGGAAACATGGACCGAGTATAGTCGTTGAGCAGACAGGGCAGTACCGTCACGGCAAAACCACGCAGGTAGTCTGGCAAACGGTCATAGGGGCGATAACCCAAAAAGTGCAAGTTAGGAGCGATTAACTGCTCTAGCGTTTTGGTGGGCAGCTCCACTTCACCAATCATGACCCAGTGCCAGGTAGGGTGACGCTGGGCAATGGTTTGGATTAAATCAAAATCGAGTTTGTGGGTCTTAATGGCACCGATAAAGCCAATGCGCGGTTGGGGAATGGCGGCCAGATCAGCTGGCAAGTCCCCTGGCAACCGGGCCTGGGCAAAGTGGTCATAGTCAGCCACGTTGGGGAAATAGTGGACTTTTTTAGGTGCGATCGCACCTAATTTCTTCCGTAAATTTAGACTGGTCACAAACACCACATCAGCCGCTTGCCACATTCACCTGATTTAGCCACTGCAGCCAGGGCTGATGAGGCAGCGGAATCACCAGCGGCGTTAATTCCCACACATTGGGAGCGACCGAGCGCAGCCCCCGTAACGATTTCAGCAGCCGCCGACCAATACGACTTAAATCACGCTTACTGGCCGTGGGCTGACGTAGCCCTAACGATTCTAAATAGAGAACCCGAAACCCCTGCTCCGATAGGCTTTGAGTCATACGCTGATTATTGGTCCAGTTGGCCTCCGACCAATCCGCCGTCGAAAAAACGATGATATCCCTAGGTAAGGCCACAGAAGATTGCCAGAATCAGCTACCTTTGAAATTTAAGCAGAAATCGGGATCGTTTCTCCCCTCCAGCCCACTTGCAGGGGTGGCGTAGCCTGCATCGGCACCTGGGTTGATTGCCACTGCACCCGCAGCGATTGGGTTTCATCAACGGCGATGTTGAGCAAGCTACGTTTACGGACAAAGTCTAGACACTGCACCAGGTTGGGGAACCAGATATCCCCCTGGGACTGAATAAAGGTGAGAAAGTCTTTATGGGCCGAGAGCCTTTCTGCTTCGGTATCCCAACCGTACTGATAGGCAGCAGAAAAGGGATGGTCTAGATAGCCAAACAGCAGCCCCGCCTTGAAATGATGGGCAAAGCTTTCACAGTAGGGCTCCATAGAATTGCCGTAGCGATGGTAGCAATCGCCGTGGAGCATACATTGCTGGCTATGGGAAATCAGCGGCTTGTCACACAGGGGCACCTGGCCAGATCGACCTAACAGATATTCAGGATCGTTATGAATGATGCCGCCCACAAACCCCATATAGTCTGCATCGGCCAGGGCCTGTACTGCGTAGGGGGGGTTCTGATGAAAGGGCGATACGGCATAGTTGATGGTTCCAGCCTCGGGCAAGTTTGCCTCCAGCCAGGCTTTTGAGTCCTTAGCTTCTTGCAAAGCCGCGGCATAGTCCACAACCCAATTGGGTGGGTGGGAGCAGGAGTGGGACACAACGGCTACCCCATGGGCAAGCCCATCTATCTAAAAGGTCATGTCATTGGGTTGGGGAGGCAGACCGGTAACGACGGCCAAGGACAGGGGCACACCCAGCTCTTGGTACAGCTCAAATAAAGGGCGAGCCGTTTCAATGCCCTGGTCGCAGTCGAGCCGCATGGTGACAGCCCCCTCATAGCCTGCCGGGATTTCCATAATGTGGGGGATGCAGACTAGCTCATCAGCCCGGTAGTGGCTGCAAAAGTTTTCGATGATGGTCCACTCGAGGCTATCGATGGGGCCAACGGCTCGGTTAAACCAGAGGATTGAGCTGTCAGGGGTGTTTGCGATCGCAGCATACACCGTCACAGCCGCCCCCGAAGCATCCAAAACCTGCGCTAGGGGAACGGCCCCAGTCGCTGTAGCGAGCTGACCAATGGACCAACAACTCCCTTCAGTCGTAATACGACCAAACCCCAGCGTATTCCACTCATCCGTAAAGTCATAGCGGCTCAGCGGACGGCCCTTTATCGCCAGTGAGGCTAAGAGACCGTGCTCCACGTTATAGACAATAGAAGCCGCAGACGCATCAAACATCTGGCTAGCCGATGTCCTTACCTCACCTAAACCATGGATGCCTGAATCTAACGCACGCACATCAATGCCAATATCATTGGCAAAGCCAGGCCCCAGACTCCCCAAAACAATAGACTTGCACTGTAGCGATAGTAGCTCAGCTAAAATTTTACGCTCAGAGTCCCGCGGATTTAGAAAACAAACAATTTGCCTACCTTTTATCCAAGACAAATCAAATTTCTCATAAGAAAGAGAAGCAACTTGGCTAATAGAGAACGATCTCTGCAAAGCAACCCGGACTAACTCAGCAGAAACAAGATCACTGGAATGGCTAAGCAGAATAATTGACACAACTAATTTATCGATGGTGAAAGAAAGAACTTAAGGCAACGGATATCTACTTATACACATTCTCTCTGCCAAGTTTTTCAAAACTTTCAGTCCATTGCTGAGCGGCTCTTGGACTAGTCGTCAAAAAATAGTCACGGAGGCCCGATTCGTTACCAGCATCCTCCAAATCATCAACATAGTCTGCATACTTACGAATAATTTCCCGTTCAAAGTCAAATAAGCAGCACTTCAATAATCGCTGTCGATCCACAGGATAAACTAAACTTCGTATACTATTTTTCTCTCGAACAATAAACTCTGACAGGGTACGCTCCAATAAAAAGGCAATATTTCCCACCGGAACACCTTGATTAGAGTAGTTGGCATAGTAATAGGTAGGTTCATAGAGAAACCTATTAACGTCTGGACTCTAGCCAGACGGATTGGTATTAATAACCCGAAGCAACACCTCATTTAAGTAACGCTCCCAAAAATCAGCATTCCCAAACCAATAACTGCACGTTGCCAAAGAACTGTTGCTCTGTCGTCTCTTCGGATTTACCAGACCTTCCACCCTACATTCTTGAAGGCTTTGAGCTGACTGCTCTGTAAACGGGAAAGAGGAGCGATTATCTGAAAATTGCCACAAGTTGAAATGACAATAGGCAAATTGAGGAAAGGGATTAATGACATAAACATCATATCCAGGATTTTTCTGTATCCAGTCCTTAACCTCAATACCGTTAAGCTTGGCCTTTTTTTCAAAATTGATAGAAACTGCACCAACCACATCATGTTTAAGATGCAGCTCCTTCTCAAAAATATCTTGAAAAATCTGAAATTCTCGCAACCATGGTCTAGGGTTATGGATAAAGTCTATCGATTGAAATCCCGCAGACAGGCGATCAAAATCCCTTTCAAATATACAGTTTTGATATAAACCAATATTCATATCTGCTAGTCAATAATCAACGATGCCTCAGCCAAAACCCTTTTCGATGGCACTACCTACTGAGCACAGAATTTAACTTCCTTTACGGCGAGAGCTAGCTGCTCAATAAGCAGTAGCTCTCGCTCCAGATTCCATGCTGCTATTTTTGTGCACACACAGCAAATGAAGGTCCATTAGGATGATTCACATCATCAAAGTTAACCTGAATATTGGAAAAACCAAACTCTTGCAAAGCATTTAAGATGCTGTCCTTAGTAAGCCACTTACTAATCTGCTTAGGACCACCACAAAAACCCGACCAGTTTAAAGACTGTTTATACGCTTGTGTAGAATAACTATAAGAAAAGCCATCATACGTCTCTGACGCTACAGGGCTAAATTTATGTGCAAGTTTCTCATTTTTAGAAATGATTCCTTCATCATAATAATGAGTCCACAAAAAGAGACGTTCTGTAGCTTTTGAGGTTAATTGAAGTAGTTCAATTGGATCTACTAGGTGATACAACACTCCACTAGCAAAGACCATTTCATAGGCTGATGTCTTCTCCTTTAGAAAAGAAGTAAAATCCCCTAGCAGAAACCTAACTTTATGAAGGTTTAGAACTTCTTTTACACAGAGGCACTTTAAAAAAGCACGCTTGTTAGCTTCAATAGCCGTTACCCGTGCAGCACCCCTATCTTGAAACATGTAAGAATGCCCGCCTTCAAGAGGGCCTAGTTCAAGAATATTCCAGTCCTTAAATCCACCAAATACCTCTTCTGCCCATAACAAACGAGCATCTTCAAACAATGCTGCCTGCCCTGGCTGAGTCTCTATACCAAGAGAGTC
>ERZ1740052.646-NODE-646-length-11736-cov-10.137745_pt1 | contig 11736 bp, 6 predicted proteins | sample MGYA00581750_ERZ1740052 | MGnify/ENA primary metagenome ERZ1740052 (study PRJEB43018, sample SAMN04849743) | marine metagenome | isolation source: floating plastic debris | place: Pacific Ocean | collected 2008-08-30 | study: EMG produced TPA metagenomics assembly... | reverse complement strand
ACTGCTTATGTCGCTGGGTTTCCTAAGCCTACTGCGGCGGTTTCTAATGCACTTTATACTTTTATGGATGGGCGTATTATTGCTAATGCTTCTAAGTCTTTACGCGATGGCTATTCTTTAGTTTACAGTATTGATACTTTTCCGGGAATGAGTGGTGGCCCGGTATTAAATGAAAAGGGTGAATTAGTAGGTATTCACGGTAGGGGAGATACTACCGAAAATTTCAATATTTCTGATGTTAATCCCAATATTATTATCAAAACTGGCAGAAATTTAGGGATTCCGATTACTACTTTTACAAAGTTGTTTAAAACGACTTCCAATACAACATCATCTACAAAACCAAGTATTAATGTTGCTGCAAAACCCAAAGCTGATGATTTTTATCTGCAAAGTGTTGAGAAGCGGAATAAAGCGGATTTTCAGGGAGCTATAAAAGATTTAAATCAAGCTATTAAGATAAATCCCAATTATGCTTTTGCTTATTACCGTCGTGCTGAAGCTAGACAGAATATTGGCGAGCAGGATAAAGCAATTCAGGATTTACAAAAAGCTGCTCAATTATTTTCCGCACAGGGGCATAAAGCTGATGCTTTGAGAAGCCAAGGTGCGATGCGGTTGTTGCAAAAAGATTATCCGGCAGCAATTGCGGTTTTATCTGAAGCTATTAAACTAAATCCTAAAGATGCCGATGCTTATAACGAAAGGGGCATGACTCGGGTACAGTCGGGAGATTTAAAGGGAGCCCTTGCTGATTACAATAAAAGTTTGTCACTACAACCAAGCGATGCTTATGCCTATATGGGTAGAGCTTTTACTAATTTAAAACTGCAAAATAAACAAAGTGCGATCGCTGATGTAAATCAAGCTATTAGTATAGCTCCCAACTACGGATTTCCTTATCTAATTCTTGGTGTTATTCACTACAATTTTGGAGATACGCCTCAAGCAATTAATAGTATCAGAAAAGCTTCTCAACTCTTTGCAGCACAGGATAATCAAGGCTATAGATATGCTTCTGAAGGTTTTGCGTTAAGTATATCTAATAATTATCCCGCTGCAATTGATGCATTTACAAAAGCAATTCAAGCAAATCCCAAAGATGCAGAAATTTACTATTTGCGTGGTGATGTTTATTCCGCAAATGAAAATTTTCCCAAAGCTCTTGCTGATTACAGTCAAGCAATTAGTATTAATCCTAATTACGCTAATGCCTATACAAGTCGAGCAAACATTCGATTCCAGAAAAAGGATTTTCAAGCAGCATTGAGAGATTTAAATAAGGCTTTAAGTTTAGATCCTTCCCAGGATAAAGCTTACTTTTTTCGCTCAATGATAGGCATTCAGCAACAAAATAAGCAACAGGCACAAGCTGATATTAAAAAAGCAATTCAATTTGCTTACAATGATGCCGATGGTTTTATATATAAAGGATTTGAACGGGTTTTGCAAGGAGATAGACAAGGTGCTTTAAATAATTTTCAACAATCTGCAAATCTTTATCAAAAGCGAGGAGATAAGAATTCTTATCGTCAAGTTATGACGTTGATTCGGATGATTCGGTAATTTGGTAATTTGGTAATTTGGTAATTGGTAATTGATAATTATGAAATACAATCTATCACCAATCTTAATCGCAGCATCAATCGCATTTATACTGCCACAGTCAAGCACTGCCCAATCTTCTCCTCAAGTTGCACAAGTTGCAAAACAAATTACTGTTTCAATTAACGGCAATAATAGTAACGGTAGTGGGGTAATAATTGATAAATCGGGGAATAACTATACTGTTTTAACAGCGGCTCATGTGGTGGGAAGACAGGATAAATATGAAATTATTACTGCTGACAATCAACGTCATGGTGTTAGTAGGGTGAAAAAATTAGCTGATGTTGATTTAGCGGTTGTTAATTTTACGAATAATCAAACTAAGAATAAAATTAATAATTACACTGCGGCGAAGATTGGTAATTCAGATAATAGCACTGAGGGAACAACGGTTTATGTTGCTGGTTTCCCCAAACCTACGGCGGCTATTTCGGAGTCGATTTACACTTTCCTTGATGGCAGAATTAGCGCTAATGCTTCAAAACCTTTGAGGGAGGGATACGCACTAGTTTACACCATCGATACTTTACCGGGAATGAGTGGTGGTCCGGTTTTGAATCAGCAAGGGGAATTAATTGGCATTCACGGTAGGGGAGATACGACTCAAAATTATCAAATATCGGAAATGAATCCCAATATTATTATCAAAACTGGTTTTAATTTGGGTGTTCCCATAAATACCTTTAAGCAACTTTATGCTTCTGGGAATAAACTTCCTACTCCTGTGGCGGCAAAACCCAAACCCGATGATTTTTATCTTCGGGGAGGTAATAAGTTAAAAAATAATAATTATCAAGGTGCGGTAACAGATTTATCTAAAGCAGTCAACTTAAATCCGAAATATGAAGCTGCTCAGATGAAGTTGGGGGATGCTTTTTATAAATTGGAGAGCTATCAGAAAGCAAAAGATAGTTATAGCAAAGTCTTAGAGATTAACGATAAAAATTCTAGAGCTTATGCCAAGAGAGGAATGGCTCGAAATAAATTAAAAGATTATCAAAATGCCCTTGCTGATTTTGATGCAGCATTGAAGATTGATAATCAAGGTATAAATGGTGTGGTTGCTTATTTAGGAAGAGCTTCTTCTCATTTGAGATTGAGAAATTCTAAGGCAGGAAGTGCTGATATAAAGCGAGCAACTTATATTTTGAGGCAAATGAAGAAGCAGAGAAGTCGGAAGTCTTAAATAGGGATTGGGCATTGGGGATTGGGATGGGGAATAGGGAATTAAAAAGAAGCATTTTTTTTAACAATGAATTTTAACTATCTAGTTGCACCTGTATTAATAGGCTCGTCAATCACATTCATACAGCCACAAGTTGCTCAAGCACAATCTTCTTCACGAGTAAATCAAGTTGCGAAGGAAATTACCGTATTGGTGAATAGCCCAAATAGCAACGGCAGTGGTGTAATTATCAAAAAGCAGGGGAATAATTATACGTTTATTACCGCCGCTCATGTGTTGGCAAGGGAAGATAATTATCAAATAGTTAGCTCTGATAATCAAACTTATCCAATTAAGCCAGGGAGTATTAAAAGAATTAAAGGAGTTGATTTAGCAATTGCTGAATTTACAAGCAATCAGAATTATAAAGTTGCAAAAATTGGCGATTCTAATACCAGTGAAGAAGGCACAATAGCCTATGTCGCCGGATTTCCCAAAACTACGGCGGCGATTTCTCGCTCTATATATCAATTTACTAAAGGTGAAATCACTGCAAATGCTTCCCAACCGCTTAAAGAAGGTTACGCTTTGGTTTATAGTAATGCTACTTTACCGGGAATGAGCGGCGGAGCAATATTAAATGATAAAGGTGAATTAATTGGGGTGCATGGTAGGGCAGATATTCGAGATAATATCGAAGTTTCTGCGGTTAATCCTCAAATTGCTTTTATCAAAACCGGATTTAATTTAGGAATCCCCATAAATACCTTTTTACATAGACAAAGCGAAGTTGGTATTGATTTAGGAATTAAAATACCTCCCAAATTAGCGAAAGCGGTAACGGCAGATGATTATTTTATTCGTGGTTTAGCAGAGTCAGATAAATACGATTTTCAAAGTGCGATCGCTAATTATAGCAAAGGGATTCGTCTTAAACCTAACTCCGCAGCTATTTACGCTAATCGTGCTTTAAGTTATTCGCAAATTAAAGAATATCAAAAGGCTTTAGCCGATGCTAACAAAGCGATATCTCTACAAACTAAACAAGGAAAAGAAAAATCATACGCGATTCGGGCAATAGTTTATTCTAAACTTTCAAATTTCCCAGCAGCGATTAAAGATATTAACCAAGCTATAAAAATTAATCCAAAAAGTGCCGATGCTTATGCTCACCGGGGAAGAATGCGTAAGAAAATGGGAGACAAGCAAAAAGCGTTAGCCGATTATAACAAAGCTATATCTCTAGATTCTAATAATTTTTTAACTTATGGTAGCAGGGGAATGCTTCGCAGAAAGTTAGGAGATAAAAAAGGGGCAATTGATGACTTAACTCAAGCAATTAAAATTAATCCCAATTTTGTTAACAGTTACAGTACTCGTGCTATTATGCGCTATGAAACGGGAGATAAAAAAGGAGCAAAAGACGATTTAATTCAAGCAATTAAAATTAATCCTAATGATGCTGGGGCTTATGAAGTACGTGTAATTATTCGAGATATAGAAAAAGACTATCAAGGTTTAGTAGATGACTATACTCAGTTAATTGCTATTAATCCCAAAGATGACAACAATTATCTAAAGCGTGGAATTGCCCGTGTTAACTTGAATAATTATCAAAATGCAATTGCGGATTTTAACGAAGCTCTCAAAATTAATCCGAAAAATTCTCAAGTTTATGTAAATAGAGGTAGAGTACACAATCAATTACGTGAGTATAAAACTGCAATCGCGGATTTCAACGAAGCTATCAAAATTAATCCTAAAAATCCTCAAGTTTATGTAAATCGTGGTATTGCTAAGTTTAATTTAAAAGACTATCGGGGAGCAACTTCTGATTACAACCAAGCTCTCAAAATTAACCCGAAAAATGCCGATGCATACTTCTCTTTAGGTATTGTTAATCAAAAACAAGATAAAATATCACAAGCAATTACCCAATACAATAAAGTAATTGCTCTGAATCCAAAACATTTTCCTACAATCGTAAATCTCGGTTTAATTGAATACGAAAATAAAAATATTGAAGCTGCAATAGAAAAATGGCAAAGGGCACTTTCAATAAATCAAAATCCAGAGGTATTATTAGCATTAGCCACAGCACTAAATAATAAAGGGCAAAAACAAGGTGCGCTGATAGCAGCAAAAGCGGCTTTAGGTAAAGATAATAATTTTGCAAGCTCAGAATATTTAACTAAAAATCTTTGGGGTAAACGTTTGATAGCTGATACCCAGAAGTTAATTGCTTTACCGGAAATTCAGAAGTTTCTTTCAGAGAATAAAAATAATTAATGTAGAGACGTAGCACTGCTACGTCTCCTTATCTAGATGATTTAGCAAGATAACAAATATATTTTAATAAAAAATGAAATTTAATTATCTACTTACTTCAACACTTATTGGCACATCAATAGCATTCATACAACCACAAGTTGCTCAAGCACAATCCCCAAGAGTAAATCAAGTTGCGAAGGAAATTACGGTATTGGTGAATAGCCCCAATAGCAACGGCAGTGGTGTAATTATCAAAAAGCAGGGGAATAATTATACGTTTATTACCGCCGCTCATGTGTTGGCAAGGGAAGATAATTATCAAATAGTTAGCTCTGATAATCAAACTTATCCAATTAAGCCAGGGAGTATTAAAAGAATTAAAGGAGTTGATTTAGCAATTGCTGAATTTACAAGCAATCAGAATTATAAAGTTGCAAAAATTGGCGATTCTAATACCAGTGAAGAAGGCACAATAGCCTATGTCGCCGGATTTCCCAAAACTACGGCGGCGATTTCTCGCTCTATATATCAATTTACTAAAGGTGAAATCACTGCAAATGCTTCCCAACCGCTTAAAGAAGGTTACGCTTTGGTTTATAGTAATGCTACTTTACCGGGAATGAGCGGCGGAGCAATATTAAATGATAAAGGTGAATTAATTGGGGTGCATGGTAGGGCAGATATTCGAGATAATATCGAAGTTTCTGCGGTTAATCCTCAAATTGCTTTTATCAAAACCGGATTTAATTTGGGAATCCCCATCAATACCTTTTTACATAAGCAAAGCGAAGTTGGTATTGATTTAGGAGTTAAAATTCCTCCCCTAGTAGAGAAGGCGGTAACGGCAGATGATTACTTTATTCGCGGTGGTGAAAATGCTAAAAATGAAAATTGGCAAGCTGCAATTACAGATTTTAACCAAGCAATTAAACTAAATCCTGAATATTCATCAGCTTACGGAAAACGCAGCTTTGCTTATCTTCAAGTTGCCGAATACAAAAAGGCAATGGCGGATGCGAATAGGGCAATTAAACTAAACCCCAAATCTGAAATTGCTTACAGAAGTCTTGCTTTAGTCAATTTTGTACTCAATAATATTCCCTCAGCAATTAAAGATATTAATCAGGCAATTAAACTTAATCCCCAAGAAACTGCTTATTATTCATTGCGAGCTTTTCTTTATGCAGCAACAGCAAACTATAAACAAGCGATTGCAGATGCAAATAGGGCAGTTAAACTTGCTCCAAATTCTTCCAATGCTTATGAAAGCAGGGGTGAAATACGCAAGCAGGTAGCTGATTATCAAGGAGCTAAGGAAGATTTTGATAAAGCAATTCGTCTCGATGCTCAAAATGCTGGCGCTTATTCTTCTCGTGGCATTATCAATCTTGAATTAGGAAATTTTAAACCAGCTTTGGCTGATGCCAATAAAGCGATATCAATTCAACCTAAATCTGCTGTAACTTATATTAGTCGTGGCTTTATCTTGTCTCGTATGGGAGAAACTCAAGCAGCAATCGAAGATTACAACAAAGCTATTAGTTTGGATGCTAAAAATGTTTTTGCTTATGCTCAACGCAGTTTAAGTTATGGGCAGTTGAGAGATTATCAAAAAGCACTGGCAGATATTAACAAAGCTATTAGCATCAATCCTCAAGATTCGAGTTTATATTCTAGTCGCGGTTTGATTCTTTTTTATATGGGAGATAAAACTGCTGCTGCTGCCGATATAACAAAAGCGATTAATCAAAACCCAGATGCGGGTGCTTATATGCGTCGAGCAAATATCCGCGTAGATTTGGGAGATAAAAAAGGTGCTTTGGCAGATGCCGATAAAGCAATTAATCTCAATCCTCAAAATGCTTTTTTCTATTCAACGCGAGCAGAAATCCGCAAAAAATTGGGAGATAACCAAGGAGCGATAGCAGATTATAATCAAGGATTATCAATTCAACCTCAAAACCCTGAGATTTATCAAGGAAGGGCTTTTCTACGATTTTCACAAAAAGATACTCCTGGAGCAATTTCCGATTTTAGCCAAGCTATAAAAATTAAGCCAACAAACTACATAGCTTATGGTGGGCGTGGTTTAGTTTATCTCCAAGAGGAAAATTATCAACAAGCTGCTGCTGATTTATCAAAGTCTATTGAAATTAATCCTAAATATATTCCTGCTTATCAAGCCAGGGCGCTGACTATGATTAAACTAAAAAATTATCAAGGAGCAGTTGAAGATTACACTCGAATAATTGCTATTAATCCTCAAGACGAAAGCGCTTTTATTAATCGGGGAAGCCTGCAATACGATTTACAAAATAAACAAATGGCTGCTGTTGATTTTGCTAAAGCCATTGAAATTAATCCTAAAAATCCTCAAGCTTATATAAAGAGAGCTTCCGTTTTTTACAGCTTAGGGAAAAAAGCAGCGGCTTTCAAAGATGCCAACCAAGGGATAAAACTTAATCCTCAAGCAGCTTTTGGCTATATTATTAGAGGTAGCGTTTATTATGATAGAGCAAAAAAACAAAGTGCGATCGCCGATGCGAATAAAGCCATATCCTTACAGCCGAAACTAGCCCAAGGTTATGTGTTGCGGGGTATAGTTCGCAGCGATACAGATAAACAAGCTGCTTTGAAAGATTTTAATCAAGCCATAAGTTTAAATGCTAATTTACCTTCTGCTTATTACAAACGCGGTTTACTTCGGGATGATTTGCAAGATAAACAAGGTGCGAAAAGCGATTTACAAAAAGCTGCCGATTTATATAAGGAGAAAGGTAGAAGTGATATGCATCAGGTGATGTTGGATTTAGCGAAGAAGTTTTAATTCTATATAAAAAAAACCGCAGAGAGCGCAAAGGGCGCAGAGGAAGAGGAAGAGAGAAGAGGCTTTGATAATTTTGATATAAATGAAGCAATAGAAACCCGGTTTTTTGAAAAAACCGGGTTTCTGAATTGTTAGGATTTTTTTATCACCTTAAATACCAAAAACATCAAAGATTCTCCGATAAGCAAAATATGAGTCTTCTTCAATTCGCTTTCGCTCGTCGGCGGCGATTTTATTTACTTTGTTTGATTTATAAACGTTGAATTTTGAACTTACTTTATAATTGCTGTCAAAAACATAAGTATCTCCGCTACCAAAATAGCGCATTGCCACAAGTTTACCATCAGGAGAAAACCAATAAACTGAGCCTGCATCTGCTTCGGAAGCATATTCGCTAGCACTTACAACCCTATCGCCTTTTTTACAAATTTCAAATTCTAAATTGTCTTCGGTTTTCTTACTTTTTGTACAGCCTTTTGTTATATTTGCTAAAGATTTTGATACGGTTTGAAAGGAAGTTTCATCGATGATTTTGCTTTTAAGAGATTTTTCTGGGGTTATCGAATCTGGCTCGAAATTTGCAGTAACACATTCATCTGGCATTCCATCGCCATCGTAATCAACGCGCACATCATTTTCTAATCCATCACCATCGCAACTAGCCGAGCCAATAATTCTTCCATTACCTATTTTTTTGCGTAATTCTTCTTCTGTTACCCTTTTTGATGAAGATGCTTTTGTTCTGGATTGATTATTATTAAAAGCTGCAATGATGTCTTTATAACCATTAATCAAGTTTTGGGCATCTTTAATTTGTTCGCTGCTTAAGTTTGTAATTTTTTCGTTTTCAGCAAACTTTGAACTGAGTGTACCATTTCTGTTAAAAATGAAAGTCTCTCCGTTATGAAATCTTTGAGCTGCAACTACTCTACCTTCAGAAAACCAATACCCGATACCATCACCAAATTCGGCATGATAGTTACTCGCTTTGACAATTTCACCATCTTTTTTACAAATGGATTTAACAAGATTACCCTCAGTTTCTTTGCTTTCTTGACAACCTTTGGCGATCGAATTTAAAGATTTTAATGCAGTGTTGTAAGATGTCTCATCAATAATTCCGCTTTGAGAGGAAGATTTAATTGATGGTTTGTTTTGAGCATTTTTTTGAGGTGAAGGATTTACTTTACTAGTAACTTGTTGAGGAGAAGGATTTTCATCCTTGGCAACTTGTTGGGGTACCGAATTTTCTTCTTGAGGTGTATTTACTGCTTCTACAGGATTAATGATTTCACTACTTTGACGTGGTTGATTGCAACCAAATAAAGTAAATGCGACTAAATTTAAAAATAAAAGTTTTGCGTATCTCATTCAATTAACAATTTCAATAAATCACATATTTATCTACTCATGCTAACCATCTGATTCTCAAGATATTACCGAAACAATACTGAAACTTTATATTTTTGTGGTAACTAAGTAGGTTGGTGTTGAAAATCGTAGTTAAGTTAGGGGAGTAGCAAGTAGCAAGTAGCAATTAGCGACAAGAGTTTAAGGGTAATTTACCTGCATGTTACATAGCGATACTTTATTTGTGCCGACTTACTTACTGGAAAAAAAATTATACTTAAAATCAATTAATGTACTAGGAAAACCATTCCAGTTGCACCGGCTTGGGATTAAAAAACCGCAGAGAGTACAGAGGAAAGACGAAGAAGAGAAATTTTAAATAATTCCGATATAAACGGAAAAGATATGAGTATTTACACACAATGCCCAATGCCCTATCCCCAATGCCCTAAGAGGATGTTTGAAAAGTCAAAAAAATTACTTTCAAACCTCTCTCCAAACCTCTCTCCTACAAGGAGAGAGGCTTTGAAACCCCATTCCCGCATCTGGGAAGGGGGCTAGGGGGTTAGGTTTTTAAGATTCTGAAGTAAAACATAATACTTTTCAAAACATCCTCTAAGAATTATTCTTATACTTCTTTCTCAATTCTTCCAACTCATCATCTATTTTGCTATTCCTTGCTGATTGCTGGGTATTTTGAGCTGAGGAATTTTGATTTTTATTTTGAGATTTCTTACCTTGCATAAATACAGTTTTCATCTCTTCCAATTCCTTATCTATTTGACTCGGAGATGATGAAACAATAGTCGGTGGAGCTGATTGTAATGGTGTTGCAACTGGTTTTACAGCATTTCCAGTCTGGGAAATCACAGTTGGTAACCTATTCAAATCTCTCAATACTTCATCAACAGTTTGATAGCGACGTGCGGGGGTAGTCGCCATCATTTTGTCTAATATTTTACCCAAACTCTCATTAATGGTAACAGAAAGATAATTTCGCCACAGCCAAACATCATTATTAATATCATATAAATCAAAAGGCGATCGCCCAGTCAGCAAATGAATGCAGGTAACTCCCAAACTATAGATATCGCTGCAAAATAATGCCCTTCCTCTCATCTGCTCTGGCGCTACATATTCGGGGCTACCAATACTCGTACCCGTTTGCTGCATGGAAGCTTGCGTGACAACTTTGGAAGCACCAAAATCCACTAATACAATTTGTCCTTTCAACTTAGCAGGATTTTGACGACGAATAATGTTTTCGGGTTTAATATCGCGGTGAATAATTTGCTTCTGATGGCAAAACTGCAAAATCCTCAACAATTCATTTAAAAAGTGCTGAATTTGATTTTCGCTGTAAACACCGTTTTGCTGCAATTCCTGCCCTAAATTCAACCCGTCAATAAATTCTTGTAGCAAATATTGCCTATCATCTTGAGTAAAATACGCTAAAAGTTCGGGTATTTGTCGATGCTTGCCCAATTCTTCCAAACGCATTGCTTCATGATTAAATAATTCTATCGCCTTATCTAAAGTACCAGTACCTTGAGCTTGGGGATAAAACTGCTTAATTACACACAAGGGCATAGAGGGTTTATCTTCATCCCTTGCCAAAAAAGTTCTGCTAAAACCACCTTGCCCAATGGGTTTCATTGCCCGATAACGCTGCTTGAGCAGTAACTTGGCACCACAACTCAAGCAAAACTTTTCGCTATTCGTATTTTGCGGATTTGGGCAATTTGGATTAAGGCAGTAACTCATTGTAGACGGGCATTGAATGCTCTATATCTCTATTGTGACGTGTTTCAGATATATTGTGTTTTCTTAAGTTTTGTCAAGGATAGAGCGATTTTAGATTTTGGATTATTAAAGCTGGTGGTTTATTTATTAGCCGACGCAATGTAGAGACGTTATACATAACGTCTCCATAGAGTTACTGATAAAACCCAACCACCCAGAATTAATAAAATATACGCTTTGGGTTGCTCGGGAATGGGATAAAGCAGGGAAAGTTACAGGTGTTGATTACAAATTGTTGGAGACGTAGCAGTGCGGAAGTCTCTACATTGGTTTTGTGTTTATTTAGATAATGTTGCAAGAGGTTTATTGTTTATCAGACAGTAGTGGTAAACCTTCAAGTTTATTTGCAATAGTTTGTGGTGCGTGACGGCAATTTCAAATTATTTCGTAATGCTTTATAAATTGTTTTAGCCGTCACACACCCTACAAATTTTCCCTCTCTTTGATAAGGAGAGGAATGTCCGAAGGATGAGGTTTTGAGTGTTTTTAATTTAAATTGGTGCGTGACGGCAATTTATAATTATTTCGTAATGTTTGATAAATTGTTTTAGCCGTCACACACCCTACAAATTTTCCCTCTCCGCTAACTTGGAGAGGGATGTCCGTTAGGACAGGGTGAGGTTTTTATCTATTAAAATTAATTTAACTAACCTCAACTAAATCCTTCCGACTACAATACTCCACCTTTTCATAAACTCCAATCAAACTATCA
>ERZ1740052.645-NODE-645-length-11746-cov-18.536823_pt1 | contig 11746 bp, 12 predicted proteins | sample MGYA00581750_ERZ1740052 | MGnify/ENA primary metagenome ERZ1740052 (study PRJEB43018, sample SAMN04849743) | marine metagenome | isolation source: floating plastic debris | place: Pacific Ocean | collected 2008-08-30 | study: EMG produced TPA metagenomics... | reverse complement strand
ACCTTGTGTTAATACGATAACTGATGACTATTGAAAAATATTATCTTGTTTCAAAAATTCGTTTTTATCCAAGAAGTAAACTAGTTGAGCGTGATTCATAGATGAAATATTTTATTTGCCTTCAAATTCTCGCGTTTTCACTTCTCCAGTAAATAATTTACATCCAGAAATACATGTTAAAAATAGGATTAAACTAATAATATTTAATTTGTAAACTTCGTTGAATTTTGGTTTGGTTAAAGTAAAGAGACACATATTATAAGTGGGTGTGCAAAATTATTTGTGCAATTGCAAAAGCATGATAGTGCGCTGCGCGCAGCAAGCAACACACCCTACGTTTTATTTTTATAATTATTAAAAATATTATCTTTTTTTCCTTCCTGGATATAGAGATTCAAAGCCTGAAGGACATTTAATATCTTCACGCTTGCTAGCATCTTCTGCCAACTTAGGCATTTTCGGAAGCTGAGTTAAATATTTTTTACTTTCGCAAAGTTCTGCAATAGTTATATCCTCTCCCTCTACTTTGACAACATAAACTAGTCCCACATAACTTTTCATTCCTCTACGTTTCGCTTGACCAATATTCATTACGCTTTGAGGATTTGATTGCGAAACTATTTTATAAATATAACCTTCCGTTTCCGATTTCATACCTATCCATAGTTGTTCAAAGTTTGTAGTAAATTGATTATTTTCTTTAAATAAATATTGTTGAGCGCGATTCATAGTACCAGTAACAGTTGGACCTTCTGCCTGCCGTGCTGGTCCACCTTGTACAGTTAAAAAATTAGGAAGTATAATAATAGCTCCCAAAATCAACAAAAATCCAATACCTGTTATCTTAAAAGCAAGTTTCCAATTTATTTTCATAAGCTAAATAAACCTATTTCAAATCTATAAAACCTCTAGGACATTTAATTTCTTCTGAGAAGTTTCTCGGAATCCTTGGCATTCTAGGTAGCCTAGATAAATTATCATCAGTTTCGCAAAGTTTTTTACGAGTAATAGTCTCACCACTACTAGTTTTTGTTAAATAAACTAACCCAACATAGCTGCTCAATCCTCTACGTTTTGCTCGACCAATATTCATTACACTTCTGCTTGATTGAGGCACAACTCTATAGTTGTAATGTTCTGTTTTTTCGCTCATACCTAGCCCCAATTTATTAAATTCTGTCGAAAACTTAGCGTTTTCGATATAGTAAGCTTGTTGAGCGCGATTCATTACACCAACAACTGTTTTAGCTTCACTGTTTAGTTCTCTATCTGCTTGCTTTTTCCCGACATCTCCTAAAGGAATTACTTCCGTACCTGCTGGTAAATTTGTTCTATTAGAAACTTTTTCTAATGGAATATCGTAAGCAACTTTATCACTATAAGCAGGTCTTGGTGGAATAAAATATGCTTTCCCGTTGGGGGTCAAAATAACTTTCATACTTTTTCCGGTACCACGGGGGTCTTTTAATTCCCACTCTCCCGTCCATCTGACCGGTCTGGATGATTGAGCATTCGTAGAGGATTCACATCCGGAAATACCTGCTACGAGCAACAGTAAAGCTGATAGCAGCAGCTTTCGAGGAAGTAAAATGCTCGCGTTAAAAATACCTTTTTTCATAATTCTGTATCGCAAGGTGATAATTTATATCTGTATTTGAGAACAGCATTATAGTAACTGCTGTATCGACGAATGTCACTATATATACATCAAGTTGATTTTTTATTTAGTTGGGAAAAATGCAGAGACGTGTTAGCGTTCACGCAGTGAGTCGTCAGACTAAGCGTGACCGTTCACCGAAGGGTAGGCCATTATGTCGCGTCTTTACAATGTTGTTGAATGAGGAGTCGGGGTCTCTTTTGCAAGATAAGATATCAGTCTACGTATTTCGGTAAAATAGCTTTACCTACGAACACAACCGCATCAAATGCAGCAAAATTCTAAAACTTCCCAATTTTCTTTCAAAAAATTATTAGATAACGAAACTTTCGCAGCTTGGTTTTTTCTAGCTCCTGCAATTATTCTACTTGGGGTCTTTGTTATTGGCCCTATCGGTTATTTGTTTTATCTCAGTTTTACTGCTGGTAGTTTTACTAAAGATGGTACTACTTGGGTAGGTCTAAAAAATTACCTACGTTTAATACTTAACCCCGATTTTTCACAAATTCTTTGGAATACTGCTTACTTCACAATCGCTACGGTTATACCCAGTATTGTGATTCCTTTACTATTAGCTGTCCTATTAAACGAAAATATAGTCTTACGGGGATTTCTACGAACTTCTTATTTTCTACCTTCAATTATTTCTTTAGTCGCTGCTGGTCTGGGATTTCGCTGGTTATTTCAAAATGAAGGCCCGGTTAATGCTCTTTTAAATAATGTTGGAATTGATTCTATATCTTGGTTGAGCAGTACTACCTGGGCAATGCCTGTAATAATTTTACTCAGTATTTGGAAACAGCTTGGTTTTAATATGGTGGTTTTTCTGGCTGGTTTACAAGCGATTCCAGTTAGTCGTTATGAAGCAGCAGAACTTGATGGTGCTAATAGTTGGGAACAGTTCTGGTTTGTTACTTTACCGGGATTGCGACCAACTCTGATATTTTCGACAATCACCACTGTTATCTTCACTTTACGCAGTTTTGAGCAGGTTTACGTTATTTCTGGTGGTGGTCCTTTAAATTCTACAAATTTACTGGTTTATTATATTTACCAAGAAGCTTTCGGTCAGTTTGATTTTGGCTACGCTGCTGCTGCTGCAACCGTATTATTAGCAATAACGATGGTATTAGTTTATTTTCAATTACGGACTTGGAATCAAGATAGTTAGTTGAGAAATAACTATTTCATCCGCATTAAATAGTAAAAAAAATACTCTTATGGGATGAATATTACTATGCATCCAAATTAAAGATACAAGTCATGCTAAATGCTTTGTTTAACTAAAGATTAAATTTTAATTATATTTTTTATAAATGTAGATAATAAAAATAACTAATTTTTGATTCGCAAATTTGAATTTAAAATCAACAGTAGTATCCGTATTTTAACCAGTTAAAAATCATACATAAAAAAGTTATAATCTCGTGACTTGTTGTATTTATATGTATTTCCTTTCCATTTTCGGATAATTTATCATGATGCTTTGACAATTGTTTTTACTTAAAAGTCTTGATTTCCCGGTGCTGGTGAATTCTTTGGGATTTTTTTACAAAAAAATTAAACTTGATTAACCAAATCATTTCTTGTTAGGGTGTAACCTCGAAATACAGTAATTGTCAGGATGCGGATTTAAAAAATTTTACACTTAGGGAAAATATTATGATTAATAGTGCTGACAAGCAACAATTTGTGATAAGTCAAATCACTGATAGTTTTGGTCAAAGAGATTTTAGCGGGTACGATTTAGCTGGAATCAATTTAAAAGAACTTGATTTGACCGGAGTAAATTTTACGGGAGCAAATTTAAGTAATGCGAACTTAAGTAGAGCAATTCTGACTAATGCAAAATTAGATAAGGCAAATTTAGTTCAAGCAAGTTTGCGAGAAGCTCATATGCATGAAGCATCTTTTGAACAAGCTAATTTAACTAATGCTGATTTAACGAAAGCTTCTTTATGTGGTGCAATATTTATAGGTGCAGATTTTTCTGATAGCAATTTACAGGAAGCTTCATTGTGCGATACAGATTTGCGAAAAGCAAATTTAAGTAAATCCCAATTAATAGAAGCATCCTTAATAGAAGCAAATTTGTTTCTAGCTAATCTTCAAAATGCAAAATTATGTGGTGCTAATTTATTAGAAGCGAATCTAAATCAAGCTAATTTGAAGGGTGCTGATTTAGCTTGGGTTAATTTAACACAAGCAAATTTGAAAGAAGCCAATTTACAGGGAGCAAACTTTTACAATACTAAGTTTGACCAAGCAATTATGCCTGATGGTAGAATTAAGCAGGTTCAAATTTTTTGTTTTAGCTAATATTTCAACTAAAAATGTTAGGTTACAAGCCGAAAGAAAAACTTGATTTTATTAATTCATAATCCCTAATTTACAGTTCCTAATTCCTAATTCCTAATTCCTAACTCTAAATACCTTTCTCTAATCAGAACTCTTTTTGGGAAAAAATAAAAGCAGCTATAGCTAATAGCATCGCACTGTAAAGTACACTATAACTAGCGTTTGTAATTAATGTAGTAGTATCTGGTAATGCTGATAAACCATATGCAGCTTCATTCTTTAAATCTAAACGCGATAAATCTGGTAGAACTAGATATAAGCCTTGAGTTATTTGTTCTAAACCAGGATTTTCACTAATACGTGCTAGATTCAACAAATCTTGGGTTATATTTCCCATTAAATATACTGCGAATGTTAAAGCTGTCGCTAGAATTGAACCTGTAAATACACCAAAAGTAATTGCTATCGCGCTAATCAAAGATAACTGTAATATAAGAAAAATAGCATTAATTGCAATACTTGTTGCTGAATAACTAATATTATTAACTTCTAAGAATATTAAATAAATAATGCTCATTGCCGTCACGAGCAATGTTAAAACCGTTGATAAGCCTAAATATTTACCAATAATAAATTCATTTCTACTTACAGGTTTAGCTATTAGCATCAAAATAGTCTTTTTCTCTATTTCTTTGCTAATTAATCCCGTTCCTACAAATACTGCGATTATTAGACTTAGGCTACTCATTGCAGCTAAACCTAAGTCTAAAAACATTTTGTCTTCCGTAGCTGCTGCTATTTCTGGTAGCAAATTTATCGCGATAGCTAATATTACTGTGTAAAAGCCGATAATGTAGAGAATGCGGTCGCGAACTACTTCCCGAAAAGAATTGTTGGAAACCGCAAATATTCTGTTGAGATTCATATTAATTTTATAGTTAACCCAGTATCACTACTTAGTTATCATTTATCAATTGTGATTTGTCAATTGATGAAAAAAATTAATTAATTCTCGAATCTTTCAGGGTTTTTTACTGTTGTATAAGTAGGTTTATCGGAGGAACACTCCATTTCAGCAAATAGAGTTTTTTGGCTTCGTCCACCAATAACTTCAATAGATTCTGAAATGGGTGCAATTTGACATGATTTTGATAGATAAAAACCATTTTTTGCGGCGCTTGGGCCCTTCCATACAGTAAATAAATCTAATCTATAAGAATCAGGGTCTTTGGGGTCGATGCTACTTACCTCTAGTTTCAAGTCCCAGAATTCTTGTTCTAGAAAACCATTATCTATATTTTGCTGTTCTATATTATTTTTAACTCTTGTCTCTAGGTCTTGAACGTTAGTTGCTAAATTTCGTGGTTTCAACCATTTCTCAGCCTCACCCCATGGTTTTCCATTTAATTTTGTTTCTAGGGCTAACTGAAATTTACTTAACATTAACAGCCCGTTTGTAGGATTTCTATCTGTAGGTTCAAATAATGTGACTAAATCATTTGGTTTGACATCTTCTTTTGGATAAATTGGATATTTCACGCTGGGATAATTATTTAACCATGCATCTGTAACTCCATAAAGATTAAGCCAACAACTTAATAGCATGCAGCAGCCAATTAAAGCTATGACACTTTCCCGGTCTTCTAGTTTTGGTAATTGAGTTTTAACATCGGTACCGCTTCCTTCAAAAAATTCAGGAACAGCAGTAATTAAAGCTGATATTGTCGGCCAAAAAATGATTGTTCTAGCTATCATTTGTTCATCGTTCTGAAAAGCAAAAATGCTGACTATACCACCAGTAATTACAGCACCTACAGGCATAATAGTACCCGGAACGTATAAAGGTTTGTCGGTAGTGTACCAAGAAGTTCCAGTAATCAAAAATGCCCATCCGAAAAACGCAATTATATCTTGAACACTACCATCGGCAAGATATGACATCAGCCAAGAAAATAAGCTCAGATAAATTAATGTCTGCCAAGAATAAGCTTTTGGTGGTACAAAGAATTTTCTAATGCTTTCAATAGTATCCTTTAGAAAATCAAATAGAAACGCTAAACCAAGCAAGTCTGCCGTCTCTTTTAATACGCCCACTTTTTTCTCCTATTAATTACTCTAACTACAGTTCAAAAACTAAATATATTTGTAACTTTTCCAGCTATAATTGAGGGTTTGCTAAAGTAAGTGCGCGAAACAGCACAACTAATGTAATCGCAGTATAGCTAAGTGCAGTAGCTAATAATGTAGTAGTTAACAAACTCGTACTTTGCCAAGCGACTCTCTTTCCACGACGCGATTTCCGCATTAATAAAATTGTATCTTCTGGTTCTGGTTCTGCTGCTTTATCTCCAGGGTCGCTTAAGGATATAATCATTAGTCTTAATAGTCCAAATTTAACTATTAAGGTTCCAAAAAAAGTTGTGAAACCAACTAAAATAATTGTAGGGGAGAAATTTTCTGGTAAACGATTGTATAGAATATAATTGATTATTCCGATTCTATAACTATCAAAAATAGGGGTTCTCTCTATAATAAAGAAAATTACCCAACCGATAACGTTGGAAAAAACATTCATAGAGATAGCGTAAAAAGAGCTAGTTCGTTTATCGAACTTTAGTCTCCGATTCAGAATATAGGCTTCTACCGGAATCGCTACTAATAAGAATAGAAAATCAAATAAAATTATCCCAAAAGGAAAAATCTGGAAAGACGAGGTAGGGTCAAAACCTTCAAACATATTTTTATCACTCCACTTAATGTAACTTCAGATACTACTCTCAGATACTTTCTTGGAAAGTTGTTCTTGGAGAAAAGTTGCGGGGAAGATGTTCTTCCCCTAAACTGAACCGCACCCTTTGGGTGAACGGGGGAAAACCCCCAAGACCGCACTTTCCGCTACTTTGATAATATAAAGCCTTTAGCAGTAAGTAATATTAAACGGAATTTAGCTGTTTTACCATTTTTTATACTTGAATCAGCATAAAGGTAAATTATTGTTATGGGCAAGACTCCCAGGATTTAATTTCACTGTTATTGGCTTACTATTGTGTCCCATAAAAATTGACTGGTTGTGACAAGGATGGGGGAGCAGAGCGAGTAGAGGGAGCAGGTGGAGGAAAAATTAGTAAAAAATGCCTTAAAACTGCTAGGTACAGACCACTACTTAAAAGGATGGTATTGGCGAACAGCCATCGATAATAACCATAAAAATGAATAACAATAAATTAAAAATACTGCTTCCTGATGTTACCTGGATTTAGGTAAGATAAAAAACTATCTTGAAAAGTTGTACTCGTGTGAGCGAATCCCACGCTCTGCAAACTTTTCATTGCCACATTACAGATATTTGACTTTCAATGACAAGGAACGGTATCGGTATTCGTACAGCACAGCTGCGTCCCACAAGGCTTAAAGGTCAGATTCATGTTTATGATGGCGCAGGTAAAGGTAAGTCTCAAGCAGCTTTAGGAGTTGTATTACGCTCTATTGGCTATGGTATAAATGATTCAAATAATTACAATCGTGTTTTACTATTGCGGTTTCTGAAAGGACCGGAAAGAGATTATGACGAAGATGGGGCTATTGCAGCTTTACAGCGCGGTTTTCCTCATTTAATTGACCAAGTACGTACTGGTAGAGCAGAATTTTTTGATAAAAACGACATTATATCCTTCGATACACAAGAAGCTATCAGAGGTTGGGATGTAGCCAAAGGTGCTATAGCTTCGGGGTTATATTCAGTAGTTGTATTGGATGAAATCAACCCAGTATTAGACTTAGGTTTATTAGAAGTTGATGAAGTAGTAAAAACCTTAAAATCCAAACCTCAAGATTTAGAAGTTATTGCAACTGGAAGAGGAGCACCACAAGAGCTATTAGATATCGCCGATTTACATTCAGAGATGAAACCCCAGCACCATTCCACAGCTGAACTACATGGTTTAGAGGGTATCGAAATCTATACTGGTTCGGGTAAGGGGAAATCCACTAGCGCTTTAGGTAAAGCTTTAAAAGCCATAGGTCGAGGAATCAACCATCCCGGTTCCACTCGTGTATTGATTATGCAGTGGCTTAAAGGTGGGAGTGGATATACCGAAGATGAAGCAATTGCAGCACTACAGCAATCTTATCCCGAAGTTGTAGACCATCAACGCTGCGGTCGGGATGCCATAGTATGGCGAAATTCTCGGCAAGAATTAGATTATATGGAAGCTGAAAGAGGTTGGGAAATAGCCAAAACAGCTATTGCTTCGGGACTTTATAAAACAATTATTCTTGACGAACTCAATCCCACAGTAGATTTAGAATTACTTCCTGTAGAACCAATACTAGAAGCATTGCTTCGCAAACCTCGACATACAGAAGTCATTATTACGGGACGCTGCCAAAATCAACCAGAATACTTTGAGTTAGCAAGCGTTCACTCCGAGGTCTACTGTCATAAACATTATGCCAATCATGGTGTAGAACCAAAGCGTGGAGTTGATTTTTAACTTAGTTGTGAGTTGTTCTTTTTCTTTGTAATCTAAGGAGACGTAGCATTGCTATGTCTCTAAGATTTAATCTTTAACCGCGATAAAATTAAACCCATAAATCAAAAATATCCAAAACCAATTATGGAAAATACCAACACACTCGATTTAATTACAGGAGGAATTGCATTATTAATTCTCATCGGTGGAATGTTAATGATGTTCACCACCATCTTCACTACTAAAAAAAATAAATAATTGATATTTTTCTTCTATCTCTTAATTACTTGTTTAATAACAGCCACAAAGCTATATAATGTCGCTTGTTTAGCGGGAATGGCAGTAATTGGGAATAGATGAATATTTTAAAAAAAGATGGTTTTGGGGCGGTATTTAGGAATATTGCAATCCTGATTATAGTATTAGCTATTACTTTAACAGGATTGACTACTTACACTGTAAGAAAATCTTTTCCCCAAGAAAACGGCTCGATTGCGATACCAGGACTTGAAGCTGAAGTAAAAGTCCTGCGAGATGAATGGGGTATTGCTCAAGTTTATGCTGCTTCTGACCATGATTTGTTTCTCGCACAGGGTTATGTTACTGCTCAAGACCGTTTCTGGCAAATGGACTTTTGGCGACATATCGGTAGTGGAAGATTGTCGGAAATGTTCGGTGAGTCGCAGTTGGAGAAAGATAGGTTTCTGCGAACAATGGGATGGAAGAAGATAGCCGAACAGGAATTCGCAGAAACTTTAGATGATTCTACAAAGGCAAATTTACAAGCTTATGCAGAAGGTGTAAATGCTTACTTAGAAACTCATCAAGGTAGTGCTTTAAGTTTGGAATATGCTGTATTAAAACTTCTCAATCGCGATTATAGTCCAGAACCTTGGCAGCCAATTCACTCTATCTTATGGGGTAAAGTCATGGCTTATGACCTAAGTACAAATCTTGGTGATGAGATTGAGCGGACTATTCTATTAAAATCTTTTCCTAAGTCACGAGTCGATGAACTTTTCCCAGATTATCCCCAAGATTTTCCAGTTATTTTACCCGAATTCAAGTTAGCAGAAAAAACTCAGGAAGATGTAGAAAATACAAGTTTACCCAGTTTATTAGCTCTCAAAGATATTACCCCTGAGTTAAAATCTATTGCGACTAATGTAAGTGGAATAGAAGAAATTCTTGGTGCTACCGGGATGGGTGTAGGTTCCAATAGCTGGGTTATTTCCGGTAAGCGTACTGCGACGGGTAAACCAATTTTAGCTGATGACCCCCATTTAGCAGTGCAAATGCCTTCGATTTGGTATGAAATAGGTTTACACTGCACCACTGATATTACAGCTAATTGTCCTTACAACGTTACTGGCTTCTCTTTTGCGGGAGTACCAGGAATAATTGTAGGACATAACAATCGTATCGCTTGGGGTGTCACAAATGTGATGTCCGATACGATGGATTTGTATATCGAAAAGATTAATCCCCAAAATCCCAATCAGTATGAAATGAACGGTAAATGGGTTGATATGCAACTTGTGAAAGAGGAAATCAAAGTTGCTTCCCAAGAACCTGTAAATCAAATTATTCGTTACACTCAACACGGTCCAATTATTTCTGATGTTTTTTCACCATTACAAAAATTCGATGAAAATTCATCTGTTCAAATTCCCAAAAATTACGCTGTTTCTTTGCGCTGGAATGCTTTAGAACCTTCGAGATTAAATGCTGCAATGCAGGAAATAAACCGCGCTCAAAATTGGCAAGATTTTCGCGCTGCTGCAAGTAAGTTTGAGATTGCTGCTCAAAATTTGATATATGCTGATGTTGATGGAAATATCGGCTATCAAATGCCTGGTAAAACTCCTATTCGTAAAAAAGGAGATGGACGCTATCCGGTTCCGGGTTGGAATAATCAATATGATTGGCAAGGATATATTGATTTTGAGGAATTACCCCACAGTTTTAATCCCCAACAAGGATATATTATTACCGCAAATAATGCTGTAGTTGATGAAAGTTATCCTTATATCATTACAAAAGATTGGGTACGCGGTTATCGTGCAAAACGTATTAATGAAATTATTTCTAATACAAAATCACCTCTAAGTTTAGCTGATATCGAATTGATACAGGCTGATAATCTTGATTTGAATGCACGGGATTTGATGCCAATAATTCAATCGATGACCTTTGATAATCCTGTTGTAGAAAATGCTCGTCAACTATTACTGAATTGGGATTTTAAACTTGAAATAAAATCACCTGAATCTGCTATTTTCGAGACATTTTGGAAAAAATTACTGACACTGATATTTAATGACGAACTACCATCAGATTATCGTCCTGATGGTAGCGACCGTTGGTATGCTGTTGTGAAAAACTTAGCCGCACAACCAAACAATTTATGGTGGGATAATCGCAATACACCAGAATTAGAAGACCGAGATGAAATATTTAAGCTTGCGTTTGTAGAAGCAGTTGAAGAGTTAGAGAATAGTTTAGGAAGCAACACAGAAAAATGGAACTGGGGAAAGCTACATAAAATAAATTTTCGCAACGTGACGTTAGGTAAATCCGGTGTATTCTTGATTGAAAAATTATTTAACCGGGGTATATATCAAGCAGCTGGTGATGGAGAAACCGTAAATGCAAATCGTTGGAAAGCAAATCAATCATCTTTTGAAGTAACACATATTCCTTCATTCCGAATGATTTTAGATTTGGCGGAATTTGATAATTCCCAAGCAATTCACAGCACCGGACAATCCGGACATGCATTCAATCATCACTATACCGACATGATTGAACCTTGGCGAAATGTTGAATATCATTCTATGCTTTGGGGAGATGAGAAAATTGATGAAAAGGCTGAATCGACGCTTTTATTAATACCCGAACTCAATCCCTTTTAACTTTTATCGCGATAAACATCTTTACGATGTCCTATCCTAGTAACACTGACCAACAGAATATCATCAAAAATATCGTACAAAATTCGGTAGCTATTTTCAGAGTATTTTAGTTTAACAACATTGATGTTATGAAAATTATATTGCTCTGTTTTTATAATTTGATGATTATTTTTATTGTCAGATAAATCTAAGTTTATTCGCTAATTTTTCTGAACTAAAGCTGTGGATAAATTAGATAAAGTAGCACTTATGATAGCTGAGTTAAACTGCAATACAGCTTTGGTTGTTTGCATCAACTAATTTTATATTTTAACTACCTCAACACAATAGTGCTTTTATCCAATAAACAAACATTTGTCTCAATAAAATTTAGTAGTCAAGAATAAGTTTAAAAGGTTCGTAGT
>ERZ1740052.644-NODE-644-length-11753-cov-5.365447_pt1 | contig 11753 bp, 14 predicted proteins | sample MGYA00581750_ERZ1740052 | MGnify/ENA primary metagenome ERZ1740052 (study PRJEB43018, sample SAMN04849743) | marine metagenome | isolation source: floating plastic debris | place: Pacific Ocean | collected 2008-08-30 | study: EMG produced TPA metagenomics assembly... | reverse complement strand
GTTTAACTGTCAAAAACGATAGATATTGACCCCATCAATCAAGAATAGTCTTAGTGCCCCACTAAGACGTTACACAGAAGATGAATGTTGGTGGATAGCCGCAATAGTTTATTTGAACGGGTAAAGAGACTTTAAAGCTGTCTGGATAACTGCGAGGCTATGGGTATTATCCAGAAAAAGTCTGAATAACGTGTAGTTATGATTAAAAAATGGATCGTGAAAGACTTATTAAGAAGAGGAAAGCGTTGCAAGCTAAATTGCAGATTGCAGATTGCCTAAGCCGTATTGACGGACTAATTCAATATCTCAATGAGCACGAAGTTAAATACCGCATTCATGTAAAGTGCGAAAAAGTATTGGAAGCATTACTTGCCTATCCAACCAATTTTTCTGGATTAAATTGGGCGCATATTCCCAACTCTCAGAAAGTCGCCTATTGTTCAGTTAATGAACGAAACAAGATTATCTCAGCCACTGTTACACATAATTTGAAAAAATCTGACACGGTATTTATTGTCTGGGGTGATGGTAATAAGCCTACATTGGAAATGTCTGCAGAATTTGCGGCAGAAAATTCAGGAGTTATGGCGGATCAAGATTTTGATATGTGGATTCTGAATCTGGAAAAGGGTTTCTGTCTTGAACACTACCACGAAGGATATGTGGCGTGGGTTCTTGCCTCATAACAAAAGCATACAGAAGGATGCTAGGCTCACACGCCTAATCGTCTCTTTAAGGGTTGATGTTGCGTCCCTGATGCAGTTCCGTTACCAATATCTTTAATCTTCTTTCCATAAACTTTGGCCGTTACTGCAAGTTCAGGTATAGCAGCAGATTTAATTGAGTTCTCCCCACGAAATTGTTGTGGCATCCTAAATTCACCTGTCTCGGGGCCCATCGTGTAAATCGACAGCATAGGTTGCTTCGGATGACCGATACATCGCATCCCCCCTAACGCCGCATAGTCAACAATCCAAAATTGTACAACACAAATAGCCTCATACACAGCCTGCTTAGACAAATAAACAAAACGCCAGTTTGTTGATACTATTTCAATCACTAATGGGGGAGCAATATAATCCATCGCTGAGCTAGGCAGCCCCTTCATCCGTTCCCATTCAGCAGAACCTCACCCACCTTGAGCTGAGCAAGGTTCGCAGAGGCCAAAAAATTCCAGGGTGTGATAGTAGATGGTGAATGAGCTGGTGTGCTGAAGGGAAAGCTCCAGACCCTTCAAAGGGCAAGTATTCATAGGAAACGATTGCCCACAGTCCAAACAGGTCATGTAGTGACGGTCCTGTTCCACTGCATTGTAGAGTTTCTCACCCGTTAGGGTTACCCGATGCTGCACCTTGCCCATCCGCTTTAGTACATCGAGGGCTCGGTATACCGTTGCTAAACCAATTCGCTGATGTTGCTTGATCAGCTTATGCAGTTCCTGGGCCGAAATTGGCTCATGCTGCTGTTGCAGCACCTGGAGTACCGCCGTTTGAGCCCGAGTACAGTGAACCTGAGTCATGGATTTTTAAGGATTACAATCGCATCAATTTTGAAAAATTGATGTAAAATGCTTAGGAATGATAATCATTATCATAGCGGGTTTTCATCCTATGTCATCCACATTTACGCCATCCACGTCAGTGCCTCTCCAGGCCACCACAGATGCTGCTGAAGCGACAGTGGCACCCTCTGCACCCGCTGGTGGTGGCCAAGTGCATCGTCCTCGGCGTCTGCGCCGCACCGGTACATTGCGCCGGATGGTGCGAGAAACGGTGCTGACTGCTGCTGATCTGATTTATCCCCTGTTTGTCATGGAAGGTGAAGGACAGAAAGAGGCAGTACCGTCGATGCCCAACTGTTTTCGCTATTCCCTAGACCTGTTGCTAGAAGAAGCAAAAGCTGTGTGGGAGTTAGGTATTGGAGCCATTGCTCTGTTTCCGTTAATTTCCCATCATCTCAAAGACAATGCTGGTACTGAAAGCTACAATCCAGAGGGTTTAATTCCTCGGGCAGTGCGTGCCCTGAAGCAAGCGCTGCCGGATCTGCTAGTGATTACCGATGTGGCGCTAGACCCTTACAGCAGCGAGGGCCATGACGGTATTGTCCAAAATGGTCAAATTCTCAACGATGAAACTGCTGCTGTTCTTGCCAAGCAGGCCCTAGTGCAGGCTGAGGCAGGGGCTGATTTTGTGGCCCCATCAGATATGATGGATGGCCGTGTTCGGGAGATTCGTCAGGCCTTGGATGCAGAAGGCTGGATTAATGTCGGCATTCTTGCCTATTCCGCTAAATATGCATCAGCCTATTACGGTCCATTTCGCGATGCCCTGGATTCTGCCCCTAAGTTTGGCGATAAAAAGACGTATCAGATGGATGCGGCCAATGCTAGGGAAGCCATAAAAGAGGTCGAACTTGATATTAAAGAAGGGGCGGACATCGTCATGGTGAAACCAGCTCTGGCTTATTTAGATGTGATTTGCCGCATTAAACAACACACGAATCTACCCGTTGCTGCCTACAACGTTAGTGGTGAATATGCCATGGTCAAAGCAGCAGCGCAGCAGGGCTGGATTGATGAAAAAGCCGTCATGCTAGAAACCCTGACCAGTATGAAACGGGCGGGAGCCGACTTGATTTTGACCTATTTTGCCAAAGATGCTGCCCTAGCTTTACGCCCATAGCAAGGCAGCACAATTAATGTAGTTTTGCAGAGGGAATAGTGATGTCTAGACTGAGTTTTCAGCGACATGTACAACAGTTATCAATAATGGCGCTGGGTGCAATTATCACCCTGGGTGGCTGTACAACCGCTCCTACAGCTACTAGTGATGCTGACACGTCTTCAGAAACGGCGGCTGCCCCTGAAGACGCATTGCAGGTGGTAACAACGTTTTTACCGATGACCCAATTCACTACGGCGGTGGCGGGCGATCGCGCAGAGGTGGTACAGCTGCTACCCACTAATGTAGGTCCCCATGACTTCCAGGCTAAACCGAGTGATATTCAGGCAGTTGCCAATGCAGACGTATTGGTCAAAAACGGTTTGGAAATGGAGTTTTTTTTAGATGACATGATCGAGAATGCGGAAAATTCCGATCTGGTCACGATCGACTCCAGTGAGGAGATTGCTGCGTTTGCCGGTGGTGAAGAAGCCGGTCACGACGATCACGCTGAAGCCGGTCATGATGACCATGGCGAAGAGGGCCACGACGACCACGCCGAAGAAAAGGCCCATGACGACCATGGCGAAGAAGGCCACGACGATCACGCTGAAGCCGGTCATGATGACCATGGCGAAGAGGGCCATGACGACCATGGGGAAGAAGCCCGTGCAGACGACCATGGCCATGCCCATGGTGAGTTTGACCCCCACGTCTGGCTGGACCCCAAGCGAGCCATCGAGCAGGTCGAAAATATTCGCGATGGTTTAATTGCCGCTGATCCAGAAGGAGAGGTTGAATATACTGCCAATGCGGATGCATTTATTAGCGAACTGCAAGCATTGGATGCTGATATTGCAGAAATGTTGTCCCCCTTTGCTGGGCAAACATTTGTGGTATTCCATGATTTCGCCGCCTACTTTGCCAGCAGCTATGGACTGGAAGCTGAGGTTCTAGTAGGTCTGCCCGAAGAGAATCCATCTCCAGACGATGTCAAACGTGTGGTGGATACAGTACAGGCGGAAGGTCTAAAAACTATCATGACCGAACCCCAGGCTGGAGACTCTTCTTTTAAGTCGATCGCACAGGATCTCTCCATTGGGGTAAGTGAGTTTGACCCCCTCGAAGTAGGTCCTGCAGAGGCTATACAGCCAGACTACTACCTGACCACCATGCGTCAGAATGCGGAGAATCTGGCTAATAGCTTTGGGGCATCGACTCAATCCTGGTATCCGTTCTGGGCACCTCAACCAGTGGCCGTCATCAAGGGGTGGCTTTAGTATGGAGGATGATTGATGGGGCCAGGAGAAAATAGTTGAGCGATCCAGTCTTAGTCGTTAAAGGATTAACGGTGTACCGAGAAACCCATGCCGCTGTTCAGAATGTATCGTTTACGGTACCAGCTGGCATGGATACGGCCATCGTCGGTCCCAACGGAGCCGGCAAAAGTACCCTGATCCAGACCATCTTGGGCATTTTGCCCCGTCGTTCAGGAGAGGTGTTTGTCCTAGGACAGCCGCTCTCTCCCAAAGGAAAATTGCCTGCTGCGGTAAGACAACAGATTGCCTACCTACCCCAAAATTTTCTGTTTGATCGTCGCATTCCCATTACCGTTAGTGAGTTTGTGGGATTGGGGTGGGATCGTTTGGGACTACAGTTACCCTGGACAGGTGGACGGACACGCCGCCACGCAGTGCAGCAGGCATTGACCCAGGTGGATGCCTGGCATTTGAGCCATAAGCTTGTGAGTGCGTTGTCGGGAGGAGAGCTAAAGCGCGTATTGCTAGCCTACTGTTTAGTGCGTCCTCGCCGTCTGCTGATTCTTGATGAGGCTCCTGCGGGATTAGATGTGCGTAATGAATCGGAATTTTACCGGTTGCTGCACCAGCTTAAGAAAGAACAGGACTGGGCTATTTTGCAAGTTTCCCATGATTTGGATATGGTGCGTCGCAGTTGCGATCGCGTTCTCTGTATCAACCGCACCCTTCTCTGCCAGGGAACTCCAGACCATTCTCTCACTCCAGAGAATCTATCCCTGGCCTATGGCCCTGAATTTGTTCGCTATCGCCATTCTTGCTAGTTTGGCTAATTTTTCTACCATGACCATCCAGTCTGAATTTGTCCGTGTGATTGAATTGTTTCAACTGCCCTTTATGCATCGGGCATTGATGGGCAGTGTTCTCACCGGATTTATGGGTGGCTTAATGGGTAGCTTTACCATTCTCCGACAGCTGTCTTTCTTTAGCGATACCTTGGGGCACTCAGCTCTGTTGGGTATTAGTATTGGATTTTTGCTAGGGCTGGATCCTGGCCTGGTGTTGTTGCCCTTTGCGGTTCTGTTTGCATTGGGTGTGACTTATTTTCTAGAACGTACCCGTCTCTGGACCGATGCGCTGCTAAATATTGTCTATTCATCGTCCTTGGCCATTGGCATTATCTTGCTAAGTTTTCGTGATGACTATAAGGGCGGTATCACCCATCTGTTATTTGGTGATATCCTGGCTATGCAAACCACAGACTTAATTTTTAGTGGAGTGCTGCTGGTAGTATGTGCCATATTTATAGGGCTAACGTTGCGATCTCAAATTCTCCTGACGCTCCATGAACCCATGGCGATTGCTCGTGGTGTGTCTGTGTCTGCCCAACGTACGGCGTTTATTGTGTTGTTATCCCTGGTGGTGGGTATTTCCATTAAGGCCATCGGCGTTCTATTGATTAGCGCGTTTGTGGTGATTCCTGCCTGTGCTGCCCGTCTTCTCAGCAATACTTTTGTTCAGTACATCCTAATTTCGGCAGGGTTAGGTGCGTTAGGAGCCGCCATTGGCATGATGGTCTCCGCCTTTTTCGATTTACCGTCGGGTCCCAGTATTGTCACCGTTCAACTGGTGATTTTTCTGTTAGCCATGCTCGCCCCCAACACCCGCAAGTTGGCTCTATAAATCTATCTTCTAACTATTGCTCAGCTGTTTTCTGCATATCTGAATTCAGGCATCCTCTGCAGTCTTAACTCATCTTGTTGCTTCCGGAGTTTATCTAATGACAGCTTCATCACCCCCTTTGACTACAAAAAGAGGAATGCCCGTCACCATCATCACCGGATTTCTCGGCAGTGGTAAGACAACGCTCTTGAACCATATTCTGAGCAACAACAACGATCTCAAGGTTGCTGTCCTGGTCAATGAATTTGGTGATATCAACATTGACAGTCAGCTGTTAGTGTCCATGGATGAAACCATGGTTGAGCTTAGCAATGGCTGCATTTGCTGCACCATCAACGATGACCTGGTGGATGCCGTTTATCGGATCATGGAGCGAGATGACCGCATCGACTATATGGTCATTGAAACCACAGGTGTGGCCGATCCATTGCCCATTATTCTTACGTTTCTAGGTACAGAGCTGCGGGATCTCACCCGTCTGGATTCCATCATTGCCATGGTAGATGCCGAGACCTTTACGCCTGACCATTTTGAAAGTGAAGCAGCATTAAAACAAATCAGCTACGCGGATGTTACAATTGTAAACAAAGTTGATCTTGCATCATCAGATCAGGTGCAGACATTAGAAAAGTATCTTAACAGCGTTAAAGCGGGGGTAAGAATTTTGCGTAGTCAGCAGGGACAGGTACCCCTGAAGCTGATTTTAGATGTTGGCTATAACAATCCCGAGGACTATGCCGATTTGGAGCACGCTCATGATCACCACGGTCATGAGCATGATCACCACGGTCACGAACACCATGACCATGATCATCACCACGATCACCACCACCACTCATCCCATCTCGACAATGACGGATTTGTCTCAATTTCATTTGAGAGCGATCGCCCTTTCAACGTCAAAAAATTTGAGCAGTTTTTGCAAAACGATCTTTCAAAGAATGTGTTTCGGGCAAAAGGGATTCTCTGGTTTGAGGAAAGCGACCTACGCAACATTTTTCAGCTAAGTGGTCCGCGTTTTTCTATCGATGGAGAAGAATGGTGTTCCCCACCTCGAAACCAGCTTGTTTTTATCGGGCGACATCTAAATGGCGATCACATTCAGCAACAGCTGACGGATTGCCTGGCCTGATTTTTCAAAATTCGTTAGGTTAGCCTCGTTGCTTGCCTAACGGACAATTGTCATCCGCCTTTAGCGAGTTCACCCAGCGACCGCACCCAGCGGCCCCATCCGGCAATTGTCACATCCAGTCTTTCAGTCGTTGTCTGAAGGGGGCGATCGGTTTGCGATCGCTCGAGCAATTCACCCACAATTTACCCACTAGTTATTCATGACCTTATCCGTTTCACCCGATGACATTCGTAACCAATTAATTAGTACTGAAGCAAAAGCCCCTGTCTCAGACGAAGATATGCGGCAAGCGGTGCGCACACTGCTTCTAGGGTTAGGAGAAGACCCCGACCGTGAAGGGTTACGCGACACCCCAAAACGTGTAGTCAAAGCCCTCAAATTTTTAACCTCGGGTTATCATCAGTCCCTGGATGAACTGCTCAATGGGGCTGTCTTCCATGAAGATGCCAATGAAATGGTGCTGATACGCGATATTGATTTGTTCAGTTCTTGCGAACATCATATTTTGCCGATTTTAGGCCGTGCCCATGTTGCCTACATTCCCAACGGCAAGGTGATTGGATTATCAAAAATTGCTCGTATCTGTGAAATGTATGGGCGACGGTTGCAGGTTCAAGAACGGCTAACTCAACAAATCGCTAACGCTCTCCAAGGTCTTTTACAACCCCAGGGTGTGGCCGTTGTTGTCGAAGCATCGCACATGTGCATGGTAATGCGCGGGGTGCAAAAGCCAGGTTCTTGGACTGTCACCAGTGCGATGCAAGGGGTGTTTGCTGATGATGCCCGCACGCGTCAGGAGTTTATGGATCTGATTCGCCACAATCCATCGCTCCATTAGGAGATTCTCTCAAAAAAGTTTACTCACTCACCGGGAGGTAAGCATCATGCTTATCTCCTTTTCTGTTTTATATGGGACCAGTCAACTCAGGTAGTGATGCCTAACACTCCTCGTCTCATCTGGATAATGACGAGGTTGTCTCCATTTCAATGGACCTGATTTTTACATCCCATTGTTTTATTAAGAAAAAAGGGAAGCGCTAACTTCCCTGAGGTTCCTTGAAACAAAACTTGTATGTCACCGTTATTGTACAGACCGATGCCCATTCAGCATTACTTAGTTTTCTTAAGATTGTCTGCTATTTAATAACATCTGGCCATGGCTGTTGCTGAAGGTGATTCAGGCTAACAAATCTTGCTACCCTGCGTAGACGTTTAGACGTTCAGGCAAGCAGTCTGTCGCTGCAGTGCTAGGTCAATGGCCAGATTAAGGGCGGCGCTCATACTGTCGGGGCGGGCTATCCCTTGGCCGGCGATGTCAAAGGCCGTGCCATGGTCGGGGGACGTGCGAATAAAGGGCAGACCAATGGTGGTGTTAACCGCTTGGTCAAAGGCGAGCATTTTGACTGGTATTAGTCCCTGGTCGTGGTAGAGCGCTAAATATGCATGGTGGGCCTTTTTGTCTGGTTGTTGCCAGGCTTGCGCTGGCGTGACCCACAGGGTATCAGGGGGGACTGGACCATCCAGGGTGACGTGGGGAAATCGTTGTCGTTGGCTGTTTAGCCAGGGAATGAGCCAGTCGATTTCTTCTCGGCCTAGCTGGCCTTGCTCGCCACTGTGGGGATTGAGACCTGCGATCGCAACCCAAGGCTCCACTACCCCAAAGTCCCGCGCCAAACATTCCAACAGCAGCTCCAGCTTTAACGTCATGACTTCTGGTGTCAACGCATCCGGCACTTGCCGCAGAGGAATATGGGTTGTTGCCAACAGTGTCCGCAGGGTCCATTGGGTCCTAGGAGCGCGCGCCACAAACAACATGCCAAAGCGCTTGACTCCGGCCATCTCTGCCAGCAGTTCAGTCTGACCCGGATAATGGTGACCGGCCGCTAGCCAGCAAGACTTAGCAATGGGAGCTGTCACCACACCGTTGTAACCATGGTTCAAGCAGCAACCAATGGCTGTTTGCAAGCTACGAAAACTCAAATCACCACTGGCGGCATCCCCCTGACCCAATCGAATGGTCTGGTCTGTCCCCAGAGGCACATCAATAATCGGATAATCCCCCAGGGGTAACTGCATTTGTTGGCTGAGGGCAACTAGCTGTCGTCGATTGCCCACTAACGTGATTTCCGCTGGCCTATCCGATACTTGGGGCAACGCCTTGAGCACCACCTCCGGCCCAATGCCTGCCATATCCCCCAACGTTACCAAGAGCCTCACTGGCTTACTCATTATGCTTTTGCTCCCTGGTCAGACATGACTCATGATTTCTGGCGTTGCTGATCCCCGGTATGACTTTATCTGGTAAACATCGGTACATCGCATATCTCACAGATCGGTTCATATCCTGCATCAACAACGGCTGATTTCTTCTCCCATTTTCCCAACAATAAAGCAAAGTGCTAGTGTTTCTATTCCATCAAACTTAATAAGCTCGCATCCACTTCAATAAGAGAGCAAGAGTAGAAAAGCTTACTTGTATTTCAAAATGTAAATGTAATTGAAGTCTTTATTTTGAGAGGCTTTTAGCCTGATTGATAAAAGAAAACGTAGTTGCTTATTTTAAGCTCGCCCTACTTGCCTTCGTTAGTTTGATTAGCAAAACAATAATCTGCATCACATATCTTCCTCCTGAGCCATTTTGAGAATTAAAGCATAGAGAGCGGGAGAGACGCGAAAGGTGGCATCAGCCATCAGTTTATCCATCACTGGCTTTACTGCTGCAATCAGCTCATTGGTCTTAGCGTCCACCAAAATACCTAATAGCCCAGTAATTCTAATTCCTCGTCGCTGGGCTTCTGCACGGCCCCGACGTTCATCAATCAGCAACAAATCGGCGTTGAGTTGCTGTGCTAAGAGAATAGCTTCCGATTCACCTCGATCTAAACGGGCACTTTTTTGAAAGTTGTCTATGTCCGCCTGATTTTCAACAGAATAAACGTCTATCCACTCTTGTTCTAACTGATCTAATATATTACCTCCCAAGACTGATAATTCTTGATAAACAGCCTGAGGAATGATCACATTTTGATAAAGCTTTTTCAATAGAAAAAGAGAGTCTACATTGATTAAGTTTGTAATGACTGACGTATCACTGACAATGATCACAGGCGGTTTAGCTCCCGTAAGTTTTTCAGATCTACCTCAAAATCTTCTACGTCATATACATAAAGTGGCACTTGACGAGATTTGAGCAACTCCTGAAAAGCAGATTTTTCCATCTCAGCCATTTGGGCCGCATAGCCCAGGGTTAACCTCCCTGATTGAAATAGATGTAGGGCAATTTCTTGCAAAAATTCTGCCTGACTTAGCTCAGACGCTTTGATAATTTCATCTGAAATCACGATACTCATATCAATCCACCTAAACCAGGATGCTGACCATATCCTTCATCAGGATAACTCTGCTGATTTTTTACTATCGTTTATATTCCAATCTTAATGCGATCCCATTCACGATTCAGTCTAGCCGCAATAAAAGCCCAATCAAGCCAGCTGAGATCTCGTCCCAATTACGTCCAGTTCAAAAGTATTAATCTACAGGGGACTGACTCATTTCTTGTGTATCTACGTCCGCCTAACGGCTACTGTAATCGCCATAGCTCTCAATGCCTTGATGCAAAAGGGGCGGTGACTGCTGCAAAGTGCTAGCGTTAGTAGGTTGCTATTGTCAGCCCCCCTTCCATGGCACTCAAAAATGGTTTGATGCGTACCCTTGCTGTAGCTGTTTTGCTGATACTGGTCGGCTGTGCGTCTGCGACCGATCAAACAGCTGTAGAGCCCCCAGCCTCTGAAGCGGCTACCCCAGCCCAGCCGGCTCCACCTTGTGAGGCGGATGTGGCCGCAGCCGAGGCTGAGTGTAAAGCTCGTCAGGAAGACGTCTATCAGGTCCTATCGTCCTTGGATCGAGCCACTTTTATTGGTGAGTCACCCACTAAAGGGGACCCTAATGCTGAGGTGGTGGTGGTCAAGTTTTCTGACTTTGAATGTCCGTTTTGTGCGGTGGCAGCCGTTCATATGAAGGACTTTGTTGATGAACGGGGCAATGAGGTGCTGTATGTCTATAAGCATTTTCCCCTTAAGAGTATTCATCCCGAGGCAGAGCCTGCGTCTAAGGCATCTTGGGCGGCTGGTCAGCAGGAGCAATTTTGGATTTATCACAACGGCCTTTTTGCGAATCAAGACCGTTTGGGCGATGCCTTATATGTGGAACTAGCCGAGCAAATTGGTTTGGATGTGGAGCAGTTTAATCGCGATCGCAACAGTGACGCAGCCCAATCTGCCGTTGACAGTGACCTCGCCCTAGCCGCGCAGCTTAAACTCAACGGCACCCCTCGGTTTTTGATCGGGGGCTTGCTTATCCCCCCCGGTTTTCCCACCGACGGCTTTAGCGAACTGTTAGATAACCTCAAGGCAAATCAAACAACCCAATAGTTGTTAGGGCTTGGAGTCTGATTTTTGAATGATAGAAATCAAAAAATCTAGCATTGCTCATCCAAACTATGATTTCATCTAAAAAGTATCGATAACCGACAGATTCTACAGATTGTTTCATACCTATAAATCAGCAACAACAAAAATTTTCACCACACCAGACTCTCATTACCTAAACTCACCACTCGGACTTAAGACTTATCCCTACACTGCTTCTACCATCCTAGTTACCTATGTCTGATGCTACTCGGTCCAAAATAATTGTTATTGACGATGACCCCACCGGTTCTCAAACAGTCCACAGCTGTTTACTCTTATTAAAGTGGGATGTCGCCACCCTTAAACAGGGATTGTTGGATCAGTCTCCCATCTTTTTTATCCTAGCTAATACCCGTGCCCTCACATCAGCGGACGCTGAGCGCACCACCCGCGATGTATGCCACAACCTTAAACAGGCGCTTACCGAGACAAATACGCAAGAATTTTTAGTGGTGAGTCGTTCAGATTCTACCCTGAGAGGACACTAACCCCTAGAAACACACGTGATAGCAGATGAGTTAGGCACCTTTGATGCAAACATTATGGTGCCCGC
>ERZ1740052.643-NODE-643-length-11776-cov-5.084634_pt1 | contig 11776 bp, 7 predicted proteins | sample MGYA00581750_ERZ1740052 | MGnify/ENA primary metagenome ERZ1740052 (study PRJEB43018, sample SAMN04849743) | marine metagenome | isolation source: floating plastic debris | place: Pacific Ocean | collected 2008-08-30 | study: EMG produced TPA metagenomics assembly... | reverse complement strand
TAACGAGGGTCTCGTTAATTCTCTTCAATCTATTCAACTTTCTAGGTGCTACTTGGGCTGGAGTCGCGTCCCTGTTGGGCTCGCTTCCCTCAGCGCTCAACTAATATAACGACTCTGAGGGGTTAGTGTCAACACTTTTCCGATATTAAATACAGAAAGGCTGTATCGACTGATACACAAGGCTTTTACTGCTTAATATTTCGAGTCAGGCGATAAAAGCTCCAAATTACTTGGAGTTTTTTCTTGTTTGTGGGGTCAACACACATGGCCAAATTCAGGAAAATTAAGGTGACCGCTGCTCAAGGTAGTCAGATGATGCCTTTCCTAATATGGGTAAATGCTTCTTTTTGTCGGCATGATGGCAGAAACTATATTGTGTTGAAAGTGTTATTGAAGGACGCGCGGTGAATTTTCAGTCTGTCATTGCTACGTTGAATCAGTTTTGGGCGGATCAAGGCTGTGTGATTATGCAGCCTTACGATACGGAGAAAGGAGCAGGGACGAAAAGTCCGCATACTTTTTTGCGAGCAATAGGGCCTGAACCTTGGGCGGTTGCATATCCAGAGCCTTGTAGGCGGCCTGCGGATGGTCGGTATGGAAAGAATCCAAATCGGTATCAGCATTATTTTCAATATCAGGTGCTAATCAAGCCTTCGCCTGAAAATATTCAAGACCTCTACCTAGATTCGTTACGGGCATTGGGGATTATGCCTGAGGATCACGATGTGAGATTTGTGGAAGACAATTGGGAAGATGCGGCTGTCGGGGCGTGGGGTGTGGGCTGGGAGGTATGGCTAGACGGGATGGAAGTGACACAGTTTACTTACTTCCAGCAGTGCGGCGGGTTGGATTGTCGACCGGTGTCGATTGAGATTACCTATGGGTTGGAGCGGCTAACGATGTATCTACAAGAAGTAGAGGCGATGGCGAAGATTCAGTGGAATGATGAGCTGACCTATGGAGATATTTATATGCAGGCGGAAGTTGAGAATTCTACTTATAACTTCGAGGCTTCTAGTTCTGAACTGCTATTCAAGCTATTTGAGCTATATCAGCAGGAAGCAGAACAGCTGATGGAGCGAGGACTCGTGCTGCCGAGCTATGACTATGTGCTGAAGTGTTCACATGCCTTTAACCTATTGGACGCGCGTGGTGTCATTTCAGTAACTGAGAGGACTCGGTACATTAGACAGGTGCGCAGTCTGGCAAGAAAGGTCGCTCAGCTTTATTTGGAGCAGAGGGAGAAACTAGGATTTCCGCTGCTGCTGAAGGAGGAAGCACAAAAGTCTGAGCCGGAGGCATTGCAGGCGTAGATCGGCTCGTGTTAAGACATATTGAGTGTCTTGATATATTCCGGGAGAATGATTGTGGGCGTAGGGTTACGGGCTTACTTAGAGCCAGTTGCGAATTGGTTTGCAGGATTTAATTTGCCTGAGCCGATTGTGCATTGGGGCCATCCAGTGATGATGGCGATTGTAGTGTTTGTGATGGGTGGGTTTGCGGCCTACGCAGGCTGGCAGGGAAGATTGGCGACAGAGACTGGGGTCGCGGTGGAGCAAAAGCAGAAGCATGCGAAGGTTGCGCCGCTGATGTATTTGTTTATTGTGATGGGTGCTAGTGGTGGCGTTTTATCTTTGGTGATGCAGGGTGAGCCGATTTTGGAGAGTCCGCATTTTTGGACGGGGATTGGGGCGATCACCTTACTCACTACAAATGCAGTCATCGCAGCCACAAAATTTGGGAAAGGCAATGGAGCACTTCGCTCTGCACACGCATACATTGGTAGTACAGCGATGTTCCTACTGGTAGTCCATGCGTTTTTTGGAACTCAGCTTGGACTATCCTTCTAAACAATCACAGTTGTAAATTACAGTCTCATTCATGGATAGTACATGGATAAATAAAAAAGCTCTGGGTTTGATGCTCAGAGCTTTTTTATTGTTGACCTAACCTCTCAGGAGGTAACAAGTTAAGGTAGGCGAAGTTGATGAATGGGCTCTCTAGACAGAGGAAGTATTCACAATCTATCGCTATGACACGCTGGGGAACGCTCGTGATCATTGGGGCTTATGTAATAGGCCTCTTCGTCACAGGAATTACAGATGCTCAAGTATTAGGCGACGTGTCGGTAGCAGGAATTGGCTTGCTGATAGTTGGCATATTGAGTAGCTTGAGCGTTCCTCAAGTTTGGCGATTGGGGCCGACTAAGCGGCAGTGGTGGATTGCTGGGCTCATCGGACTGGTAGCGGCTAGCTATTGTGTTGTGAGGACACCTCAGCCAGCGACAAATGATATTAGCCGATTTGCTGCTGGGCAAGAAAAGCGGGTGGTGGGGACAGTCGTTCAAATGCCGCAGACTAGTCGTAACGGAAAGGGGCAGTTTTTTCTAACCGCACGGTCAGTCAGAGGTTCAGGCAACAAAAGTAGCATTGAAGCACCTCGGAGGGTGAGTGGAAAGCTATATGTGAGCGCGCCGTTATCGCCTAGCCAAAAACTATATCCAGGAGAATTGATCGAGCTGAGAGGCCGAATTGAAGCAGTCGATAGTGCTCAAAATGGCTTTGGGGAGTATCTATCGAGGAAAGGGTGTTTTGCGAGCTTTAGAGCTAACTGGATAGAATTTTTGCCCGATCAGGCGCCTCCAAAGTGGGCGCTATGGAAACTAAGGGCGCGTATCGTAGCCGCACAAGATCGCTGGCTAGGTGAACCTGCAGGCAATTTAATAAGCGCGATGACATTGGGACGAAAGGCAGTGGATTTGCCCTACGAGATTCGAGATAGCTTTATTGACGCAGGCTTAGCACATACGTTAGCAGCGTCTGGATTTCATGTGTCTTTGCTGTTGGCGCTGGTATTGGGGAGCTTGAAAACGCGGCCACCAAAGACGCAGGCAACCGTGGGCGGACTTGCGCTGCTGTTCTATGTAGGACTGACCGGGCTGCAACCTAGTGTTGTTCGTGCATCGGTTATGGGGGTGGGCGCTATGGTGGGGCTGGCGACTCAGCAGAAAGTGAAGCCGTTGGGCGGGTTACTGATGGCAGCTGTGCTGATTTTGCTGTTCAATCCGACTTGGATATGGGACGTGGGATTTCAGCTAAGCGTAGTAGCTACATTAGGTCTGATTTTGACGGTGTCTAGGCTGACGAAGTATCTAGATTGGATGCCGACGACGATAGCAACGCTGCTGGCTGTGCCAATTGCGGCTTACCTATGGACGATTCCGCTTCAGCTGCTTTATTTTCAGCGATTGCCTGTGTACAGTATTTTTCTAAACGCGCTGGCAACGCCATTGGTGATTTTGATTAGTTTGGGTGGGTTTGTAAGTGCGATCGCAGCTATCATTTTGCCAGTGCTGGGAAGTGCGATCGCAACCAACCTCTACGCACCGATCCACATCCTCATCTGGCTCGTCAACACCTTCAACAAGCTTCCGTTTAGCTCAATTGAGATTTCGGGCGTGAAAGGGTGGCATGTCATCCTCAGTTACGGAGTGTATGCAGCCATTAGCATTTGGCTATGGAGAAAAGAAAAACAGCTAATTATGGATGAGTCGATTGCTTTCGTGCTGTAGATTTGGCCAAGATCTTTAGGGAAATCGGTGTAAGATGTAGAACCATCTTGGAGAGGTGGCAGAGTGGTTGAATGCGGCAGTCTCGAAAACTGTTTTGGGGTCACACCTAACGGGGGTTCGAATCCCCCCCTCTCCGTTGAAGAAATAAACGCAAAGTCAAGGCAGCCAAAATTGCGGTAGAAGCTGTTGGCCGATTTCGCGAATCGTTTTGTTCACAGCGCGTGCAGCCTGAATATGCGGTTCATCAGGCACAATTGGAATGATGTTGGCAGGCTCACCAAAGCCAAATTGCTCGATAACTCGATTAGCAGCTTCTAAACCTGTAACGTAGGCTTTTTCTTGAGACCAAGAGCCATGGCGAGTCACAATCCAGTCGCCACTCATGTAAACGTTTGAGAAGCTAGTAGTGCCTGACAGAAGATAGCGGTAGCTACCAGGTGCAAAGTGGCTGACGCCTTGACGAATCCTGACCACGGCGTGATCGATGATCTTGGCATCTCCGAAAGCGGAAATACAGCCTGCGAGATCTTTCTGAACGAGCGGAAGTACTTGTTCATCTGATAGGTTTAGCAGCTGGTTGGCGTGGTAATAGTCGACTTCGACGACGGAGCCGGGTTCGTTTTTGTATTCGTCGTGAAGGACGTAGAGATAGAAGAAGATCAAGCCGGTTGTTTGAGGGAAGCCGAAGCAGGCATTTGATGGAAGGGGAATGTCGACTTTGCGGTCGAACCAGAGTCGGGCAGCGAGGACGTCTATACCACCGAGGTTGGACAGGTTTCGAAATTCGGGACGGTCGCACAACACCTCACTGTTTGCCACAATCTTCTTCATCCCAGTAATACCTACCGAGAAAATCACCGCATCCGCTTCAAATACTTCATCTCCGCAAACAACTGCATCAATTTTGTTGTTCGCACCGACTCGGACGTCCGTTACTCGCTTGTTTGCCAGAATTTTCCCACCTGATTTTTCGATCTGTGCAACCCAGGGTCGAAAGATCATTTCACCGACTGTGCCACAACACCAACGAACATCGAAATCTGGCTGGTGGGCCAGGATGAAGTAATAGAGCATGCCTAAGGCTGCGGCTGCGGAGCACTGTTCACCAGGGGCAAATAATCCGACTAGCAGCATCGGCTCGAATGATTCTTTGTAGAGTCGTTCGGAGACGCCGTATTGCTTGAACAGCTCACGGGCAGTCATGTTGTCGTAGCGTTTCCAAGCCTCGTCGGAGTTGTCGAAGTCGATGAGTGAGTACAGAAGAGGCAGAGCAGATAGGCGATCGACTAAAGGTAATCGCTTGAAGCGTGTGTAGACGAAAGTGCCTAGTGGCGTGGGAAGGTAAGGCTCATGCGCAAAAATAGGCGATTCGACTTCTAAACCAGCTGGAGAATATTGAGAAGAGCGTGTGTAGGGTGTGAATGGCTGAATGCCCAGCTCATCAGTCAGCGCAAAGATATTGTTGTAGGGGTACCAAAAACCATGTATGCCTGCTTCTACAGAGCGGCCTTTTGGGGTTTGCCAGCCAGCAACGAGTCCGCCGGGCTGCGCGCCTGCTTCAAGGAGAGTAACGCTGTATCCTTGTTTAGCTAGGTGGTGAGCTACACCTAGTCCGGCCCATCCAGCACCGACGACAACAACTTTCTTTTGATTAAGTGAATCAGACATAGAACTTTTTGGGGAGCAGGTTTAATAGGGGTTTCGACACTCTGGGGGTAAAAAGCCGAGAGGTCGATGCGGCACAAAAAAAGCCACGGAGTATTCCGTGGCTTTTTTTAATGGTATCTACATTGGCATGTTAGCTAACGCCAGCTAGCGCAGGCTCTTTTGCCGGTAAGGCTGTGATTTCGCCTTCTTTGTCGACATCGAAAACGACGGTGTCACCGTCTTTGAGTGTACCGGCAAGGATAGCTTCGGCAAGACGGTCTTCGACTAGGCGAGCGATCGCACGACGCATCGGCCTTGCACCATAACGCTGGTCATAACCTTCTTCGACCAGACGATCTTTGAAAGCATCTGTCATTGTGAAGGAAAGGTTTCGCTCGACGAGTCGCGCGCCTACTTGCTTCAGCAAGATTTCGGAGATTTCCTTCACCTCGTCCTTAGTGAGTTGACGGAAGACGATAATTTCGTCAATCCGGTTAATCATTTCAGGGCGGAAGAACTGCTTCATCTCTTCATTCACAAGGTTGCGAATGTTGTTGTAGCGGCTAGTAGTCGCGTCGTCTTCGGTTAGCTCGAAGCCAAGACCGCCGCCACCTTTTTCGATGACCTTGGAGCCAATGTTACTGGTCATAATAATCAGCGTGTTCTTAAAGCTAATCTCACGGCCTTTTGAATCTGAGAGGCGACCATCGTCCAACACCTGCAACAGGATGTTAAAGACATCGGGGTGAGCCTTCTCGATTTCGTCCATCAAGATAACGCTGTAAGGCTTGCGGCGTACTGCTTCAGTGAGCTGACCGCCTTCGTCGTAGCCAACAAACCCCGGAGGAGAGCCAATGAGCTTGGACACCGTGTGAGATTCCATGAACTCAGACATATCCAGGCGAATCATGGATTCTTCGGAACCAAAGACAGTCAGGGCAAGTGCTTTTGCAAGCTCAGTTTTGCCCACTCCAGTAGGACCAGAGAAGACCAAGCTAGCAATAGGACGCTCTAGCCCACGGAGACCCACACGAGCACGACGAATAGCGCGCGAGACTGCTTCGACTGCTTCGTGCTGACCGACAACTCGTTCATGAAGGGTATCTTCGAGATGCATCATCATGGCCGATTCGGTTTCGGTGATGGCATTTACAGGGACACCAGTCCAAGAGGAAACGATGTCAGCGATATCTTCATCGCTTACCTCAGGAACCTTAGTAATGGACACATCGCCTTCTAACGTGTCTTGAATCTTTTGAGTTAAAGAAGACTCGGTCTCACGAAGAGTTGCCGCTTGGGTGAAATCTTGGTGCTGTACCGCTTCCATGATGTCTTTTTGGACCTGGCGGAGCTCGCTGCGTAGCTCACTCGCTGGAATGTTGCGGGAGTAGCGTAAGCGGACTCTGGAGCCAGCTTCGTCAATGAGGTCGATGGCCTTATCTGGCAAGTGGCGATCGGTGATGTAGCGATCGCTCAAAGTAGCCGCAGCTTCTACAGCTTCGTCCGTGATGTTCAACCGATGAAACTGTTCGTAGCGGCTCCGTAAGCCATACAGAATCTCGACCGTATCTTCCACAGAAGGTGGAGCGATAGTTACTGGCTGGAAACGACGCTCTAGCGCAGCATCTTTCTCAATGTACTTACGGTATTCTTCCAGGGTGGTTGCACCGATACACTGCATCTCACCACGGGCGAGGGCGGGTTTGAGTAAGTTAGCTGCGTCCATACCACCTTCGAGTGAACCCGCACCGACTAAGGTGTGAATCTCATCGATAACAAGGATGACGTCTTGAGACTTACGGACTTCTTCGATAACTTGGGTGATACGTTCTTCAAAATCACCACGGAAGCGGGTACCGGAGACGAGTAGGCCCATGTCTAGGCTGATGACTCGGCGGTCGATTAGCGCCTCGGGGACGTCTTGGTTGACGATTCGCTGAGCTAGGCCTTCTGCGATCGCAGTTTTACCAACCCCTGGCTCACCGACCAATACTGGGTTGTTCTTGGTACGACGACCCAGAATCTGAACAACACGCTCAATTTCTTTGTGACGGCCAATAACAGGGTCAAGCTTTCCTTCAGCAGCAACCGCTGTGAGATCTGTACCGTACTCAGTGAGCACGCTACCATCAGACTTACGCTCTGACTTTGAGCTGCCGCCAGAACGACCAGACGCAACTGGTGTGCTTTCGCCAATCACACGAACGAGCTGGACTCGAATTTTCTCAGGGTCTACACCCAAGTTAGCAATCACTCTGTAGGCCACGCTCTCAGAGTTCTGTGTGAGGCTAAGCAGCAAGTGCTCGGGCTCGATGTATGGATGGTCGAGCTTACGAGCTTCTTGAAAAGCCTGCTCGAAGACTTGCTTGACCTTGGGTGTGAACGGAATCTCTACTGGGCCATTTCCAGAGCCTCGGCCAATGATGGACTCCACTTCCGTACGTGCATTGGTGAGGTTGATACCAAATTCATCTAAAACCTTGGCGGCGATGCTGGTATTTTCTTTGATGATGCCGAGCAATAGCTGCTCGCTACCGACAAAGTTGTGACCCAGGCGACGGGCCTCTTCTTGCGCCTGCATGATGACTGCGATCGCGGTATTAGTGAAATGCTCAAACATATTTTGAGTGACCTCTTGCCCAGGTTTAATGGCTTAACGTACTGCTTTGATAACTGCGCCTAACAAATGGCTAAAACAATTGCATAAAGCAGAACGGAACCGATTGTTCACGCTGGCTTTAAGTTAAGTTATTTATCTACTGATGCCAATATACTTGTATTTCAGGACATCTGGCACTAGAGAGAGCCGTACTCTATGGTGTGTTTTCCGTAACGCACGCAATAACAGCTTTTGCTAGCAAGTGTTAATTGAAATTCTATTTTAATCTAAATCTATAAAACTTAATTGTTTCACTGCATCCGCCATATTACGGAGCTTACCTGTATACAAGTTTCAGATATCTAAAAATAAAGGTAGAGGACAGCTTGGGCAACTCAACAATGGTCTTTCTGTAATATTCCCTATGGCCGAACGAATTCATCAAAAGTACATCACCGCATAATCGCTTCATGAAGAAGAGTAATTACATGGCGATGTGAAATATAGCTGGCTTTGAGGAAGCGCTGAGAGGATGATGACTGACACGTGGTTACTCAGCAAAATCAGCTTCGCAAACGGCGAGCATCTCTATGTCTTGAGCACTGAGGCTCTCTAGCCGATGGAACCCTTCCAAGGTGTAGGCACCAGCACCGTTACCAGCAATTAGCGAGTTATCTAGCGTGAGCGCGATGTCGTAGGGATAAACCATTTGCTCGTAACTATCTACAACATTGACAGCTAGCTGATTGGGCTGAATGGAGCCGTAGAAGCAGTCGAAGGAGGAGTTGGGCTGATAAAACGCACCTACGGTCTGATTATTTCGGATGGAAAGCACTGCGTAGGTAGCACCATTTACGCCTGGCTGGGGGCTTTGACCAAATAAGTAGTCGCCGTTTTCTAAAACGGCTCGCTCAGCTGAAGAATCGGCGACCGCAACGATGGAGGCTGCTGACTGCTTCGTTGCGGCGGAAACAGGAGGAGAGGATTGGGCTGGGCTTACCTGAGGAAGAGCGAAGCCAACAGTGGCGAGTGCTAGGAGAGAAGCTGTAATGAATTGAGTTCGAGCAGAAATGCTTTTAAGAAAGGTCATGGTTTGGCACGCTCTGATGTATTAGTTGAGGCAGTATGGCGATGCAAAAAGGCGGTATGTCGGTAGGTTTTTCAATGACGTATGTATGATTTTTATCTCAATGGAATGGTTTATGAGTAAGAAGGTAACGATCTGTAACTGGGTAACAACTCTGTTACAAGTAGGATTGTCACTGGATTACGGGCAGTTGAAAGGTAGAGAATATGGAAAATACCGACAAAACAGCCTGGGAAACGCTACGACACCAGCTGAGGAATTTGGAAGGTGGTAGCTATAGGGAATACAAGGGGATAAAGGGCGATTACGCATTTCCTGATTTCACGCTGAGTGTGGACTATGTGCAGGGAGATCCGTTTGCTGCGCCGAGTCGCATTCGTATTCACCTGCCTCAGTCTGTAGCTCAGTTTCCGTCTCAGTGGATAACTGATTATGTTTGCCAATGTGCGATCGCTGATTACCTCACTAGGCAAGTTGCCAGGGTGGCTAAAAAATTGGCCCAAAAGCGAGGCTCTGGCAAGAGTGGAAAAATTGAGATTGCCGTCCCAAGCCAAGCCATACTAAGGCGGAGCGCCCTTTGGATAGATAAGAGCGGCGTTGAGGTACGGCTGACAGTTGGGCTACCGGCCTTTGGTCGAAGGATTGCCGGAAAGGCAGCAGCGGCTCTCCTGTGTGAAGATATTCCAGCTTTAGTTGCCCACTCTCTCAGATACGAAGCGATAGATTCGGACGCGTTAGAACAGCATGTGCACACACTGGAAGATGCTGAGGCGCTTAGGAATCAGCTGGAAGAGAATGGACTGATTGCCTTTATCGCAGCGAATGCTTGTTTGCCCAGACGCAGCGGCGTTGATGAACGGCCTTTGGAAACGAACGCAGCGGCGTTTATTCCACCTAGTCAAGACATCACGGAACTTGAGACGCCGCATAGTGGAAGGGTAGAAGGGCTAGGCATTCGGGCGGGTGTGACCCTGATTGTAGGGGGTGGCTATCACGGGAAATCAACACTACTTAGAGCAATTGAACAGGGCATTTACAATCATGTGCCGGGAGATGGGCGGCAGCAGGTAGTAACGAATGCGACCACTGTAAAGCTGCGGGCGGAAGATGGGCGCAGTGTGTCAGGTGTGGATATTTCACCTGTGATCAATCATTTGCCGCAGGGGCGGAGTTCTCAGAATTTTTCGACGGCGAATGCGAGTGGCAGCACTTCTCAGGCAGCTGGGCTGATAGAGGCGGTGGAAGCTGGGGCGAAGGTGCTGCTGATTGATGAGGATACGGCGGCGACGAATTTAATGATTCGAGATCGCAACATGCAAGCCCTCATCGCCAAAGAGAAAGAACCCATCACCCCCTTTATCGATAAGGTGCGACAGCTCTACAGCGATCACGGCATTTCCACCGTCCTCGTCATGGGCGGCAGCGGTGACTATTTTGAGGTGGCCGATCATGTCATTGCCTTAGACAACTACATCGCCCATGCCGTTACGGCCCAGGCAAAAGCGATCGCAGCAGACTATCCTTGCGATCGCAACGCCGAAGGCGGACAGCACTTTGGCACCCTCACCCAACGACACCTCCAACTCCCTTCATTTGATACCGGTCGTAAACCGGCCAAAGTAAAAACGCAGAGTCTGACCACCCTAGCTATTGGTCAAGCCGATATCGATCTAAGGGGTATCGAACAACTCGTAGAAGCCAACCAGGTCAGGGCCATCGCCCACGCCATTCTCACCTGGCAACAACAAAATCGTTCCCATCCACTACAAAATCTCTTAGATGACATTATGTCCTGGATAAATCGGCGAGACTTTGATGCCCTCACCCCCTACCCCATGGCCGACCTCAGTGAATTCCGCCGTCATGAACTTGCCGCCGTCATCAATCGTCTAAGAAGTCTCAGGATAATTGCGGATAAATAGAACTATCGACTCTGCAAAAACACCCATAACACGCCTTAAAGAACGTCATTAAAAACCTTCAGTAAATTGTCATTGCTCTCGGTAGCCAGGCGAACTAAGTGGGCACGTTTAGCTTGAGATAGACGTGCTTTTTTATACCCATACTGATCCAATGCAACATCCTCAAGAACCCCACATCGAACAGCCGCGCATTAAGTGGTCCTGGCTGACCCTCAGCTGTATTAGCCTATTCTCTGGATTCCTATACCTAGCCGTCGTAGATATTTCAGCTCCCATTCAGCTCACTCAAACGCCAACTAATCAGCAGCCGTAGACACCCATTATTGACACAGCACCCATCAACTCAAAGGGCTCGCTATTTTCAGAAAATAGCGAGCCCTTTGAGTTGGGTTAAACAAACTATCCGCTGAACGTCATAGCCCATGAATTGATTAATTGAGATACCTTGATTGAGACAGATCTGGATATCTATCCGGTTGAAGGAAGTCACCGTTCTCTTCTAAAGGAACCCGATAAAATAACTCACATTGCCAACTATCTCCAACAAGCACTCAGTGCGCTTAAATGACAATATTTTCTAGATGATGTAGACCACCTAATAGACGACAATGACATTGTCGTCTATTAGGTTATGTCCACTTGGACAAGACGATGGAGCAACAGTTAACGATAACAGCATTGAAGAAAGGGTGGAAGCCTATCATAAAAAATGGCAAATCAGTCTAAAATTCGATTTCTTCTCGTTCCTCTGTCGTATCACCGCCCCAGTTAGAACTGTTTTGACGATGGCCTTGATTAATGTCCTGGATGACCTCAATGCAGTCTGCCAGCTTAGTGATTGTGGATGACTCAAACAAAGTACGTAGTGGCACTTCCACTGAAAAGGCAGCTCGAATCCGAGAAACCATCTGAGTAGCTAGTAGAGAATGTCCACCCAGTTCAAAGAAACT
>ERZ1740052.642-NODE-642-length-11797-cov-5.391671_pt1 | contig 11797 bp, 10 predicted proteins | sample MGYA00581750_ERZ1740052 | MGnify/ENA primary metagenome ERZ1740052 (study PRJEB43018, sample SAMN04849743) | marine metagenome | isolation source: floating plastic debris | place: Pacific Ocean | collected 2008-08-30 | study: EMG produced TPA metagenomics assembly... | reverse complement strand
AATTTTGATGATGTATATGAAGAAATTCATGGTCATCCACCACCAGAAGAATAAAGAATATTACGCATAAAAAAAACCATTTCTAAACAGAAATGGTTTTTTCTTTTTAAAAGAAAATAGAACTTATTTTTTGAAAGGTTTTGCTGGTAATATTTTACCAGTACATTCTCCAAAACCAATTCTTATTTCGTCGTTTTTAGCATATCCTCTCATAATTACTGTATCTTGATCGTTAATGAATTTACGTTCGCTACCGTCATTCATTTTGATAGGATTTTGTCCTCTCCATGTTAACTCTAACATCGAACCAAAACTATCCTGTGTTGGCCCAGATATAGTTCCACTTCCCATCATGTCACCAGCTTCAACAGGACAACCATTTACAGTATGGTGTGTTAATTGCTGAGCCATTGTCCAGTACATATATTTAAAGTTAGAATTACAAACTACAGTTTCTTTCTCATTTTCTGGCTGAATTGCCATTTGTAAGTTAATATCAAAACTGTGTTTTCCTTCGTGCTGTAAATATGGTAAAGGTTGTGGTTCTTGTTTAGGGTTGTCAACTCTAAAAGGTTCTAAAGCATCTAAAGTTACAATCCAAGGAGAAATAGTAGAGGCAAAGTTTTTCCCTAAGAATGGTCCTAATGGTTGGTATTCCCAAGCTTGAATATCTCTTGCAGACCAGTCATTAAATAATACTAATCCAAAAATATAATCTTCAGCTTCTTCTACAGAAATGCGATCTCCTAAATCATTAGATACAGTAGTAATAAAAGCCATTTCTAATTCAAAATCTAATAATTTTGAAGGTCCAAAACCTGGAGTTCCACCTTCTTCAGTTGGTCTAGATTGCCCAATAGGTCTGTGAATTGGTGTTCCAGAAGGAATAATAGAAGAACTTCTACCGTGATATCCAATAGGAATGTGTAGCCAGTTTGGTAATAAAGCATTTTTAGGATCTCTAAATAAACTACCGACATTAGTAGCGTGTTCTTTACTAGCATAAAAATCCGTGTAATCTCCAACTTGAACAGGTAGAAGCATTTCTACTTCATCCATTCTAAAGATAATTTTATCTTTATGATCTGCATTATCACGAAGCTTACCATATTTAACATCAAAGATATCAGCAATTCTATTTCTAACTAATCTCCACGTTTTTCTACCATCAGCAATAAAATCATTTAAAGTATCTTGTAAAAAAATATCATCAGTTAATGGAATTCCTTCAAAATACCCTAATTGATGTAGCGCACCTAAATCAATTGCAAAATCACCAATTCTTGTACCTATTGTAATAATATCATCACGAGTTAAAAAAACTCCAAAAGGTATGTTTTGAATCGGGAAATCTGAATTTTCTTCAACTTTCAACCACGATTTTCTATTTGGGTTATTGGCTGTTATTTCCATTTCGTTCTTTAGTTAATTGTTTCATCAAACCTACATATTTTTTCAATTCGTAACAAACTTTAATCATTAAAAAAAAGAAGATATTTTTCCTGTAAATAAGTTAAAAATAAATATATTCTTCATTATTAGGGCAATTCAAAGTGAAATACTACTTTTGCGGCAAATTTAAACTAGCAAAATGCAGTCCATAAGAAATATAGCAATTATTGCACACGTAGATCATGGTAAAACTACTTTAGTAGATAAAATTATAGATCAGGCTAAAATATTAGATGAGCGTAAAGAGCGTAAAGATTTATTGTTAGATAATAATGATCTAGAGAGAGAAAGAGGAATTACAATTTTATCTAAGAATGTATCTGTAAACTATAAAGGAGTTAAGATTAATGTAATTGATACTCCTGGTCACGCCGATTTCGGAGGAGAGGTAGAACGTGTGTTAAAAATGGCAGATGGTGTTTTATTATTGGTTGACGCTTTTGAAGGACCAATGCCACAAACTCGTTTTGTATTAGGAAAAGCATTAGAATTAGGATTAACTCCAATCGTGGTAGTAAATAAGGTAGACAAAGAAAACTGTACACCAGATTTAGTACACGAAAAAGTATTCGATTTAATGTTTGCTTTAGAAGCTACAGAAGAACAATTAGATTTTACTACAATTTATGGTTCTGCTAAAAATGGTTGGATGAGTACCGATTGGCAGAATGAAACAGATAATATTATTCCTTTATTAGATGCTGTTTTAGAAACTATTCCAGAAGCACCATACAGAGAAGGAACTCCACAAATGCAAATCACATCATTAGATTATTCTTCATTTAAAGGAAGAATTGCTATTGGTAGAGTGTATAGAGGAGATTTAGAAAAGAACAAAGATTACATGTTATGTAAAGCTGATGGAACAAACAAAAAAGTTCGTATCAAAGAATTACATGTTTTCGAAGGAATGGGGAAAGCTGAAACTGATAAAGTTCGTAGTGGTGATATTTGTGCAGTTACAGGAATTGATGATTTTGAAATCGGAGATACAATTGCAGATTTAGAAAACCCAGAAGCTTTAGATCGTATTGAAGTAGATAAGCCTACAATGAGTATGTTATTTACAATTAATAATTCTCCTTTCTATGGTAAAGAAGGTAAATATGTAACATCTCGTCACTTACGTGATCGTTTATATAAAGAAACAGAGAAAAACTTAGCTTTACGTATTGAAGATACAGATACAGAAGATAAGTTTAATGTATTCGGACGTGGTATTCTTCACTTATCTGTTTTAATTGAAACAATGCGTAGAGAAGGATACGAATTACAAGTTGGTCGTCCACAAGTAATTTTAAAAGATATTGATGGTACGAAATGTGAACCATATGAAACATTAGTAATTGATGTTCCTGAAGAGTTAGCAAGTAAAGCGATTAATTTGGTAACAATGCGTAAAGGAGATTTATTGGTAATGGAACCAAAAGGAGATTTACAACATTTAGAATTTGATATTCCTTCAAGAGGTTTAATTGGTTTACGTAATAAATTACTTACAGCAACACAAGGTGAGGCAATTATTAACCACCGTTTAAGAGGTTATGATACTTACAAAGGGGAATTTTCTGATTTAGTGAATGGAGCAATCGTTTCTTCTGAAAGTGGAAAAGCTACAGCTTATGCTATTGATAGATTACAAGACAGAGGAAAATTCTTTATCGATCCTAACCAAGAAATATATAAAGGTCAGGTTGTTGGAGAAAATGCAAAACAAGATGATTTAGCTGTAAACTTAATCAAAGGAAAGAAGTTAACTAACGTTCGTGCTTCTGGATCTGATGATGGAGTTAAAATTGCACCTAAAATCGATATGTCTTTAGAAGAATGTATGGAGTATATTAAAGATGATGAATATTTAGAAGTTACTCCAGAAAGTTTAAGAATCAGAAAGATAAACTTTAGATAGAAATCTTAATATATTGTTAAAAACACCCAAAATTGGGTGTTTTTTTATGTTTTTTAGCTGTTTGTTTAAGTTTGTGTAATAAAAATTAAACAAAATTGTTATATTTGAGTATCACTTAGAAATAAACAGGTGATTTTTTTTGGCCAAAAAACTTTTTGTTTATTGAATTTAAGTAAAAGTTAAACAATTGAATTAACCCTAAAAAATAAACTGATAATGTTATTAAAAACAATTAAAAAGGCAGCAGTCTTAAGCTTACTATTAAGTTTCGGACTATTTATTTCTTGTGATGATGACGATGATAAGAACGTGGGAGGAAATGATAACGATATTGTACAAATCGCTTCATCTAATACTAATTTATCTATTTTAGTACAAGCTTTACAAAAAGCTGATTTAGTTTCTGCTTTACAAACAGATGGACCTTTTACCGTATTTGCACCAAATAACGATGCTTTTCAAGCACTTTTAGACTCTAAAGTTTCTTGGAACTCATTAGACGATATTCCTGTTGATGTTCTTAAAAGCGTTTTACAATACCATGTTGTACAAACAAAAGCTTTATCAACAGATTTAATTAACGGACAAACACTAACAACTCTAAGCCAAGGTACTTTAACTGTAGACACTACTTCTGGAGTAAAAATAAATACAGGAGCAGATCAATCTGTTTCAGTAATTACACCAAATGTAGAAGCTTCTAACGGGGTTGTACATATTGTAGACCAAGTATTTTTACCAAGTAAAATTCAAGATATAGTTGACTTAGCAGTTAATACTTCTGATTTAAGTTCTTTAGTTTCAGCCTTACAAAAAGCTGATTTGGTTTCTGCATTACAAGCAGACGGGCCATTTACAGTGTTTGCACCAACAAATGCAGCTTTCCAGGCTTTATTAGACTCTAATATGAGCTGGAATACATTAGATGATATTCCTGTAGATGTTTTAAAGAATGTATTATTATTCCACGTTATCAGCGGAAAAGTTGAATCTGGAGATTTATCAGATACCTATGTAAATACATTAGCTGTTGGTCCTAATGACGAAGCACTTTCTTTACAAGTTGAAGTTACTGGAGGAATTGAATTCAACGGAGATTCAAAACCAGTAATGAACTTAATTAATATTCCAGCTACAAACGGAGTTGTACATGTAATTGATAAAGTAATGTTACCACCAAATGTTGTAACATTAGCTTTAAATAATGCAGGATTTACTTCTTTAGTTGCAGCTTTAACAGATTCTAGACATACAACTGATTTCGTTTCTGTACTTTCAGGAGACGGGCCATTCACAATTTTTGCACCAACTAATGCTGCTTTCCAAGCGTTATTAGATTCAGATCCAACTTGGACTACTTTAGCTGATATTCCAATTGCAACTTTAGATGCAGTTTTAAAGTATCATGTTGTTAGCGGATCAAATGTTCAAGCAGATCAATTAATGAATGGAGATGTAACTACTTTAGGAGGAACAATTACTATTGATTTAACTTCAGGAGCACAAATTAAAACATCTAGTATGCAAACCGTTGATATTCTTGTAGGAGCGGCTACAAATGATGTACAAGGTACTAACGGAGTTATTCACGGGGTTAATAAGGTGTTGTTACCTTAACCTGATATATATATTTACACTTGTTAATAGTAAGAGCTACTTTTTAAGTAGCTCTTCTTTTTTGTTAAATTATAGTAAAGATATTTTTCGTTGTATTTTTCAGACACTAGTGGTATGTTTTTTGATAAACTTGGGCAAAACCAATGATCTAAAAAATTATGAAAAAAAACAACTATTTATTACTGTGCCTTTTATTATGTGTACTACTACAAAGCTGCTATGGTTATGTGACTTCGGTGGACTATACGGCTATCAAAAATGAGAAATGCAATGAGAAATCGAAATCGATCTATTTATTTTTTGAAGGAGAAGAACTTACTTTTAATTATGAAAAGCTAGGTGTCCTAGAAGTAGAAGGTGATCAGTATGCTTCTAATTCTGAAGTTTTAGAAGAGTTAAAGCGTGAAGCCTGGGGTAAATGTGCAAATGGCTTAATAAAAATAAAAAGCGGATATAAAGAAAGAGAACAAGGTGTAGCATTCGTTTCTGAAACTGAAGAAACTTATAGTTCTAAATTTTATACAGCTATTGCGGTAAAAATTTCGTTAAATGAAGATTTTATTGCGAAATATGGAGAAGGTTTACCTGTAACATTTAAAGAAAAATAACTTTTTAAAACTGGGTTTTAATATCTTTGCCGAATGAATGAATTCGGACAACTTTTTCAGGCTTTAAAAGAAGCAATTTCAAACGATAATTTTGTAAAGTTAACATTGAGTAAACCTATAAGCAAAAGCTTTAATTTACCTAATGTTTATGTGCGATTGGTGAATATCAAAAATCAAAAACAATTACAGTTTACTTATCGATATAAGACAAACGATCAAACCAAGAATTATACTGTTGATGAAGCTTGTGAAGAGTTAGAAACATTGTTGTTAGAAAAATTCAAAGCAGCTACTTTATTTACTTTGGAATCTGACTTTTTAGTTATGATTTCTAAAAAGAAAAAAGTAAGTTACAGAACTACTGCACCAAGTTTTAAAAATAAACTTCCTGAAATTCACGATAAACCTAAAGAAAAGAGAATAAACCTTTCAAGTAGCTATTTACAGTTTCTAGGAATTACAGATAAGAACAATAAAGTAATTCCTAAAATGGCAGATAAATACCGCCAGATTAATAAATATTTAGAAGTAATTGAAAGTTTAATTGCTTCTTTAGATATGAACAAAAAACTACAAATTGTAGATATGGGTTCTGGTAAAGGCTATTTAACTTTTGCTTTATACGATTACCTAGTTAATTTAAAAGGGTATAATGTTTCTATAACAGGAATTGAACTAAGAGAATATCTGGTAGATTATTGTAATGATATAGCTAAAAAAAGTGGTTTCGATCAGTTAAATTTTATTGCGCAACGTATACAAGAATACGACAACGATAAGATTGATATTCTAATAGCTTTACATGCGTGTGATACTGCTACAGATGACGCGATTTACAAAGGTTTAATGGCAAAATCTGAATTAATTATTTGTGCGCCGTGTTGCCATAAACAAGTGCGTCAACAAGTAAAAGGAAGAGAGCAGGAGAGTCCGTTATTAAAATATGGAATCTTTAAAGAGCGTCAATTCGAAATGATTACCGATACCATTCGTGCGTTAATTCTAGAAAAGTTCAACTACAATACTAAAGTTTTTGAATTTATTAGTAGTGAACATACACACAAAAATGTAATGTTGATTGGTAGTAAGTCTAGCAAAAAGAAAGACATAGAAAGTATCGATAAAAAGATAGAAAGCTTAAAAGAACTGTATCATATCGATCATCATTATTTGGAGACGTTGTTGTAGGCTATTTGTGATCCATTGTCACTTCGAGTAAAATTATTTGTAATGTAATGAAGAATAATTTTGTATCGAGAAGTTCTATTTAACAAACTGTTCTCGATATATTTTTTACTACGTTTACACTCCATAAAATACTCTCGAACTGACATAAGTGTAAATTGATATTGTATTATTATAGAGATTTATGGAAAAGAAAACTTTAACAAAAGAGCAATTATCCAAACGTTTTTTTAGACGATTAAAAGACTATAGAAATAGTCGTAAGTTGATCTTTTTTGATGAAGTTAATTTTAAACAGGCAAATCTACAGATACAAATTAATGAAGATGATGTGCCTATTGTATTATTAAAACTTAAGAATTCTGAACAAATTCTAATCACTATCCGAGCTTTTTATCACATTAAAAAATCTGTAGTAACTAAAATAGATGCTAAAGACCTAGAAGAATGTAAATATCTACCTCATGAAAATGCTCTAGAACTTCGACAAAAATCTTTATTTCATAAATTAAAAAACAAGTTAGAACTTACCTTTTTAATTGGAACTGTTCGAATACAAACCAAAAACAATTCATTTATTGATGTGTATATGTCTAGGGCTAAATATTTATTTGTTTTAGAAGATATGATTAGAACGCTTAGAATGTATAGTGATTATGATATAGTTTAACAGTCTCTTATAAGAAGATTAGTAGGTTTTGTGAACTAACTTTTCGGTTAAACAAAGAACTTTTTTATTATTATACATCTTCACTTTAGCTAATAAACTGCTACTATTTTACAAATTATTGTTCACAGTACTAGTTCCTTTCAATGGTAGCCAATCGTTCGGAATTAATCTCAATCCATCTCTCCAAATTTCTGTAACTGAATTTCTAAATCTATCATTATTAAGATAAGCATGATCTGTAATTATGACTTGTAAATTGGGGATCAACGACTCTACCACATTAAAAATAAAATCAAACATTTTATTTACAGCTATTTCATCTGCATTTATTTCAACAACATTGTCGCTCTTTTCTGGTGGATAGTAAACTTGAGTTGGTTGGTCAATAATTATAAAATTAGGAACAGGTCTGTCATTTTGAATAAAATGTTTATGAAGAGCAAATACAATTAACAAGTGATATGCAACCCAATTAGCACCACTACCAATTTGTGGCAAAGCAATTGGCTTAGTTTCAGAATCAATAAACATAGTTAATTTATTGATATCAAACCTAATTGGATTATCCTCATACTCTACATCTAAACCTTCTACCCATTTACTCATTTGAAGGTTTATTTTATTTAATATCGACAATAACATTTCTTTTTCGTTACCGCTGTCAACTTCTTTTTCTAGATTAGTAATTCTTGTTTTTAAATTTTCAATTTTTGAGTCAATACTTTCAGTTTCTTGTTCGACAACAATACTTTCTAAAAACAAACTTACTCTACCAATTATCTTTCCTCTTCGTAAATTCAAATCTCTTACTGTTCTTGCTTTTTCATTTTGAATATAAAGCGCGGAAATACTCTTTTCAATTTTTTTTAATTCTGTTTCTACGGAATGATATTGCAAGTCAACAGAATCAATATAAGATTGTATTCTTGGGCTTTCAGCTTTGGTAAATCTTAGGTCTTCTCTAATATTTGCTAAGGACTTATTTATATTATCTATTGAAGGTATTGGATTATTCAACTCATTTTCGCATAATGGACATAATGATTTATCTTTACTTGTGTCCTTATATAAATTAATTGATTCAAGTCGTACTTCTTGTTGTTTTGCTTCTGAGGTATAGCCAAAAGAGTTTTTTAGATAATCTGTTGCTGCTTTTTTATTGTCAGATATTTTACTTAACTCAGTTTTTAACTCACTTCTTTTATCTATAAGTTCTTTTAGAGCAGAGTTTTCCGCTTTAACCTCTAATGGCTGATATTCCCACTTTGATACATATTCTAAAAATGAATAAGCTTCTTTTTGGTTTTGAGGGTTAACGGACTTTTCTAATATACCAATTTCTTTTGCCTCATCAATAAGAGAAAAGGCTTGACTAATACCTTCCGATTTTATTTTTTCAGATTCTCGCTTCTCTCTTAGTAATCTGTTTAATAACTTTTTAAGTCGTGTTATTTCGCTTTCTATAGCTAGAGAATTTTCATTTACTGCTCCTAAAAAATATGGAAGAGTATCTTTTATAGATTGAGGAACAAATTCTTTATTTTGATTGTAAAATAGTTGATAAGGGTCAGCAACCAAATATTGAGGTTGGTAACAATAAAAACGTGAATGCTTAAAATTAGCTTTTAATGGTTCTCTAGTTAATGAATCTGGAACATTAACATTTTCTGAAATACCAATTTTTCTAGTCAAAAATTCCTTTAGAGAGTCAATATTTAAATTAGAATTCAACTCTTCTAATTCAGGTAAGTTTTCTGCTGAATTTCTTATTAAACAAACTGTTGATGATGCTTGAATACCTTTTATATTTGGGTTTTCACGTGCAATAAAAGCTGTCTCAGAATCTTTAAATCTAACTAGAATACTAAAATATGATACAGTATCTCGTATTATTCCTTCTGGAATATCACATCCACTTGAAGCTAGGCAATAATTAATTATTTCAATCAATGCCGATTTACCCGATTTCGATTCTCCTGTTATTATATTGACTTTACCAATTTCAAATTGTAAAACTCGTTTTTCTCCACTATGACTGTATAGTATAATTTTTTGTATTTGCATATTTATGGCGTGATTCTTAAAAATGAATAAATTGACTTAACATCACTAGTTGAAGACAGCCACTTTCCCAGCATTTCTGCTTTTTTTAATATTTCATTATATTCTTGATAATCGTCTTTATTTATTTTTTTAACTCTTTCATCACTTGCAATGATTTCTGCATTATCATTGAATTCTATTTTATTGTGAGCTAGAAGAAAAGACAACGCCTCTTTTGTATATTTTACCATACTTCTTGTGCGTTTTGAAAAATCAAAAAATAAATCATCATTTTTCTCAACCCAAACGAAGAAATAGGTTCTTACTGACCTTGGCATACGTTCTCTAGTTGCTTTGTGTAAAACTATTGGCAAAATTATAAATGCATAAGCATAAGGAAATTTTGAATTCGTATGTTTATTGTATTCTTTAGCACAAACTCTAATTATTTCACCGCAAAAAGCTGGATTAAAAAGATTTGCAACTAAGGTGTTTCGTTCTGTCCAACTTATGTTCATAGTTTATCTTTAAAGTTTGGGTGCCATCCTATTTTTTTAGAATCAGCAAGTATTTGGTAACTTCCTCTAGTTAAATAATCTTGATTAAATTTTTCTCTTATTTTAATTTGAGGACAAGTTTTTGCAAACTGTTCTAAATAGAAATCCTTTCCTAATTCCGTTAGTTCATCAAAGGATTTATCTTCTACTTCGTCACTCATAATATCGAATATGTTTTTCCAATAATCGTGTAATTTTAAATCATACTCTTCTTCTTCATCTGGATTTAACAAATGTAGCCGCAACCATTTTGAGCGTTGTTCGAAAGCTCTTCTAAAATCACTTATTGCAAGTTTTAATGTTTTTGAATTAGCTTTTATTTTAATTAGCTCTAATTGTTTTAAAAAGTTTCTTTCTTTTAAATTTTCAACGTCTTCATCGGTTATTTCCAATTGAATAGGAAAATGATTAGGAAGATTATCAGCTTTAAAAGAATCACTGATATTAGCTATTTTAAGTTGTAATTCACTCGAACTGATAAAATCAATTTGAGAAGTTAAATTATCGATAGATTTACGAAACCACCAACCTTCTAAAATTTCTAGAAACGCATCTATCGTGTTTGGGTATGTAGAAAAAATTAACTCTTTTTTTATTTTATCATTGATTTCAGTTATTCCAATTGAATTATCTAAAATTCGAATACGCTTAATTAGATTCTTTTTGTTTACTGTAGATAGATTTTGATAAGCTAAGTAAGCTTTTTTATTAGTCTTATTCGTAGACTCAATTGAAATTTTGTCTAGAGTATTGATTATTTCAGCAACTTCACTATCTAAAGTTATATTCTTTTTGAACTTATGAAGTATGCTTGAATTTGGAATTTCTTCTGTTGTTATTAAATTAAAAATTGTTGAATCCAAATCAATTGTTCCATCGTTAATATATTCAGACCATATTCGAATAGTTTTCCAAAAATCTACACTTGAATCTGTTAGATTTGCTTTATTCTTAATATGTAATTTTGTTTGTAAAAGTTGTAAAGTATTAATGTCTTCAATTTCAATATCATCTAAATTTTCAATTCTGACTTTCGGGTTATCGAGTACTTTTGATTGATTTAATAGAACTAGCAAAGCGTATTTTATTTGATAGAAGTAACCTAAAGATGGTTCTTTAGCAGAAAAGTCAGTAATTGTTGTTCCCATAAATCTAAATTTCTTTCATTTAATTGAATTTTTTCTGCATTATGCAAAACGGTTGGGCTATGAGTAGTTGAGAGGGTTAGCACTTAACTTTACAAGTACACACCAAACTGAAAATCCATCAGAATTTTCAGAAGTAGGCGAGAACAAGCAATTACTTATAGCCATTGTTATGCGCTTTTATTTTTTTTATAATCATTTCTCACTTTTCTAAACCTCCATTCATAGAATTTAATCTTTTTAATTTCCCACCAATTAGGTGCTCTTCCATTTAAGTAGCAGTTCTTTATACATTCGTTTATAGTATCTCCTAATTTAGTTCCTCTTTTCACAACTTTTAAGGCAATATTTTTATCAGCTAGCGTATAAGCCGTAAAGTCAGGAAGTCGAGATATTGTTTGCAATGAATGGTCTATACCCCAAAGAGAATAAGTCAATTCAGGTCGAATCTTTTTTAACTGTTCTTTGGCGATTTCAGCTTTTTCTTTCCAATTAGTTTGACTTTCAGATGTTTTGGCTTTTAGTAAAATGTTACTTGTTGCAATTAGTTGATGAATCGAACTTGATAAATCGGAAATATATTTTTAATGGATATTTCTTCGAGATGTTCT
>ERZ1740052.641-NODE-641-length-11805-cov-7.740426_pt1 | contig 11805 bp, 6 predicted proteins | sample MGYA00581750_ERZ1740052 | MGnify/ENA primary metagenome ERZ1740052 (study PRJEB43018, sample SAMN04849743) | marine metagenome | isolation source: floating plastic debris | place: Pacific Ocean | collected 2008-08-30 | study: EMG produced TPA metagenomics assembly... | reverse complement strand
AGGTGACTTTAATGTCAACCTATTGGATATTTCAGTTAAACAGAGATGGACTCAGCACATGAAGATTAAGGGACTCTGAGATGAATTTGAGTTTTTCAGATCTGCCGACGGATTTGATCTCGCGACTATACACAGTAAAATAGACTGTCATGCCCAACGCGCTAACCATCTGAGCTACTTCAGCTTAATGTACATGAGTGATTTCATATAATGATTTCTCAAGCATAACACTGCCTTTGCATTGAGTCAATAGGAATATTTATTTAACTGCAGTGCGCAACCACATGCAGCCAAATAACAGTGGCTATTGTGACAGACAATTGAAGAATAATGATTACATTGAAACCACACAATAGTACAGGCTGCAATGTTTGCTAGCAGTTATCAGTTATTATGTAGGTCGTACTAACTTTGCAGCTCACTGTAGACAGTAGGCCCTAATCGTAGCAGCCAACAACATGCATGAATGAGTTGCTGTACCAAGGAGTAAAAGAGCTATACACACTGCTCCCAATTTAGCATCACTAACCTGCAGTACTACTACAGGTTTTACATCTATAACTATTCTACCAAATGTGTACGTGTGCACATAGGCTCTATTATTTAGCTCCTCACGGTTCGTACAAATACTTTTTTGTTGAAATGACAACACAATGATGACGAAGATGGAGAGCAAAGAAAGTATGCGTAGATGAAATTCAGAGACTGTGTCTGTCAGCTATGTTTCAAGACACAAACACTACAGGTGAGCCAACGATGTATCTTCTGACGAGTGACTGTCTCCCTGTATGTATAAAAGGTGTTGTTTGTTTCACCACACCATCTTTGGTATTATATGTTCATTTATTTATGCGGGTTGTGTATTTACATTGTATAAAAGCCTGTAAAGCAATCAATTGCAGTTGATTTTATACCTGAACGGAAAGAAATATCACAATGATGTAGAATATGATGGATAAAAGTACTTAGGTTTTAATGTTACATTTACCATAAATTTAGCGCCAACATATATTGTGTTTGTTGATAAGAACATAAGTATAATGGGCGTAGTCACAAGCATATAGGAGACACTTCTACACTTGAATTTACGCCGTCTACTGCGAAGAGCCATGTTCAGCATCTACTGATAAAAAATTGCCAGTTCGCCAATCCTTCCATGCACTGTTTGTTACAAAGCCCTACATCACTGTTGTTTGATTGTAGGTCTGTGATGATAACATACACGTATTTGTGTATGTATGATTCGGAATTACGCTGATGATGCAACAGTGACAATGATATTCAGGTATGCTATGTCATTACAATAGGACGTCTTAACAACATTCCCATAATGCAATTTTTCCCTGAATTTCCAGAAACACCCTGCCAAAATCTTGTACGCTATCATTGACTAAGCGTTTCTGGGAATTCCGAAATAATGCATTGTGGGATACTCATGAACATGCCCTATTCAAGTCACACATTATATCAAAACTGTATAGTCATACTGCTTTTAGGGTATAATTCACTGGTGCCTTAGAATTTGCTTGCTAATGCTTGCTCATATGTGCGTCGTGACTTTTCATGACGTCGTCGATGATACTTAGATTCTGAGATGCCGTAGAGTTGCCTCTTAAGTTAATGGAACCCATTATTTTGAACCTCTTAGTCATTGCTTCCTTTTCCTGTTGAGTTATCTTTTCTCTTAGATTTGTGAGAAGCGGCAGTACCTTAGACCATGCACTCCGAACAGCGGTCTTATTACGAACACTCGTTTGTTTCACAGCTTTAGCCCTGTAATAGTCCTCCAGAAGCTGTGGACTGTAAGGCCAAATCCCGAGCAGAGGCTCTGCAAAATATAATATCCTTTATTGGTGGCTACATTTAAATGCTGCAAAATTGGAAAGCCTAGCCTGATAAAACTCCTTGATAAAATTGATAGTGTTATATGGCTAAATATTATAAATATTATTATTTGATCACTAAGTTGTTATGATAGTTTGCGGCACAAGTGTTGTTTATAACCAATAGAAAAGGGGGTTAATTGTATATCAACCCTGGTAAAATCAACACTGCTTTAGTCTGAGCTCTTAGAACCTGGCAGCTCCTGCAAACGATGCCAACTGATTATAACAACGCCTACCTTTTGTTGGGTCGTTATTGTTATTTTCAGTACGCATTGTGATGTTTCTCTCTGACCTTGAACCTGTGAATAATATCAAAACTAGTACCTCATGATCACCTACTGGTTAATATCTGATGAAATGCAGTTTTACATCCTGCAGTCCAAGACAACATTGGTTACAAAATAAGTTCCGTGTAAACTTGGTAGATGGGATGGATTTTGTGACAAGCATTGAAAAAAATCACTGAAACTGACAAAAAAAGAAAGCAAAAATACACCGTTTGCTCAATGAACTGCTAATATGGATTATGCTTAGCCTACATGCAATTACTGTTATTGTGCTTCCATTTTGCAGCGGATATATTCTTGACATACCTAGAGATGTGAGCTTAGGCACTGCCAGCACATATGATGTCGTTTGCTTCTCACGTCTGTCTGATTTCACCATTGATGAGGACCCGGCACAGCTCTTTAGGGCTGGATCTAATGAGCGCCTGGATTTGATCGGCCGTCTCACTGCTGCAACCTGATTCTTCGATGCACCGGCTTTCTTTTGCGTTACCGTAATTGGTTGATTGCAAACCTGGGGAGATAGACGTTCATGAGAATGATTCTCTGTAACGGACGGTCCATCTGCCGGTACTTCATTTGTATCTATGGATTGTTGAGGAGGATCTATTGTTTGCGTTTCTGTTGTGCTGCAGGCAGGTCTACCACTCAGCGCTGCACTCAGAGACGGACGTGATACTTCATTCGGTAGGACAGCTTCCGCAATCGCTACATGAATGAACAAAATCTAAAATGAGTCTTCAGCTATCGCAAATGAGACAAGAAAATAAAGGTGAGACTGCCACCGTGGATGTATGCTATGTCTGTTTTTGTATGTATAAACCCACCATTATCTAATTAGATTGTTGCATGAGAAACTTTCAATTGAACATGCATCATATTTATGGTTGTGGTTGAAAAACTAATTCATACCTGGCTGTATTACAGGATCTCTGGTCAGGTTATTTATAAGAGGTATTTTGAGTGCACTCTTCTGCCTCATGCAGTCTGCCCAGCTTCTATCTAACATTGTCTGAATATCCTTCCTGTTGTGTGATCTGTGTAATATTTAGTCTTGTGTTTATCAAAGAAATGTGCAAAATTTGTTATTACTGCTGTTACTGGCATACAAGTAATTTATGTCGATTGGGACTAGTCATTCAAACTGCTCACCGTGCTTAGTAATACAATTGAATAGCCAATGATACTAGATACTGGCAGTCACTGGCATAGCCAAGATGGGCAGGTTCTAGATACCTCCTGTAAGTGATACAATGGCGACTATAAATACTACAGCTATCAGACAAGCGAATTGTGTTACCAGTTTTCAGGGCCATAATGCATTTACCTGAAATGTGTTTTCACTGGACCTGCATCTTTGTAGTCTTCCTCTTGAGAGCCATCTAAAAACTCTATTTCTGAGTCATGACACTTGTACCAGACTCCTTCTCCCAACTCGAGGTAATCAGCAATGCGTTTAAAATGCTCTAGGGCGGCAGTTTGATTCTCCTCCAACAACCTGTTGATATGATAATAGATACCATTCAGATGAAATGTAGCTAGCAGGTCTGCATTAGGGAAGGCATACAGTTAAAAATTATGGTCAATGTTCAAAACTATAGTTTGATGTCAATCGCTATCATTTGAACAAAAGCCTGGAATCACCAGGGAATGTCAATTTCAGATAAATAAGCAACTTTAACTATGGATGTACCTGGCGATAGTCGATGAATAGGTAATCGATATGGCATGATATGTCAATTCTAAAGTTAAATGATTTGGCCATTCTTATTGAGGCGCATTATAAAAAAGTTAATTCAAAGGTTTCTAATTTTTGTCAACAGTATGTCCAAAGTAAAGTATTAAGATGAGCATCGATTTCTGCTGGCTATACTCCTGCTTACCGAAAAGGGATGGTGGTGTTTTTGCCCAGGTAGGTTTGAGCATTGGAAGCTCTGGAGATATCGGAGCGATTTGTTAGCCTAACTATTTCTTTCTGTTGTTGTGAGAATGTTCCGTTGGGCATTAGATCACCCCGTTGGCGTTCCACAGCAAGGTAGAACATAGCATGACCTATTATATTTTCTGGCCGTCTGTCTGATGTTTCAATAGTTATACCCCTAAAAAGAATTAAATTGATCATCCATATCATGGCTAGCAGAATAACTGGTATGACGAGGACAACAGATCAACTAAAAATGCTGTCCTGCCAACTTGGCTAGACTGAACAACTTAGCAATCAAACCTCTGTATGCTAATGAATTAATGATGTGATCTGTTTCGTGAAGTGGCGTATCAACCTGGCCCGGAACAAATGAATCCAACTATTCCTACATGACGCCAGCAAAAAATGCTTATGGTGCTGTTCAAAGTGGGCCAGTGATTTAACAATTAGTAAGTAATTATGATGGAAACATGACTGCACGCTTATACCTCAACTTATTGAAGTATCTCTCCGCATTCTCAGCTACTAAGGTTCTCCCGGATACTAAGCGTAGTTCAACTGGGAGATGGTTTGTGATGCAGTGCATCGGCATTCCGAACATTGATCTTATGTTGCAGGTTTTCGGGCTGTTGAAAAGGTCCAAACATAAGATTCCGAACAGCATGGACTGGTTATGGGCTCTCAGTATGGTTTTCGCTGTCCTATCTGACTCCAAGCCATAGGCAATCTTTTGCAGCTCAACCAAACAGAGTAATGCCTGATATATCTTGGCACTAGCTGGGTGCACATGTAGATTTTGTTGCACCATGCTGATTGTGGTGAGAATTAGGTTTTTGCGACATTCACTGCCTTTCATCTCTCTATTTTCATCTAACAAGAGAAAACAGCGAAACCATTCCCAGTGTCTTGCATCACAATAGGCATCCTAGGACATTTTACTCAAATTTCTTAGGATTGTGAATGAATAGATGGCATTGGAGATTTATAGTGATTAAAAAAATAGGGTTAGGCCTTCATTTTTTTGGCCAACAAAAACTATTAAAATATGTCTCAGTAAGAATTATTGTGAAATAGATGTACCTGTATGTGATTTCTGATTTGGGAATATAAGACAAGAGTATTTCAACACTAGAAGTTTCTATAGGCATCTGTAAATGGTATTGTGAATGATACTTAGTAATATATGTTACCTTTGAGGGAACCAACTATTTCTGCTAATTGTTTGGCAACTTCTTGGTCTTTTGTGGCATGGGGAATCTCATTCAGCACTCTGTTTATCACGTTTTTGAAGTCGTGAAGTGGTTCAGTTAATGCGATTTCATACTCTGGTATGTCTGTTTGCTCTTCCTCATCAACACACCAGAGTGCTGCCGGCCGGCGTATGCCTGTAACACAACGTTTTTGTTCTTGTTTAGACTTGCAGCTTAACTATAGTCTTATTCACTGCATCAGCTGTAACCCTAATAGGGCATATTAATGAGTATCCCACAATGCATTTTTATGGAAATCCCAGACACACTCAGTCAATGATAGCGCATATTGTTTGACTGAGTATTTTTGGAAATCCCAGTGAAAAGTTGCATTGTGGGAATGCCCTATTGTTACTAGAAATACAGTAGGCTCTACTAAAATATAATTATCATATAAAATTTCCCAGCCATGAAACATACCTTTCATCTCTTTAGCTAAAAGAGCCTTTAGTTCGGGTGCCTTGTCATCATCTGAGTATTGAACTCCTCTGCGATCCAGTTCCTGTCTTACCTCCTCTGTCTATTGAAGTTAGAATGAGAAAATCATGTACATTTATAAATGGATGAAATTTATAGTTCGATTTGGTAAAATCTTGGGAATACGTGCAAGCCTTTTTTACCTTTTTCACCAGTACGTCTTCATTAATTATGTACACCACAGACCTTTAGATAGTCTTGCTACAGGGGCCAGCGCTTTTCTGTTTTTAAGGAATGACATCCATGTATGTGTAATATTTGGCATATTATTTCAATATCAAAAGTGTGTTCGTTAAAATGAGGAAGTTTTGTTAAAAAAACGCTTTGACACTTTCAAACAAATTATTAAGTATGCACCTTAAGGTTCTCAAAAACAGCGAGTTCCTCACTCCTTCTCCATGTTGTTGTCTTGTCAATCTGGATGTGGCGATCATTCACTGATGAGTATGGGCCTGGTGCAAGGAACTTGGTCTTCTTGGAGAAGTGGCTAGCCTTTGCTCCACAGTGGCATGGGTAGTGTCCTGCAACAATTCCAGCTCAGAAATTTTGACAACCAATATTGTGAATAATTTATTTTTCAGATTGTCAACTGCAGACTGAAGGCAGTGGTAACCACAAGTGGCTATGGCACCGAAACATTCTCTGGCATTCCACAATGGTTAGTAGTTTTGTGTGTTTGTGTGTGTTGAGAATGCTGCCGGAAGTTTTTGTTTGAATCGAGCAAATGAAACATAAAGACCGTGCTATTTCTCAGCGTAGAAATTGTTATATTTTATTTGTACCGGCATCAGTCTGTTTTTTATTAGTAGTATAGACTTACCATTGCATTGGTGCCCAGCTTCTAATGCTCTTGCCGGAGAATCCCCTGAAAAAAACCGCATCCGATCTGTGTAGTCTTTTCCCTGAAAGGAGATTGGTTGTTCAAGACCCTTTATGTCTTCTAGCCTGGTCCTGACGTACATAATTTGATCCTTTGTGGAGCTTCCTGAGCGTGCAAGCAGGTATAAATACGGGGCCTCAACTGTTGACTGCACACAAATATCTTTGTCCTAAAAAAATAGAAAAGTATTTCATGAATTTCATAAGAGTTCGCACGATCCAAAGCAAAGCTAATTCACCTATTTTGTATTCAACCATTAGTAGAAAATTATGCATGAGGGGCTTCAAGGTGATGTTTCAGCAAGATGAACGAGTCTGCAACACTAGTCCTGCAACTGCCAATTTTTTTGTCAAAACAATAGCAAATGTTGGTGCATTTCATAATGTGAAATGCTGTGCAGTCTGTACTGTACCAGCATCTTAGATTCCATCAGTTTTGCAACTCAAGGATCCTTGTGCAACTGGACTTACTGTGCGATTCCTAGCTTTGTATTCCTTATCAGTGAGGAACATTGCTTGGTCGTAACTAAACCACACCATAAATAAATAGTGGCTCTTTCCTAAAAAATACATTGAGATCTGAGTTTGCATTAGCAGGTCGGATGGTCTGGTTTGAAACTGGTAATGGACCAACTTTTTATTTGTAATTAGCCTATCTTAGAGACTGTGTTGGACCCATCAGTTCAATATACCAACTTAGAGAAATTCATAGGTTGTTAATTCCCTACAGCCACAACTCAACCCATCTTTGGTTAACACAAGTAGCTAGATTATCTCAATAGTCCCAAGATGTTGTATGTTTCTCCTCACAGTCATTGATGTACATGTATTATTCCAGTTATTGCAGATGAACAAGAGGGAAAGTTGTGCTTTACTGTTTCTGCTTAGTGTGAAATTACGCAAGATTTTCAGAGAATAAACATGAACCTGCAACATTTGAGTGATCATGCCAAGTGACTATGTTTCTCCTAGTTGAGAACTGTTTGACCTTCTCTTTTGGATCTTCATTGTCCTGTACTACTATTCCTGTGAAAACAAAAAACACTGATCATGCACATTGTCACTATTATAGAATCATGGTGCACCTGCTGACCATCGAATTACATTGTAATGACCTCATACAATATTTGTGCGCCATATACCATGCAGCCAATGGTTCTGTCGGGAAGGGCTTGCAGTCTGAACCGTGTAAATTACCTTTATATTACTATATTTTTTGTCTATTCACTTTTCAGATACAATTTATTTTAATTTATTTTAGAAAATGTGCTGGTCGGATTGTGGATTATATAATACAACGAGCTATCAATTACCGTGTCTTTCAGCAAATGCGGATGCATCGTTGTCTGTCATCTCATCGACATTTCGGAGGAGGCCAAGTTTGTGCATTCGCTCCAAATGGTCTTTACGGATGTCTGTGAGAGAAAACTTCCTACCGGACACAGTGTGGACGGTTTTCACCTGAAATAAACGTCCGACATGTGCATACATAGGGTTGTAATTGATCTAGCATAGTGTGTGGAAATCTATGGGCCAATGTTTTTTTCATAAATTTGTGTGCTCAACTCTAGCCTTACAATGGCTGACAGCGAATCACCTGTATTGACGTTGGGTGACATTGGTTATCGAAGTTATAATTTCAGTGTTGGTAATTTTTCCCAACGCGGCAATTCCAGTGGAGACAACACAAGCATTTTATTTTACTGTTGTTGTGCAAGTGGGTGCTGGTGCTGCTCAGACTTTTAGAGAAAGATAATGCATGCTACCTAAACTAGGGTCACATACATTGAAATTTTTACCATTATATTTTACTCACTTCCAGTCAAAATTGATTATTTTTGCTTACTAATTTTCCTTCTTTGTCAAGTTTGACTACTGTGTAGTCGATGGGCACGATGGGAATCCCAATATCTATCTTCCCAGACTCGATCAGGTCCCTTTTCATTTTGCGAAGTACAAGTCTTGAGGTGCGTTTAATGTAGTTTAACTTCAGAGACTTGTAGCATCTCCATGATCTTCTGCGGCGTGGTTTTGTTGGGATGTCATCGAAGCCCATCATACTCCCGAGAGCTTTTACTACCTATTAAAAACAAAATCATGATGTTTTAATAGTTTAACTACGTGCCATTGCAGTCGATGTCAGCAAGTTTTAAAAGACATTGTGGTTGACTGATTTGTTATGTGTACATGAATTGAATGGGCAATTTCATAAGTTTTTTTTACTTATGTTAGATCCTAGTAAGATATTGCTGCCAGCAGCCTAGGTAGAGTTGGATTTATGACTATCAGTTTCACGTACTGTGTTGAAAAATGGAGTTAAATAACAACTGCTGTGACAATGAATATGATCCTTCCTTAATGAAGCTTAATTTACATAGCATGTTCAATCCTTTTTTTAAGGCCAATTGTTATAAATGCATCCAAAATTATTTTTACTTATATAAGTGATGAAAACAATGTTGATCTCATACCTGTCCACCATTTTTAGGAAGAACATTTTTGGGACTCCTGAGGTTGATCTTTCTGGCCAAGGCGCTCCATATTATGGTTTTGTAGTCGCCGTTGGCAGCTCTCAGTGTGTCCCTTAGAAGCATCTCATCGTACCTGTACCGCTGCAGGTTTCCAGTGTGCTGTTTTACGCGGTTTTCTCTATATATCATATCCTTTTTCCGCTGCCGCTCCCATTCGGCAGTGGATTGGGTAGTAGTAAACACCCTGTTAAAGTCCACATTCAAGTTCTCCACCTCCATTTCTTTGTGTTGCTGTTTAGTCAGCTCTGTTTTTGCCTTTTTACTCAGGTATTTTGGGTCATCTAGTTTTCGCTTCCCAAAAAATTTATCATAAAAATGTTCCTTGTGTGCGGTTTTATGTGTTAAATCTGTTATCGGTTTAAATACTGTTTGCATTACCAAAGAAATATCTTCCGGAGTGATGGATTCTGGCGTTTTCTCTAAATAATACTGCAGAACTTTCTTGGGAGTATTAAATTGTGGTGCCGGTGCGACCTGATCATTATTTTGCTGGGGTGGATCGTCTTCAGGTGGTATAACATCATCGTTGGGAGGTTGGGGCTGTGGCTGGGGTTGAGCTTGAGGCTGAATATTGTTATTAACGTGGTTTATAGTTGGTATATTTTTTCTTAGCAGAAAAAATGGCTGCGCATGAAGCTCTTCGCATTTCCTGCATGATTTCAAGGTGTGTTGCCTTGCTTCCTGCTCTTCCAAGTCATCAAAATTCCCTGAACTGAAGTAAACTAAAAATTGTTCTTTCTCACCATTCACTCCATCATTTTGGTAGGCTCCTGCACTCAGTAGATTTTTTCTGATGGTTTTACGTGATCTTCCCCACTGCCTCGCTGTTATCCCTATATTATATCTATCTATGACCCTTTGTGCCTGTTTTCCATCTGCCAGAGTTTCGTAATATAAAATATTTGTAAAGAATCCACACTGATTTTTTGCAGCCATGCTTACTCCACTAAGTATTACTACTAATGATGCTTTCCCGCCAAACCCTTTTGCCATTTCCTGTGTTTACCCTAGTGTGGGGACTAAATTCTATTATAACCACATTCATCATCATTTTACAACGAAATAATTGGTTACATCAGCCCCTCCATGAGCCTACATCAAGGATGAACCTTGCAATGATCGTATTTGACATGAGTAACATTCTCTCACCAGGCTGCCAAAACAAACATCACAACATACGGGATACTGATAACTAATAAGTATGAGAGCGATCGCTGTTAGTGAATGCGGCTCATAGAAATGAGATTCAATGATAGTAAATGGAGTGTAGCATTATAGCCAATGTGCCCAACATCTTTTGATAGGCATATCAATTCCGGCGTTCTAAACCCTTTACTTGATGGAGCTTCTGCTGGATAAATATTTTTTGTTAAGTTTTTGTGCTCAGTTACTGTCACAACATTGGTCGCAGGACTATGGCATTGCTTTGAAAAAGGATAGAGAAACTTAATCACTACCCCAGTGAGTCTTTATCACTGCTGACTTAATGCAAATGTTTTGGAAGAGCATAAATTTGTGTGCTCAACTCTATCCCTACAACGGCTGACAGCGAATCACCTGTATTGCCTTTGGGTTATATGGATTATCATTTATCATAGTCATAATATTGAAATAATGTTGGCCAAAGGGTATCGACCTCAGGCATGACAAAATTAATATAACTCGCACTCAAACGCTGATAGTAAATTTGTAATTGCGCTCCTATCCGCTGTCTAGTCTTTTTGTCTTAAACTGACCCAAGCACTATTTGTATTGTGAGCAGATAAAAAACTACTGGCCGCGACTAGTTGGTACATTACATAAGGCAGGTGTTTAATGTACTCGCAGTCCATAACACAGCTATTGGAACAATTATGTATTGAAAAATGTTATGGTTTGGATTGTCTGGCCCATTTGGTGGAAATACCCACAAAACAACAATCAGTAACTGGCTGTATAGTACGAAGATAACAATGAGGACTCTAGTTGATATATGTAATGCTCTCACTGGCCATCAAATTTGTGTTTAAAATCCAGTCATTATAATTATAAAAAATGTGTAATAACCCATTAATCAGGAATTAATGGTGGCGCCAGTGTATTGAGCTGCAAACTGTTCCTTGTTGCCAGGGCTGCACCCGATGAATAGGAACACCTTTGTAGGCTTGTTCGAACTTATCTTCAGCCGTTGCCTGTTACATGCTACCTCATTTTGTACTTGAAACTGTTACTATAAGCTGTGTTATTGAGAATGTCAAATCATAATATCAAGTGCGAAGCCGTCGGATTACTTTGCCTGCAACAGGCCCATAGGGAATCCCACAGTAGTAAATCCCAGTGTATGGATATAATGTAACAGTCATAATGGATTTTCCATATGGCCTTCACAGCCTATTGGTTATGAATGTAAACATTCCTATTAGTCGCGCTAATATTTGAATAGTGTGCGCTATTAATGTATCGCCGCTGATTTATTGAAACACTATATCAGAAAGCGTGCCGTATAGTTTACAATTAATAGAAGCAGCTATGAAAATGGCAAACATGATGGAATATGGTTACATTAAGAGCAGATTTCATCAGTGTGGTGTG
>ERZ1740052.639-NODE-639-length-11844-cov-9.372805_pt1 | contig 11844 bp, 6 predicted proteins | sample MGYA00581750_ERZ1740052 | MGnify/ENA primary metagenome ERZ1740052 (study PRJEB43018, sample SAMN04849743) | marine metagenome | isolation source: floating plastic debris | place: Pacific Ocean | collected 2008-08-30 | study: EMG produced TPA metagenomics assembly... | reverse complement strand
GGGCATTGGGCATTGGGCATTGATAAATGGTAATTATATTTATTCTTTCTCCTTGTCTCCTTGTCCCCTTGTCCCCTTGTCTCCCCATCACCTCCTCTCCCCCCAGTTGTCGCAATTAGTGCAAGATGTGAATAGCAACTAACAACTATCAACTAACAACTAACAATGAGATTGTTAATTTCTAACGATGACGGTGTTTACGCACAGGGTATACGTGCTTTAGCCAACACTATGGCAGAAGCCGGTCATGATGTAAGTGTAGTTTGCCCGGATAGGGAGCGTTCTGCTACGGGACATGGCTTGACTTTGCATCAACCGATTCGCGCTGAAATTGTTGAATCAGTTTTTCACCCTGCTGTCAAGGCTTGGGCTTGTGATGGTACTCCCTCGGACTGTGTAAAATTAGCGCTATGGGCTTTGTTAGATTCACCCCCCGAATTAGTTCTTTCTGGGATCAATCAAGGTGCTAATTTGGGAACGGAAATTCTTTATTCTGGTACTGTTTCGGCTGCTATGGAAGGTTTGATTGAAGGAATTCCTAGCGTTGCATTTAGTCTTACTAGCTACTCTTCCAAAAATTTTGAACCTGCGGCTAACTTTGCCAAAATACTTGTTGAACAATTACGATTACAATCAATACCCGATTCATTTTTACTTAACGTTAACATTCCCGCAGTCGAATCATCGCAAATCAAAGGAGTTAAATTCACCCGTCAAGGAGTGCGCCGCTACGTTGATGTATTTGATAAACGAGTAGATCCACGGGGCAAAACTTACTATTGGTTAACAGGAGAAGTTCTTGAAGATGTAGAACCACCAGTAAGTTTTAATTTACCCGAAAATATACCGATTGATGTACGTGTTATCCGAGATGATTATATCAGTATTACTCCTTTACACTATAATCTTACTTACCCAAAAGGACTCAAAGACTTGTCTGAGTGGCAATTCCAGTTAAAATAAAAAATTTTCTGACTAAAAGTTCAAGGTTTTTGGGAGGTTAAATGCATTACTGGAAAATATAGGTTATAAAGTAAAAACGTCTATAAAGAAAATATGCAGACGTATAGTTTAATTAATCGCAGCATAAGCTTAAAAGTGGCTAGCATTAATACGCGAAATACTTTTAAAAATCCGCACGTTGCGATCGGTTAATTTCCCTTTCTACAAGAATGGGTTAGATAGCATTAATTGAACTATAAGTCGTAAAATTTTTTGTATTGTTCGCCCGCTTAATCGATGACTTGCAACACTCATGTCTAGGACAGAGAATCAATTTACCGTAAAATTTTGGGGTGTTCGTGGCAGTATTCCCTGTCCCGGACCCCAAACCGTCCGTTATGGAGGTAATACCCCTTGCGTCGAGATGCAAGTGGGCGGCAAACGCTTTATTTTCGATGGAGGTACGGGAATCCACGTTTTAGGGCAGTCTCTATTACCTAAAATGCCGTTAGAAGCTTATATTTTCTTCACCCACTCTCATTGGGACCACGTTCAGGGATTTCCGTTTTTTGTTCCTGGATTTGTTGCGGGTAATAAGTTTCACATTTATGGTGCAGTAGCCCCTGATGGTTCTACAGTAGAACAACGTCTAAACGATCAGATGCTGCACCCAAACTTCCCCGTACCTTTGCAGATCATGCAGTCCAATTTGGATTTTTGCGAGGTAAGTCCTGGAAAAACTATTCATATCGAGGATATTGCCGTAGAAACCGTACTGCTAAACCATCCGGGTGAGTCGGTAGGATACCGAGTTAATTTCAATGGTGGTTCTGCTGTATATGTTACAGATACCGAACATTATCCCGATAAGTTGGACGAAAATGTTTTAAGGCTTGCTAATAACGCCGATATTTTAATTTACGATTCAACTTATACCGATGACGAATATTATTCATCGAAATCGCCCAAAATTGGCTGGGGACATTCCACATGGCAAGAAGCTATTAAGGTAGCCGAAGCTGCTAATGTTAAAACTCTAGTTATTTTCCATCACGATCCATCCCATGACGACGAGTTTTTAGACCGCATCGGGCAAGAAGCCAAGCAGAGATTTCCCGGCGCAGTCATGGCCAAGGAAGGAATGGTACTAAACGTTCCGATCAATGTTCCTTTATCAAAAAGTTTTCCTATTAGTAGATAGTTCTATAAAGCTTTGATCTCAAAGGAATTGTAGAATTTGGGTTAAATTGGTATTCGAGAGCCAAAGCTAAAACTATGGCAAATTGGGAATAGGTAATGGGTAATGGGTATTGGGTAATGGGTAATGGTAATGGGTGAAAGGTAAGAGGTAATAGGTGATGGATAATTTTCAACTCCTAATTCTTAACTCTTAACTCCTAACTCTTAATTCCTAACTCTTAATTCCTAACTCTTAATTCCTAACTCCTAACTCCTAACTCCCTAATTGTTAAACCTCTCGTCCCAAAATTGACGTGCCAAATCTGTCTCAAAATCGGTGTTCTGTGTGGGTTACTTCGTCTGCCGAATTGATTCAAACTCCTACTGCTGTTGCTCTTGGTAAGTTTGATGGCGTTCATCGCGGTCATCAAAGGGTAATTCAACCAATTTTGCATAAAGCAGCAGACACAGAACGCATTTACCCAACAGTTATTACATTTGAACCGCATCCTCAAGAGTTTTTTACGGGTAAATCTAGGAGATTGTTAACTCCTGTGGATGAAAAAGTCCGACATTTGGAACTGCTTGGGATAAAACAACTTGTACTAATCCCCTTCAACAAAGAATTAGCTGCTTTGACTCCCGAGCAGTTCGTAGAACAAATAATCGTAGAGAAATTGCAAGCCGCGAGAATCAGCGTTGGACAAGATTTTTGTTTTGGTTCCAAGCGCAGCGGTACTGCGTTGGATTTACAAGTACTTGTTGCTAAATATGGTATTCCCGTTACCATCGTTCCCTTAGAAACCCATGAAGACGATTTACCTATGCCACAAGAGGAAACTCGTATTAGCACTTCATTCATTCGTCAAACACTCGAAACAGGCAACCTTGAAAAAGCCAACCAAATGCTGGGAAGACCTTACACTCTTATCGGTACCGTAGTCAAAGGTCAACAACTTGGTAGAACCATAGGTTTCCCCACTGCTAACTTGCAATTACCAGAAGATAAGTTTTTGCCCAGACAAGGAGTTTACGCCGTTAGAGTGAGCGATATCAGCCAGCCAGATATTAATCCAGATATTAACTTAAACAACTGCCCAGCAGTAATGAACATTGGCGATCGCCCTACCGTAAACGGTACTCATCTGACGGTAGAAGTACATCTTTTAGATTTCGCCGGGGATTTATACGATCGAAAACTGCAAATCCAGTTAGAAAAATTTCTCAGATCCCAACAAAAATTTCCATCATTAGAAGCCCTCAAAGCTCAAATTCAACTCGACTGCACCACCGCTAGAAAATTTTTCAACCAAGGGTGTTAGTTTACTCCAACTCTGGGAACAATAAACAAGGGAATTGGGCATGGGGCATTGGGCATTGGGCATTAAAGAGTTTTGAATTCCTAACTCCTAACTCCTAACTCCTAACTCCTAACTCTTAACTCCTAACTCCTAACCTTTAACCTTTAACCTTTGACCTTGTTTGGTGCATGAGAGACAAAATTGACGCTCTGACAGAAAATCTAGCTCGTACCATTGTTGGTAAATCCGAAGCTATCCGCTTAGTATTAGTTGCCTTATTGGGTGGGGGACACGCTTTACTTGAAGACGTTCCCGGAGTGGGTAAAACTCTCCTTGCGAAATCCTTAGCTCGTTCCGTTGATGGTAAGTTTCAACGTCTACAATGTACGCCAGACTTACTGCCTACTGATATTACGGGTACAAATATTTGGAATCCTAAAACAGGTGAATTTACTTTTTTAGAAGGACCAATTTTCGCCAATGTCATGTTAGCAGACGAAATCAACCGCGCTACACCCCGTACTCAATCGGCATTACTAGAAGTTATGGAAGAAGGGCAGGTAACAGTTGATGGTGTCTCTCGTGCCGTTCCCGCACCGTTTTTTGTCATCGCCACTCAAAACCCGGTTGAATATCAAGGTACTTTTCCCCTACCCGAAGCACAAATGGATAGATTCATGCTGTCCTTGAGCTTGGGTTATCCTACGGAGCAAGAAGAGTTACAAATGCTATCTCGTCTTCAGGATGGCAGCAAATTTACTGACTTAAAACCTTGTATAACCTTAGCCGAAGTTGAAGAATTACAGCGAATTTGTGCTGGCATAAAAGTAGAAGCTTCATTACAGCAATATATGCTCGAATTGGTAAGAGCCACAAGATGCGATGAAGAAATTACTCTCGGTATAAGTCCGAGAGGTACCGTAGCATTACATAGAGCCACCCAAGCCTTTGCGTATCTTTCCGGACGAGATTATGCAATTCCCGACGACGTAAAATTTATCGCCCCTCACGTTTTGAGTCATCGTTTGATTCCCGTAGGAGGAAGAAGAGCGCAAAGTGTAATGGAACGTTTGTTGCGAGTTGTAGCGATTCCTTAAATCAGTGAACAGTAATCAGTGAACAGTTATCAATTGTAGGGGAGTCTGTAGTCTGTAAGGTGCGTTATGGCTTCAGCCTAACGCACCAAGGTATGTGAATATAAAAAAATATTATTCAGTTTAATTTTGCGTCTTGCCGAGAAATATGGTGCGTTATTCCTTTTGATAAAACCGTGATTGTTTGTGAAAAACCACAAGTTACATGGAATGAAAATCCTTTTAGTTAGTATAGATTCTATATTCTCGTTTCCGACTATCTTTTTTCTACAGTGGTTATGTTGGGTTACGACACGAAAAATAAAATTTACGTTACCAATAAAATTTGCTTTCCGTGTCTAACCCAACCTACTAAATACAGTATTTAGGGAAAGGAGATAAAAGTTAGTATAGATTCTATATTCTCGTTTCCGACTATCTTTTTTCTACAGTGGTTATGTTGGGTTACGACACGAAAAATAAAATTTACGTTACCAATAAAATTTGCTTTCCGTGTCTAACCCAACCTACTAAATACAGTATTTAGGGAAAGGAGATAAAGGGGATATTAATCATCAATCCCCAATGCCCAATCCCCCATGCCCAATTATTTACACACACATTGTTTCATCGGAATAGTAATTACAAACTTACTTCCTTCTCCCGGTGCGGACATACAATCCAAAGAACCGCAGTGTTTTTCTACAACAATTTGATAGCTAATTGATAATCCCATTCCAGTACCTTTTCCTACTGGTTTCGTTGTAAAAAATGGGTCAAAAAGTCTTGTTTGGATTTTTTCGGGAATTCCTTTTCCGTTGTCGGAGATCGAAATTTTTACTTGCTTGCATCCTACTAATTCGGTTTTAATACAAATAGTAGGAGAATTATCATTCCCAATTCCTTCTTCTAATGCATCAACCGCATTAGCCAAAATATTCATAAACACCTGATTTAATTGACCGGGATAGCATTCTACTTGCGGTAATTTACTGTAATTTTTGATTATTTCAATTCTAGGACGGTCGGGTTTGGCTTTGATACGATGTTCTAAAATCATCAAAGTGCTGTTAATGCCTTCATGGATATTAACTTTTTTCATTTGTGCTTCATCCATCCGGGAAAAGTTACGTAACGAAGCCACTATTTCCCGAATGCGTTGCGCTCCCACTTTCATAGAACCCAAAAGCTTGGGTAAATCTTCTACTAAAAACTCAAAATCTAATTCTTCTGTTAATTCCTGTATTTCTAATGTGGGTTGAGGATAATTTCTGCGATAAGCTTCGATTATTTCTAATAAGTCTCTAATGTAGTTATTCCCGTGGTTCAGATTTCCATAAATAAAGTTTACAGGGTTATTAATTTCGTGGGCTACACCTGCTACTAATTGTCCTAAACCGGACATTTTTTCGCTTTGTACTAACTGTGTTTGGGCACGTTGTAGTTCGCTAATAGTATTTTCTAAGTCTTGTGTTTTTTGATTTACTTGAGTTTCGGCTTGTTTGCGAGCGGTAATATCGTTACGAATGGCAATATAGTGTTGCGGTTTACCTTCTTCATTTAGCATTGGCACAATAGTTGTGTCTACCCAATAAAGACTTTTATCTTTGGCACAATTTTTAATTTCTCCTCGCCATACTTTACCGTTAGTAATGGTTTGCCACATTTGACTAAAGAAGGATTTGGGATGATATCCGGAGTTAATAATCCGATGATTTTTACCGATTAATTCTTCACGGGAATATTTAGAGATTTCGCAAAATTTATCGTTAACATATTCAATACTACCTTGCTCGTCGGTAATTGCTACAATGGCTGCTTGGTTTAAAGCAAATTTAATATCAGCCGATTCTTTTAAAGAATGTTGTAATGCTATTTCTGCTCGTCTGCGTTCGGTAATATCAAATGCCATTGAAGCAATACCGACTATTTCACCATTCGCAGCTACTAAAGGGTAGTTATGCCATTCACAAACAATTTTTCTACCATCTTTAGTTACATTTTCATTGGTGCTGAACATCCTTTCTTTTTGATTGACAAAATCATCCAGCATTTGTGACAAACGAATTTTGAAATCATCTGTGACTAAAAAGCTAAAATCACGCCCTAAAACTTCGCTTTTACTGTATCCAAAGATTCTTTCTGCGGCTTGATTCCACTCTTTGATTTCAAAATTTCGATTCCATTCAATCACCGCTAGCGGCGTTTGTTGCACCATTAATGCTAAACGTCGCTGCCCAGACTCTATAAGTAATTGTTCTTCTAACTTACGTTTAGTAATATCTTCAATACGGCAAAGCATACCAAGAATTTCGCCATCAGCGTTAATCAAAGGGTTTTTACGAATATCTAACCAGACTTGCTCGCCAGAAGCTGAACTAGAAATTCTTGTTTGCTCAATACTGGTATTTTCTTCGATAACTTGGCGATCGCCAGCAAAGCTGCTGCTGTGAAGGTGATTTCGCAAGAAGCCAAGCATTTGATTTTTTAAAGGTAACTCTGAGTCTGTTTTTCCGATAATTTGCTGAGGGGAAGTTAACCCTACGGCTCTAGCAAAAGCTAAATTACAACCTTGAAAGACTAAATTATTGTTTTTCCAATATATTAATTCAGGTAAATTGTCAATTACTAATTGACACATAGGTAGAGAATTGACCGCATTATCGTCAAGCGGTTGTAAAGAATTAGGTTGTAAAGACTTAAATTCTGCCGGTAGCATAAGTTCATTAGAGGAAACAAGTTATACTTAGTGTTCCCACATTAGCTCTCTAAATAAACAAACGAAGATAGGGAATGGGGGAGAAAAAACATAAATTGTCTTTGCGAATTATTTTGAATTCTTCCCACTACTACTCCCTACTTTCGTTTACAACTACATGGTATTTGAATTTGAAATTCCGTACCTTCTCCCAAAGTAGAAATACAGTTTAATTGTCCCTGATGCCGATCGACTATAATCTGGTAACTCATAGACAATCCCAAACCAGTACCTTTACCTACGGGCTTGGTAGTAAAGAATGGGTCAAATAGCTTTTTGATATTGTCTTCGGGTATACCATAACCGTTGTCAATAATACTAATTTGTACGGTATCTTGTTGTATAAGTCGAGTTGAAATACGAATTTGAGGATATTCTTTTTGAGAGAACTGTTGATTTTCAATTGCTTCTTCTAAAGCATCAATTGCATTATTTAATATATTCAGAAAGACTTGGTTTAGTTTTCCTGCAAAACATTCAACTAAGGGTAAATCTTCAAAATCCTTAGTAACTACAATTGCAACTCTTTCGGGTTTTGCTTCCAGACTATTCTGTAAAATCATTAAAGTACTTTCAATACTTTCATGAATATCAATCGTTTTGTATTCTGCTTCATCTAAACGCGAAAAAGTTCTCAAAGAAAGTACGATATCCGCAATTCTTTTAGCTCCTGTTTTCATGGAATTAATAAGATTCGGCAAATCTTGTTGAAGGTAATCAAATTCAATTTCTTCAATGAATTCTTCTGCTTCCGAATTATCCGGACAACCTTTTTGATAAATTTCTATCAGTTTCAACAAATCATTCAAATATCCTTGAGTATATGTAAGGTTAGCATCAATAAAGTTTACGGGATTATTAATTTCATGAGCTATACCCGCTACTAATTGTCCCAAACTAGACATTTTTTCGCTTTGAATTAGCTGAACCTGAGTATGTTGTAATTGTAAAAGAGCGTTTTCTAATTCCTGCGTTTGCTGACGTAATTTTGCTTCGGCTTGCTTACGTTCGGTAATATCTCGAAAATAAAATATCTTACCATAATTATCTCCAGCTAAAGAAAGTACTGAAGCAATATAGCGCTCTAAAGTTTTTCCGTCTTTTAAATAAATCTCATTACGGCAACTTTTATCTGGATGCTCAAAAAGATATTCTAAAGTAGATACAAATTCTTCGGGATTTTCTTGTTTATCTAGCATCGAAGCAAAAATGGCTTCGTGCTTACCTGTTTCAATCACAGACTGGGGAATATGCCATAAATCAATAAAGCGCTGATTATATGATATTGATTCGCGAAATTCATCAACTACTAAAATACCGTCAATAGCAGCTTCTTGTTGAGCTTCCAACATCGTATTACTACGCAATAAAGCTTTTTCTGCTTGCTTACGTTGGGTTATATCTAAAATAAATCCATGATAAAGAACAGTACCATTTGCTAATTTTTCCGAACGAGAATGACTTTTGATCCATTTAACTTCTCCAGAATGAATAACTATTCTTCCTTCGTGTTCCCAGGGTTTGAGATTCTTTAAAGAAATAGCTAAAGAAGTTTTAAAATTGTTTAAATCATCGGGATGAATAATTGAGATAATGGCATTTGCATCTGCTTGAATTTGTTCTGGTTTCAAGCCATAAATGTCATAACAACCGGAACTAACGTAAGGAAAAGACATCGAGCCATCAGGATTCACTTCAAATTGATAAAGCATTCCCGGTACATTTGCTGCTAATTTCTGTACTTTGGCTTCAGTTTCGCTCAGCGCGGCTTCTGTATTTTTGCGTTCTTCAATTTCAGCTTTTAATGCTTTATTTGTAAGGGTTAATTCTTTAGTTCGCTTTAACACTAGCGATTCCACTTCTTCATAAGCTGTTTGCAGAGCTTTTTCCGTTATTTTAAGGTGAGTAATATCTGAAAGAAAACCATCCCAAATAATCGAACCATCAGATTGCTTTTGGGGACGAGATTCAGCTTTCAACCATTGATTTTTTCCCGATTCCTTAACTAAACGTCCTTCCCAATAAAATGGTTCCAAAGTTGCGGCTGAATTATTTAACACTTTCTCAAAAGTATTGTAATCTTCCGAATGAATCATCGAAATCAGCACATTTGATTCCGCTTGAATTATTTCTGCTTCTATTCCGAATAAATCGTAACTACCAGGGCTTACATAAGGAAAATACATCGAACCGTCGGGATACATCTGAAATTTGAAAAGCATTCCCGGTACATTCTTCGATAACTGATGAAACTTCTCCTCGCTTTCGCGCAAAGTCGCTTCTGCTTGCTTTTGAGCGGTAATATCTGTACTGGTACTAATAATACGATAAACTCTTTCTCTTTCGTCTAAGAGCGGAGTAAGAGTAGTTAATAAAAATATTTCTTTATCTGGAAATTTTATTATTTCCTCAAAGGAAATAGATTCCTTCTTAATTAGACAATCGAAATTTCTTTTTTCGATAACTTCCCCAAACTCTTCTCCAACAACTTCCCGTGGAGTTTTACCAACCATTTGCTGATTTTCATAACCACAAAATAATTCCGTAGCCTTATTAATTCCAAAATAATTAAATGCATTATCTTCTGTTACTTCATATACAACAATTCCTAACTCTACCCCATCATAAATAGTGCGAAGAAATTCTTCTTTTTGACGTAAAGCTTCTTCTACCTGCTTACGTTCGGTAATATCTTCAATAGTCGCAAGCACCCCTACTACATTATTTTCCTCATCTAGTAACGGAATTTTATTAGTATCCAACCATTTTTCATTTCCATCTGCTTGCTGTTTTTTCTCAACAATATGTAATTCAGGAACTCCAGATTCTATTACTCGCTTATCTGATTCCCGATACCAAATAGATTTTTCCTTGGGAGAAGATACATCATCATCAGTTTTACCTGCTATTTCCTCGGCAGAACTCAAACCCCATATATCAGCTAGTTTTTGATTACAACCAAGAAAAACACTATTGCAATCTTTCCAAAAAATAATTTGCGGTATACTATCTACTACTAGCTGTAAAAAATTCTTTGACTTTATCAATTTATATTGCAGTTTATGCCTATAAAAAGCTTCTCCTATACATTCAGCAGCAGCTAGCAAAATAGATTTTTTGCTATCTAACCATTCATATTCTTTTTGACAACTATCAAAGCGGATATATCCCCAAAAATCCCCCGCCACCCGAATTGGTATTACCAAAGTCGAAAAAATATTTGCAGCTTCTAAAACTTCTCGTTCCGAAGCAGGAAAATCATTTATCGAACCTACAATAATTTCTCCTTGAGAAAGAATTTCATCCCATCTTTCAAAAATATTAAGCTCTGTTTTAACATCGCTATTTGACCATTTCCAATGCTGGCTAATTAGTTCTTTTTCAGTATTTAGATTATTACGAACCCCTATGATAGATACTTGTTCTACATTCGTAGCACTTCCTAAATCCACCAAAGCAGCATTATATGATTCATCCAAATCGCTAATTTTGAAAAGATTACTTATTGCTTTGATTACAGATAAAGTAAAATTATTTAACTTTTCTTGTGGTAATTGCTTATCCTGTGAACTTTTTATTTCTTTAATCGTACTAATTAAAAATTGATTACCAGATGCATCATTAAATAAAGATTTTTTTATTGTAATAATATGAACTTTACCTTTAACGTCGGTAAAATATCCTTCCAAGTCACTGCTGACACCACAAGTGAATATTAATTCATCTTTTTCCCGAAAAATATTGGCTTCTTCGGCATTAAAAAAATCGTAGTCCGATTTTCCTGTTAATTCCTCCGAGGTACAACCCGTTAACTGGCAAAAAGCATTATTGATAAATATCCATTCATGTAGTCGGTTTTTAACAAAAATAGGTTCAGATACACTATTGATTATTTCAAGCAGAAAACTTTGAGAAAGGGAATTCTCGGAGTTATCTGTCGGTAGATTGGGGTTCATTGGCAGAGTCATCTGTTTCCGGTCGGCTTGATACTTGCTGCTTGTATAGCCTTATCTTCTATTATTCCCAATCTTGACAACATTCCAACAGTTATCAAGGTTAAAGGTTAAAGGTTAAAGGTTGATAACTCACAATTCCTAACCCCTAACTCCTCACTTTAGAGACGTAGCACTGCTACGTCTCTACACTCCTAACTCCTAACTCCTAACTCTTAACTCCTAACCCCTAACTTTAGAGACGTAGCACTGCTACGTCTCTACACTCTTGACTATGTATCCCGTTAAATGATTATCTAATAGTGCAATTGCAATCTCAGGTGTTTCTAAATAGGGCAAAACGCCTGTATCGGGAATGACATGAAAATTACGAATTGCTTTTGGATTTAAATCTGCCAAACGTTTTCCTAGCTTAAGGTTAATAAATTGTGCTTTTTCACCCCACAGTATCGTTGTAGGTATTTCAAGTTGTTTAATATATAGACTGAGATCGAAATACAAATCGCCGCGTAAAAATGCCAATGCTGCAAATATAGCGTTGGGTTGCATAGCAGAAGCTAAATAAGCTTGTACTATCTCCGATGATATGCGTGCGGGTTCTGCGAACAGAAAACTTTGTAAAAAATTTCTGACTGCAA
>ERZ1740052.638-NODE-638-length-11852-cov-10.025006_pt1 | contig 11852 bp, 5 predicted proteins | sample MGYA00581750_ERZ1740052 | MGnify/ENA primary metagenome ERZ1740052 (study PRJEB43018, sample SAMN04849743) | marine metagenome | isolation source: floating plastic debris | place: Pacific Ocean | collected 2008-08-30 | study: EMG produced TPA metagenomics assembly... | reverse complement strand
GTAGCGATATTTTTTAATTACCAACTACCAACTACCAATTACCAATTACCAATTCGTCAAAACTGCTGTCTCTTCACCAACTCCTGAAATAAACCTTTTTCCTCGACAAGTTTTTCAAAATTACCTTGCTGTACTATTCTTCCATTTTGCAATACATAAATCCTATTTGCATTACGAATGGTACTCAATCGATGTGCTACTACAATTCGAGTCACGTTTAATTTATCTAAGCTTTCACTAACTATTGCTTGGGTACGATTATCTAAAGCGCTGGTTGCTTCGTCAAAAAGCAGAATTCTCGGGCGTAAGGCTAAGGCTCTAGCTATTATCAATCTTTGTCTTTGCCCCCCAGATAAATTACTTCCACCTTCGCTGACAACTGTATGCATTCCCATTGGCATTGTGGAAATATCTGCTGCTAAACCTGCCATTTGTGCTGCATTCCAAGCTTCTTCCATTGTTAAATTAGCGTTGCTGGAAATATTTTCATATATAGATGCAGACATCAAGTGACTGTTTTGCAATACTACTCCTAATTGACGACGCACTGCACCGACATCTAAAGCGGCTAATTCTTGTCCGTCATAGTTAATACTACCTGAGTGTGGTGTATCAAATCCTAGCAGTAATCGTAACAGTGTAGATTTACCGGAACCCGAAGCACCAACCAAGGCTATAAATTCTCCGGGTTCTGCTTTCAAGGTAACGTCATCGAGGGTGAGGGGGCCGTCATCTCGATATCGAAAGGTGATATTTTTAACTTCTACTCTTCCCGATAAACGACCTGGATCGGATTTATTACTATTAATTTCTGGTGTTGCTTGTAGGATAGGTTGAGCGCGTTCCCATAAGGGTAAAGCTTCCAAAATATCAACAACTGTGGTACTTAGGCTGGTTGCACCACCGATAAATGTACCGAATGCGGTATTGAAAGCTAAGAAAGTACCTGTAGAAAAACTACCACCGTCAGTTTGCGATTGTTGAAGTAAACTTATTGTCATGGCAAAAAGAATTGACGGTGTGATTGCTGATAATAAACTGTTAATTACTATTAAATTATCTTCAATATTTTGAGCAGCCATCATCAAACTTAATTGATGGCGATATTGTTTACCCCAATATGCAAATGCTCTACTTTCTGCTCCAGCAGTACGAAATTTTGCTACACCGTTGATGATTTGTACCATCATGCCAAATAGTTTTCCCTGCATATTTATCAAGGGACGAACTTTTTGTAGCGTCAAAATACCGGAAATGATTGTGACTAAAACGTAAATTAAAGCCACTAAGGTAGCAATTAGGGCTAAAGGTGGGCTGTAGTAAAATAGTAAACCTAAATTTAATAATGAAAATAAGCTAGAAAACAGACTTTTGAGAATGGTATTGCCGATCTTTTGGCGAATTTGTGTAATTACAGAAACTCTAGCGCTTAAATCGCCGATTGAATATTGACGGAAAAACGATGCTTTCAGATTTAATAATCTATCCCAGACTGCTGCTTGAGTGGAAGTATCCGCAAAGCTTTCCAAACGTAAAATGGCAACTGCCTGTGTTAGTTGAAATAAACTTGCTCCCAAAGTTGTGGCTATTAATCCTAAAGCTATTTGAAATAAAAGCGATTTATCAGCATCGGGAATTGCACGGTCAATCAGAATGGCTGTGGCTTGAGGTACAATCATTCCCAGTAGTGCTGTGGCAATTCCCGCTCCTAATATCGTAATAATTTCTTTTGAACGTCCTTTAACTGCAAACTGTAGAATAGGTAAAACATTGGGAATCTCTACAGGTAAGGGACGGTAAAAGGTATAAGCCACAGGGGATAGAGTCGCAGCAGTTTTTTGATCGCACTTGATTCGAGTTAGGCGATCGCCATCAATAATTTCATAGCGGTTATCGTTAACTGGTAAAATAGCTACCGGAATATCCTCTAAAGTATAAGCCAATATTGGGCCACTATCTTGATGCCACCATCCATCTCGTAAGGTAATGCGTCTAACTCTGATATTAGAAGCTCTGGCGATAGCATCCAAAGGCTCGCGAACTCTACGTAAATCCTCTGAATTAGCAGGAGGATGAATAGTAATTCCTAAAACTTTACCGACAGCACCAGCAGCAAATAATAGTAACTGTTCCTTATCAATTGGTTGTTCAACAGAAGTCGGATTTAAACTTTTAGATTCAGATTCAGATTTTAATACATTGGCAAAAGCATTTAAAGTATTGCTAATAGCTCGATCGTTTAATCTTTCCCTTGCTTGAGTGCGAGCTAATTCTGCAATATTATCTTTATCTTCTAAATATCCAATTACTTTTAAAATATAGCTCTGTAAATAATTTAAGCCCTTAATTAAAATTTGATTATCGTTAATATCCGTACTTAGTACGGCATCAATTTCAACAATATCTCTAGTTTGCAACCAAGTATAAGTTTGTAAAGGAATTCTTTCTATATCTGACGTAATTTCTAAATCATCTAATCCTAATAAATTCGCTTCTCCTTGTAAAATTTTGACCCAGACAATATTACCATTTGTTGGCTGAAAAACTTCATTGCTATCTAAAACAGTGCATCCCGGTACTTTTGAGGGTGTAGGTAATATAGGTGAGATAATTTCAGAAACAGCAGAACCTAAACGATCAATCCAAGTTTCTATTTGCTGAATATTAATTTCATCAGTTGGAGATAATTTAACAATTTCGCTTTCCTCTAATACTACAGCAAGAATTTGATAGCCATCTTCAAGTGAAATTGAATTTGCTCCAAACATAATTTCACCAGCTTTCACGCTAAATAAATACCGTCTTCTACCTTTAGGAATACCATTTTCAACATTGATAGCAAAAAGCGCCCAGCAACCAGATTTTACTAACCAAATATTTTCCGAATTATCTAGCAATAAAGGTTTATTAGGGGATTGGTAGTTGGTAGTTGGTAGTTGGTAGTTGGGGATTGGGGATTGGGGATTGGGCATGGGGATTTTTTTGTCTACAGTTGCTACTATTTCTGGCAGTGGATTACATATGCACCGAATGTGTGGCAACGTAATATACTATTTCTCTTTACCTCTTTTCTCTGCGCTCTCTGTGTACTCTGCGGTTTAATTATCAGTAATCTTCTATCAGAAAACGACTAATTTCCGGCAATTCACAGTATGCGCTTCGATACGGTTACTGTAACGGACATGATATAAGTTGTATTTTTATTTCTTGTTCGCGATTATAATTGTGGAGATAAAAACCGCAGAGTACGCAGAGTACGCAGAGAAAGAAGAAAGAGAGAGATGGAGCCTAGAAACCACAACTACCAACTACCAACTACCAACTACCAACTACCAACTACCAACTACCAATTACCAACTACCAACTACCAACTACCAATCCCCAATTACCCATTCTCACTCCTAACCAACTGCAAATAATGTCCTTTAATCTGACTCAATTGTTCATGAGTACCTCTTTGCACAACTTTACCTTTATCCAAAACAATAATTTCATCGCAATCGCGAATCGAGCTTAAACGATGAGCCACGATTAAACAAGTACAGCCTCTTAAGCGTAAATTTTGTTCGATGATTTTCTCTGTTTGAGTTTCCAGAGCGCTGGTGGCTTCATCCATTAACAATATTGAAGGATTATTTACCAAAGCACGAGCAATTTCTAAACGCTGTTTTTGCCCTCCGCTCAAATTGGCTGCACCTTCCAACAAGTCTGCATTGTAACCACCTGGCAGTGATAATATAGTTTCGTGAATTGCAGCATCGCGGCAGGCTTGCATTAAATTACTGTCGGGTATTGTCGTATCCCACAAGGTTAAATTATCCCTAACCGTACCGGCAAACAATTTGATATCTTGTTCGATGGTGGTAATCGAATTCACTAATACTTGTGGTGGAATTTTGTTTCTCGATTCTCCATCAAAGCGAATTGCACCATCCCAAGGTTGATATAATCCTGCTACTAATTTGGCAACAGTCGATTTTCCCGAACCACTACCACCTACTAATGCTACACGCTGTCCGGGTTTGAGGGCAAGACTAAAGTTTTCAATTAAAGCTGGTGCGGTACGATTGTAACCGAAGGTGATGTTACGTAGTTCCAGATATCCTGCTAACTTAGGAGAAATATAAGATTTGATTTCCTCACTTTGTATTCTTTCTTGTTTGGGATTGCTTAAAACATCATCCAGACGATTTAACTTTCCTTCTACTTCTTGTAAACTGCTGCCTAAATTAACAAGTTGATTTACTGGCTGCATAAATTGCTGCATCAAGGATTGAAATGCCACCAACATTCCGATAGTTAATGTACCATCCATGACGCGCAATCCACCTACTGCTAACAATAACATCGAAGCAATACCGGATAGAAATGTCGGCAATATTCCTAAATTTTGAGTGACATTTGCCATTTCTTGGCGAACATTCACCGATTTAGCGTAATATCCAGCCCAACGGTTGAAGAAATCTGATTCTAATCCCGACGCTTTAAGAGTTTCTATACTTTGCAATCCAGAAATCGCTACACCGCTAACTTTTCCTTGTTCTTGCATCAAGCGTACATTAGTATCAGTTCGCAATCTAGCTACCCACTGCAAAGCTAAAATATTAATTACAACAAAAGCAATTCCTATTAATGTTAAAACCTGGTCGTATTGCCACATCACAATAGCATAAAAAACCACCATCACGGCAGAAATTACCGTTGTTGCTAACTTACCAGAAAGTAAATTTGCTAAGTCATCATTGAGTTTAATTCTACTGCTAATTTCCCCAGCAAAACGTTGGTCGTAGAAACTTACAGGAAGGTGAAGTAAATGCCAAATAAATTGGCTCGACATTTCCATTGCCAGCTTAATTTTAAATCGTCGCAATAACTGTAGTTGTAACCTTGTTAATAATGCGCTAAGAACAGCGGTAAACAACATAGCTAAAATTAACGGACGCAACCAATCTTCTCGATTATTAATTAAAATTTGGTCTACAAAAATCCGCGAAAAAGTAGGCATTGCTAATCCAGGTAAAACCAGAAATAAACCTGCTAAAACACAGTAAAACAGCGACCATCCGGAACTTTTTAAGCGCTCAGACAAAGCTAAAAATAAACTTGGTTTGCGCCCACCTTTTTTAAACTTTTCTCCCGGTTCAAAAACTAATACAACACCCGTATAAGCATCGCTAAATTCCGACAGCGAAACCTTACGTCTTCCCATTGCAGGGTCATTAATAAAAACATATTTTTGGTTAAAACCTTCAACAACAACAAAATGATTGAAATTCCAAAAGACAATATAAGGACACTGTAATTCTTTTAAACCTTCAATTTCGACCTTAAAACCTTTTGTTTGTAAACCGTAAATATTTGCAGCTTTAAGTATATTAGTAGCCTTACTTCCATCTCTAGAAATACCACAAGCTTCTCGCAATTCAGCTAAAGGAACAATGCGCTTATGAAAAGCTAAAATCATTCCTAAAGAAGCAGCACCACATTCTACCGCTTCCATTTGCAATAAAGTTGGCGTGCGTTGGATGGGTTTATATTTGGGAATTAATTTTTTAAACATGAGTTATCAATTATCAATTACCAATTATCAATTATCAATAATTAAATATTTCTCAGATGTTTGAACTCATGCAAATCTTTTTTTTTTTTATAATTGTAGGGTGTGTTACGGCGCGAGAAAATTATCTTATCAAATGATTAATTATATAATGCCGTAACCCACCATCCGAGTTTATGGTAAATTTTATTCTTTATCGTATAAGGCATCAATTCTACTTGGTGCGTGACGGTAATTTCTCATTTTTTCGTTTTGATATCAAATTATTTCAAACCGTCACACACCCTACAAAAATAAAACAATTACCAATTACCAATTACAATTATTCGTTGTTTGGAAATTTTTATTTTGAGGATTGTGAGCAACCAAGATAATTTCACCATCTTTTGTTTTTATCCAACCTTGTGCTTCTACAATTCGTTTTATTGATGGTTCTTTTTTACGAGTTTGCATTTGTTGTGTTTGAATTACTTCATTTTTATCTAAAGTAGCTAATTTAGTCCGATTTAATCTACCTACTAAAGGTTGTAAAGGGCTTGGTGGTAAACTGCCTTTTCCAGTAATAGTAAAACTGCTTCGAGCGTAACCGGGTGTAGAGCAAGCATCGGCGATTTGGGTATCTTCTGGTGTTGTTGGTAACTCAACTAAGCCACTATTAATGTCAGTGCGAGGTGTAATAACTTCTACCGTACCCCTTGAATCTTCTGTCGCACCCGTAGCGGTAATATCGCTTTGGGGAGTGGGTTGGGAGCGAAACTGGATTCCAAAGACACCTTCAGCATTAATCCGTACATTTCCACCACGGAAGTTTTCCGAATTGGCGCTAATATCGCTATTTTCATTAGCAACAAGCAAATCCGTGTCAATATTGATATTTCCACCGACAACATTTTCACCTGTTGCATTAGTGAAAATATTACTACCGCGACGCATTATTAATTCTCGTGAATTGATATTAATTGTTGCTTGTTCTGTATCTGAATCAATTTCATTATTACCTGTATTGGCACTAAGTAAAGCATTATTATTTAAACGGATAGAATCGGCATTTACAATTAAATTTCCCGCTCTTCCCGTACCAAGACTCTCCACACTTAACTTTGCTTCATCCTCAAGCTGCAAAATATCCGCGTTCACTGTTAAATTTCCTGCATTTCCTGTTGAGTTTGGTTCTGCTGAGGTAAACAATCCGCTAGAAAATTCATTATCTTTAGTAGTACCAATTAATTGTATATCCGAGGCATCAACACTCAGATTTCCACCTTTACCTTCCCCAAATGTAGTAGCACCAATTTGTCCTCCATCTTTGACTAATAAACTATTAGTTTTAATCGTTAAATTTCCTGCATTTCCTATTGAATTTGGCTCTGCGGATGCAGAAAAACTACTAAGAAACTGACCATCTTCACTTGTTCCAATTAATTGTATATCCGTAGCATCAATAGTTAAATTACCACCTTTACCTTCCCCGAATGTACTAGCAGTAATTCGGCCCCCATCTTTGACTAGTAAGCTATTAGTTTTAATGCTCAATTTCCCTGCATCTCCAGTTGAATTTGGCTCTGCGGATGCAGACAAAGCGCTAACATCTGAGCCATCTTCACTTGTTCCAATTACTTGTATTTCTTGGGCATCAATACTTAAATTTCCACCCCTACCTTGCCCAAATGTATTAGAATTAATTTCTGCCCCGTCTTTGACAAGTAAGGTATTAGTTCTAATCGTTAAATTCCCTGCATCTCCTGTTAAGTTGCTCCCTGCAAAAGCAGATAAAGCACTAGACAAACCATCTTCTGCTTCACCAATTAGTTGCACATTCTGAGCATCAACGGTTAAATTTCCTCCCTTACCTCTACCTAATGTACTAGCAGATATAACTGCTCCATTTTCAAGTCGTAAGGTATTAGTATTAATATTGACATCCCCTCCCTGTCCGTTTGTTTGTGCTTGATATAGATTAGTAATGAAACTATTGTTAAGCCTTATGTTTTCAGTCGCATTAACTTGAATATTTCCCGCTCTGCTATCATCTGAACCCAATTCATTAACTGTACGTACAAGAAAGAAACTCTGTGCTGTCATTTCTAAATTCCGAGCATTAACCGCCATACTTCCACCATTGTCAGCAGGCACAATTACTCCAGCTCCATTAGTCAGCTTTACATCACTTCTTGCTACTCCCTCGGGAAAATTGAACTTGAGATTATTAAGGTTATTTCCATCACCACTCAATCCAACTATTCCCTGTTCATTAAGCCCCCCTAACTCGACTCTTCCATCCGCAAGACTTACTATTCCAGCATCGAAACTAATATCACCACCAATTAATCCCAAGGTTTTACCCGGTTTGACTCGTAAACCAGTAAGCATTCCTTGACTATTCGTTGCTTGAGATTGATTGCTGATTTGTCCCGGATTCTTTCCATACTGCAATCCCAAAGGGACATTTATACTTAATAATGGTTTATCCTGCGGATTTATCGCATTAAATTCTAAACCATCACCAAATTTAATACTATCAGCAGTACTCCCCACAAAGGAACCACCAATATCCAACCGCCCATTTTCACCAAATACAATTCCGTTGGGATTAATCAGAAACAAATTAGCTGCACCATTCGCTTTAATCAACCCATCAATATCAGAAATAGAATTACCAGTTACCCGAGTAATTATATTTTGAATATCAGCAGCATTATTAAAATGAGCTTCTGTACCTGTGGAAACTCCAAACTTTTCAAAACTATGAAATAAATTATTTCGGGCAGTAGTTCCACCTTCTATTTTAGTAATATTCCCTTCTATTCCAACTTCGGAATTGTTTGGTAAAGTCTTATCAGGAATAATTTGAGCAGAAACAATATTGGTGGAAGAAATAATGGTACAAAAAGTTGTAATTCCGAAGAAAAGATTATAAATGTAATTTGATTTTATAATTTTATTATTCATATGAATTTTACCAATTATTTATTACTAATTACCTGATTAATGGTGCGTGACGGTAATTTCTCATCTTTTCTTTTCTGGCGTTGCCTACTCGGTAAATGAATTTACATTTTGAGACGTAGCAGTGCGGAGATCTCTACATGAGTTTCGGTTATCGAAAAAAATCAATTCATACTTCTTTTCAGCAACGCCCCTTTTCTATATCGAATTATTTCAAACCGTCACACACTAGGCTGTGTACTCTGTACCTTTTTAGAAGTAAAAAGTTCATACAGATTTCTTGTTCCCAGGTTCTACCTGGGAATGCAGTTCACGAGTCTCTGACTCGTCGTATGGCTTGAGGCAGAGCCTCCTTAATATATTAAGAGGCAGAGCCTCTTGAGAGAGCATTCCAAGGTAGAACCTTGGAACGAGATACAACCGTCACACACCCTACAACAATAAACCAATTACCCATTACCAATTACCAATTACCAATTACCAATTACCCATTATCAATTACCAATTACCAATTACCGATTATAATCCCGTCCAATCTTTGAAAATTGGTAATACAAATTCAATTGGTTTCTTTTCTTCAATTTTAATTCTAACTGTAGTTGTAGTTCCCGGCGTAATTTTTAACTGTGGCCCTTTTGATGATGACCATTTGTATCCACTATTGGTGGAATTATCTTTCTCTAATTGTGTGAATACAGCAATATGAGCACCTTCTGCAATTACGCTGGGTAAAATATCGGGATTACCAATTAAACTCACCGCTCCTTGTTTGCTAACTGGATATTCAGATGTTTTAATTACTTTTGCTTTGATTCCTCCATATTCTTCTCTTTTTACGGTTGAAGGTGTAATTTGTAAATCCATTCCAGGTTTGATTTTTTTACCTTCGCTGACTGGTAAGAAGCTAACGTTAACTAATTTATCCGTAGACTGTTGCGCTGAAATTGTTGCAATCCCAATACCTGGTTCTAATTCTTGCCCTGGTTTTACAGAAATTTCTAAAACAGTTCCTTCATGTTGACTAATTATTTCGCTAGTACGAAGTAATTGTAATTCTGCTTGAGCAATTTGACGTTGGGTTTCTTTGATTTCTTTAGCTCGGTTAGTTGCTGCAATTAAATCTTGTTCTTTTTGAGTTGCTTGACGGCTTTTTAATTGTTTTAATTTGGCTTGTAAATCGTTTACTTGATTGAGGTTATTTAAATATTCCCGTTGAGCCTTAGTTTCTTTAACTTCTAACTGATTTAACTGAGATTTGACGCTGTTGATTTGTTCTTGAGTGCCGATATAATCTTGTTTGGCTTTCAATGCTAAATCTTTGGGAATTGCTCCTTGTTGATAAAGTTTTTCACGCTCAACCCATCGCTGTTTCATTGTCGGCTGTAGCTGTTGCAGGGTTTGTAAACGAGACAAGAGATTTTGGCGATCGCGCTTGATTGCTTCGATTCCTTTTTCCCGCAGCACGGGGGTTAGAGACTGTACCGTCTGCAAACTTTCCTGTAAGGTTTGACGCTGTTGAGCAATTGCTGCTTCTTCTACAGATAACCGTTGAGTTTGGGCTAACTTCGCCGTTTCGTCTTGGATTCTCAATTGAGAAAGTTTATCGCGAGATAGTTGCAGTTGTTTTTCTAATTCGGTTCGATCCAGAGTCGCTAAAACTTGACCTTTTTTAACTTTATCTCCCACCTGCACGTTTAACTCAAGAATACGTCCGGGGTTAGATGCTTGCACCGCGATAACTTTGCTTGGATAAACTAGCACTCCTTTACCCGTAACAATAATCGGAATACTTCCAAACCAACTCCATGCACCCCCAGCAACAACCAAAGAGCCAAGAGCCATTAAAGAAATCCAGCGTCTGGGATTGGTTACTTTAACTAATAGATCGAGTTGTTCGGGAGAGGCAACTTTTTGTAGCGCTTCTTTACGAAATATCCTAGTTTTAATTTGAGTATCTTGCATGATTATAATTACTAATTTTAGAAGGTTCGTAGTTGCGCTTTAGCGCTTTAAGTGTCTGAATAGTTAAAAAAACCGCAGAGAGCGCAAAGAGCGCAGAGGAAGAGGAAGAAAGAGAAGGTAAACGATTAATTTTAGATTTTGGATTATTGTAGAAACGCTAATCATCAACAAACAACGCAAAAGTCAACAGATATTCAACCTTGAACCTTTAACCTCTTAAATTCCAATTTTTTTCAACATCCAATCAAACCGCGCTCCTGCGAGTGAAATGTCCCCTAAAAAATCATTATCGAGTTCGTTTGCAAAAGCCTGTTGCAAAGATTCCCCACTGCTATAAGTAAGCCTGCCATATCCAAGCCTCCGAACAACTTCCCGCTGCTTATCCGCCAATATATTTGCTAAAACGCGATAAAATCGAGCCGCGAAACCGACATCGTGTAACAATTTTGCACTCAAGCGCCACCTGGGAATTGACAGCAGTCTAGAATCTCGTAAAGCTTTAACCGTCACAGATAATGGTGTTTCTACCTCAATAAATTGAGTTTCACCGACAATATCGCCGCGAGATAAACGCCCTAATTCCTGCTCAAAACCTTGGTTAGGAATATCTTCACTTGTCTCTAAATTAGTAAAAGCTCGCGTTAAGGGATTACCTTCACCCCCACCAGTATTCAAAGCAACCGCACCATCAAGTAATATATAAAGAGCTTCCATTGGTCTGCCGCTACGAATTAATACTGAATCAGCAGTAATCGTTTGAACCCTTCCCGCCGTAATTAACCAATCGATATCGCTATCCTGCATCTGTGCAAACATAGTTAATGCCTCCCGTAATTGCGGTCGGCTCAAAACAATAGTACTGTGTCCTAAATTATGCATCATTTGCTCTAAGCGATTTGCAAGTAGCACCGCATTAGCACGATACAAATGTGCCGCAAAATAATTGTCATTTTGTAGCTTATGCATCAGTTGGGTTTTGGGAATACTTAAAACCAAAGATTTAGTTGCAGCAGTAACAGTAGTAGATGGTAAATAACTTTCCATCAAAGGAATTTCTCCCACCATCTCTCCACTAGACAACCGCGTAATTTCCCGTTCCGGTAGCGCACCTTCTAAAGCAGCAAACGCACGCCCCAAAGGATTTGCATTATTTCTCCCCAGCGAAACCGTCAAAGCACCATCTAAAAGAATATGCAGAGCATCAAGCGGTTTTCCCTGGCGAATCAAAACCGTTCCCGGATCGATTTCGGTTTGACAACCCGCCGCCAACATCCAGTCTATATCTTCATTGCTAAGTTCTTTTAGCAAAATCTCTGTCATCGATCAAACTCCCTTTTTATCAGTGAACTGTGAACTGTTATCAGGAGAGGGGGTAGAGGGGGTAGAG
>ERZ1740052.636-NODE-636-length-11868-cov-5.666215_pt1 | contig 11868 bp, 7 predicted proteins | sample MGYA00581750_ERZ1740052 | MGnify/ENA primary metagenome ERZ1740052 (study PRJEB43018, sample SAMN04849743) | marine metagenome | isolation source: floating plastic debris | place: Pacific Ocean | collected 2008-08-30 | study: EMG produced TPA metagenomics assembly... | reverse complement strand
GGAGAAACAGCGCTATCAGAGAAAGCAATAAAGAAGATCATTCCTGATAATACATTAGTTTTGCTAGTGTTTGCAAACAAAGCCATTAAGAAGGATGAAGATCTTGTAAAATCAGTAGATAGATTACGATAAACCTAACATCTTAATATATTTAGTGCGAATAAACCGAGAATAATATTATTCTCGGTTTTTTTATGTTATAACACTATTATGTTAAAATTTGGTGTCAACTAGCTTCTTTTACATTTTTTTTATGCCGAAAAGTAAAATTTTAATCCCTACTTTTGAAAAGCTAATACCAGATAAATAAAGGCCTCCGCAATATCCATCTAAGGGAAAACCCTTAGACGCTCAGGGTAAACCCTGAGAGGGTTTTCAGGGTGTTTGTAATTTGGCTACATCGCATTAACCTTATAAATTTGTACATGTAACAATGATAAAGAAAATCAAAGTTCATATCGCAGACGATCACCAGATTATTATTGACGGAATATCTGCGTTAATAAAGACAGAAGATCAACTTGAGTTAGAAGGCTACTCACTTACGGGCAAAGATGTTGTTGAATGGGCTCGTAAAAACAAAGCCGACGTTCTTGTACTTGATATTAACATGCCAAAATTAGATGGTATTGGAGTTTTGAAAGCATTTAAAAATAGAAATGTAGATCAAAAAACCATAATACTATCTGGTTTAAGCGACCCGAAACTTGTTCATGAAATGATTGCACTTGGTGCAAAAGGTTTCATAGAGAAAAGTTCGGCAAGCGACCACATTATAAAAGCTATTAAAGCTGTGCATCGAGGAGAAAAGTATTACAGTGATAATATAAAAGAAAGTTTATTCGACTTATATATTAACGATACCAAAACCGACGATGCTATTAAAAGTAGTTCTGTAACAGAGCCGTTAACAGAACGAGAAATAGAAGTCTTAAAATTAATAACACAAGAATTAAGCACTTCTGAAATAGCAAAGAAATTAGACCTAACGGTCAAAACAATAGAAACTCACAGAAGAAACTTATACAAAAAGTTAAAGGTGAAAAATGTAGTAGGTTTGGCAATATATGCTGTTAAAAATAATATAGTTTAATCGACCTCCCTTCAATTTTTATATAGAGGTTCCCCGTCCTTATATATGTTCCCCCCCCCAGAAGCTGTATTATACGAAGTATTGTCAAGCCTACTACTTTTTCACTCTTTTTTATAAATAACGTAGTCCCCCCGAATTACTACCTTTTTTATAAAAGTTTAATATAATCCAACATTCAAAATTTAGTACGATGATAAAAAGATACTTACCTTTTTTAATGATAGTTGCTACATTAATTTCATCTTGTAGCACAGAAGAAAATGATATGATTAATGCTGATGTAGAAGGAGTTAACGAATCTCTTTTACAATCACACAAAATAAGCAGAGATGCTTCAGGAAAATATACAATAGATTATACTTTAGCTAAAAATGCACAAGCAAATTTAGTGAAAGATGATGCTACACAAACTACAAATTTACATGCTTTTGAAAGTGAAAATGCATTATCATATAAAACTGCAAGTAATATATCTGATATAGAATTACAAAATAATAAAATAGATTTAGGGGAATATGAAAACGGAGAACATCGTAATTCGATAACAGTTGAAGATGAAAACATTATCTTAGCTAAAGGAGAGATTAATGCAAATTTTTTACAGACTTACAGTGTAGAGTATTTAGGTGAAGGAGAATTTGTTCTTGATTTTACAGTTCGTCAAGGAGTTACTGTTGATTTTAAATATAATCCAGATGAAAATATCTATGAAGTTCATTTAAAGGAAGGTGTTTCAAATGGCACTTCTTTTACAAAGCTATACAAGAAAGCTGAACATCTACCGTTAAAAATTGATTTTGTTAATTACTTGATAAACGAATCATCTAGCCTTGCAATGTCTAAAAGTTTAGTTAGTCAATCTGCACAAACTAAGAGAGTTCCAAGATATGCTTGGGAATAATTAGAGTATAAAAAAACAAATGTAGCATTTATGCAAAATGTAAAAAATATTGTCCCCCTTGTTTTTATATTTTTATGTTTGAAAGTTAAAGCTGAGTCTGCCCACTCGGCTTTGACTCATTATAAAATTTATCAAATTCAGAAAGATAGTATAGAAGTTAATACATATGAATATGCTAATGTCCTATATGAAAATGAAGAATACGCAAAAGCTTTAAAAAAGATACTACCACTTTCAGAAATAGAAATAAAAAACCAAACACTACAAGCAAAAATTAATTTATTAATCGGTAAGATATTATTAGAAGATGTGAAAAATAGAACATCTTTTAATGTTATAAAAGATTCATTATCAAAAACAATAGATGCAGATTTAGTTATAGATTCATTAGGAAATGTAGTGCCAATAGCGTTTAAATATTTAAATAAATCTTTAGTTCTGTTAAAGGATGAAGGACTAGCTGATGCTAATAATGAAACTCGAGATTATTTAAAAGCCAATGTTTATTACAAAATATCAGAATATTACAGAAGAAAAAAAATAGTAGATAGTGCTAAAGTTTATTACGGTAAAATTTTAGATATAAATAATCTGTCGGATAAGATTACTGAATATAAAGCTAAAACTTACTCTCAATTAGGAGGAGTTTCCATGATGGAAGGTAATTTATCAAATGCAGAAAATTATATTAAAAAATCATTAGATATGAATTTAATGCTACAGAATAATATGTCTATAGCTATTTCGTATATAAATTTGGCAACTGTACATGTTGAAAAGAAAGAATTTGAAAAAGGAAGAAAACTTTATAGTGAAGCCTTAACTTTTCTTGAGAATGAAAAATCTTTAAAAGCTATAAGATACAGAGAATTATTATATGATAACATAGCATGGGCATTATATAATTTAAAAGATTATACAGCATATGATTTTGTTACCAGATCTTATAGTATAAGAGATAGTTTAAAAGACGACAAATTAAAAAAAGATTTAAATAGAATTTTAGCTGAAAATAATGTAGATAAAGTTAAAAAAGAGGCTGATGTACAAAAGTCTAAACAAGAACAAAAAACTTGGGCTGTAGGTACAGCTGGTGTTGTAATATCTATATTATTATTGTATTTGGCAAACTTATATAAACTACGCCAACGTAACTTAAGTTTAAAACTATCACAAAACGAATTACGTCAGCAACGAAAATTAGAACGTTTAAATTCACAAGCCCAAGTGAAAATTTTAAATGCAACTTTAGATGGTAAAGAAACAGAGCGTAAACAAATTGCTGAAATTTTGCACGATAATGTAAGTGCACTATTGTCTTCTGCAAACATGCATTTAGAAGCAACGCAAAAGCAATACGGAGATAATATTCCAGAAGAACTGCAAAAAACGCAACAAATAATTACTGAAGCTTCAGAAAAAATTCGTGATTTATCACACAATTTAGTTTCATCGGTATTATTAAAATTCGGTTTAGAATATGCAACAAAAGATGTGGCAAAAAAATTCTCATACTCAGAAATTAAAATTAGTACAGCAATTTTAAATGTATTTCGTTACTCACAAGATTTTGAAATTAAGGTGTTTAATATCATCCAAGAGTTAATCAATAATATTTTAAAACACAGTAAGGCAAAAAATGCATACATCATGTTAGAAGAAGAAGGTGAAATGATTAACCTTATTGTAAAAGATGATGGTGTTGGTTTCGAACAAGCTTCCGACGAAGACGCAGGTATTGGTTTAAATCAAATAAAAGCCAGAATTAATATGATGAATGGTAATTTTATGATAGAATCTTCTAAAGGAAACGGAACCAAAGTAATTGCAAGTATTCCTATAGTTCGAAAAAAGGAAAAAGAAATGGCGTCTGCTTAATTTTAAAAAGTATACACTAATTCTTAGCCAACTCGATCACTTCCATATTTTCAATTTCTCCAGCGCGTAATTCAAAACGAATCATAGTACGAACTTTGTGAAAACCGTGCTTTCCAGCAGCGCCAGGATTAATATGTAGTAAATTAAAATGCTTATCGAATTGTACTTTTAAAATATGAGAATGACCGCAAATAAAAATTTTAGGTCTATTTTTTTGAAGTTCCCCATAAACACGAGTTTTATACTTGCCAGGATAACCACCAATATGCGTCATCCAAACAGAAACACCTTCCACTTCAAAAGCATTATCCAAAGGGAATTCTGTACGAGCTTCTGCATTGTCAATGTTACCATATACAGCACGCAAAGGTTTGTGTTCTTTAATAGTGTCGGTAACACGTAAGTTACCAATATCACCAGCATGCCAAACTTCATCTGCTTGTTGTACAAACTTTAAAATTTGATCATCAATATAACTGTGCGTATCCGATAATAATAAGATTTTCTTCACAAAACGAAAGTACAAATAACCAAATAAAATCCGTAGTTTAGCTCTTTAAAAAAAGGATTTCTTTGCGATATTTTTTAGAGCTAGCATACCACGGTAAAAACTATTATGGTTGGCAAGTACAACCTGATGTAATTTCAGTTCAAGAAAAGCTAACCAAAAGCATAAGTACTATTTTAAGAAAAGAAATAAGTATTGTAGGTGCTGGTAGAACAGATACAGGTGTTCATGCGTCGCAGATGTATGCGCATTTTGATTTCGATTCGGTTTTAGATGAAAATTTCACTTATAAACTAAATGCAATTTTACCTAACGATATTGTAGTGTACAGAACTATTTTAGTTGCTGATGATGCACATGCTCGTTTTGATGCAACAAGCCGAAGCTACGAATACAAAATATGGTTAGGAAGAAATCCGTTTGTGTTAGATACTTCATGGCAATTAAATTATAAAAATATAGACATTGAAGCCATGAATACTGCAGCAAGATTACTTTACGAGTATGAAGATTTTGAGTGTTTTTCGAAAGTAAAAACAGATGTACATACGTTTAACTGTGAAGTAACTAATGCAGAGTGGATTTTACAAGGAAGTGAATTAACTTTTTTTATTTCTGCAAATCGTTTTTTAAGAAATATGGTTCGTGCTATTGTAGGAACTTTATTAGATGTTGGTTTAGGAAAAATAACAATAAACGATTTTAAAGCAGTTATAGAAAGTAAGAACAGAAGTAAAGCGGGTGTTTCTGTACCTGCGAAAGCATTATTTTTAACAGAAGTAACATACGATTATATTTAAATTGTGAGTAAAAGTAGTTCAGGAAAAGCATTTGATATTAAAATTTTTGCACGCTTAATGAGCTTTGCAAAACGCTATCGTTTTCAATTTTGGGTTGCTACAATATCTACCATTTCATTGGCGATATTTGCAGCAGCAAGTCCAGTAATTTTATACAGAGCGATAGATGATTTTACGATAAATAAAGATTTAGCACGATTGCTATTTTTTACCATGGTGATGTTAGGAGTATTAGTGATTCAGGTAATACTTCAATTTTCATTTATTTACTATGCCAACTGGGTTGGTCAGCATATTATTAAAGATTTACGTACCATTATTTTTAAAAACATTTTACGTTTTAAAATGTCGTATTTCGATAACACATCTGTAGGAAGATTGGTAACAAGAGTAGTTTCAGATATAGAAACTATTGCAAATTTTTTCTCTCAAGGTGTGTTCATGATTGTGAGTGATGTGCTAAAAATGTTGGTGGTTGTTATCGTTATGTTTGTAATCAACTGGCAATTAGCTTTAATTGCTTTAGCGGTATTACCAATTTTAATTTATGCAACGAAGTTATTTCAAATTGCAATTAAAAAAACATTTCAAGATGTACGTAATCAAGTAGCAAACTTAAACGGGTTTGTACAAGAGCGTGTTATAGGAATGAAAATTGTACAATTATTTAATAGAGAAAAAATAGAATACGAAAACTTTAAAGCAATTAACGAAAAGCATAAAAAAGCACACGTTAAAACAGTTTGGTATTATTCAATATTCTTTCCAATAGCAGAAATTTTATCGTCTATAGCTATTGGTTTAATTGTTTGGTACGGAGGTTTACAAGTAATAGCAAAAGATACAATTACGGTTGGAGCGATTATTAGTTTTGTACAAATGGCGCAAATGTTATTCAGACCATTGCGTCAAATAGCAGATAAGTTTAACCAATTACAAATGGGAATTGTATCTGGGGAACGTGTTTTTAAAGTTATAGATACAGAAAGTTATATCAGCCAATCAGGAACAATTTCAGCAAATAATTTAAAAGGAAACATAGAATTTAAAGATGTTCATTTTAGTTATGTTGAAGGAGAAGAAGTTTTAAAAGGAATTTCTTTTCAAGCTCAAAAAGGAGAAACAATTGCAATTGTAGGATCTACTGGAGCAGGAAAATCAACTATTATTAATCTAATTAGTCGATTCTATGAGATCGATAGCGGGAAAATTTTGGTAGATGGAACTTCAGTTGAAGATTATAATTTAGAAAGTTTAAGAAATCAAGTCGCTGTGGTATTACAAGACGTATTCTTATTTTCAGATTCAATTTTAAATAATATCACCTTGCGTAACGAGAACATTTCGTTAGAAGAAGTTCAAGAAGCGGCAAAACAAATAGGAATTCACAATTTTATAGAAAGTTTACCAAACGGATATAATTACAATGTAAAAGAACGTGGAGCAATGTTGTCTTCTGGGCAACGACAATTAATTGCTTTTTTAAGAGCATATGTAAGTAATCCAAGTATTTTAATTTTAGATGAAGCAACTTCTTCTGTAGATACAGAGTCTGAACAAATGATTCAGTATGCTACAGATAAAATTACAAAAGATAGAACTTCTATAGTAATTGCTCACCGATTAGCAACGATTAAGAAAGCAGATAAGATTATCGTAATGGATAAAGGAAAGATTGTAGAGTTAGGTAGTCATCAAGAACTTTTAGAACAAGAAGGCTACTACAGAAACTTATATGAGAAGAACTTTAGCGCAGAAACAATGTAGTGTAAGTGTTTGCGTTAACCTAGTGTAATTAGATCAAAACGTTACATTAGTTACTCAATCTTAAACTTAAAATCATAAAACGATGAAAAAAGTAATTTTATCTGTCTTCGTAGTTGGTTCTTTATTAGCTACTTCTTGTAAACAAGCAAAAGAAGCAAAAGAAGAAGTAAAAGAAACTACTGAAACTGTTGTTGAAAAAACAGAAGAAGCTGCTAAAACTGTAGTTGAAGAAACTAAAGAAGCAGTAGAAGAGACAAAAGAAGCTGTAGGAGAAGCTGTAAAAACTGTAGAATCTGCTTTAGAAGGAGTATCTATTCCTGAATTTAAAGATCCTAAAGTAGGAGAATACTTAAAGTCTTATGCAGATTATGCTAAATCTTATTTAGATGCTGGTAAAGACGTAGTAAAAAATGCAGATTTAGCTACTAAAGGAGTAGAATTAGCTAAGAAAGGACAAGAGATTGCTGGAGCAATTAAAGATCCTGAAACAGCTAAAAAGTTTTCTGAAACTCTAGCTGCTATCCAAGCTAAAATGGCACCTGCTAAATAAGCTTCAAAAAAATAATTTTTAAAAAAGACCTTAACATATGTTAAGGTCTTTTTGCGTTTAAAAACTAATAATCAGTACTTTATGTTTGGTTTTTAATATTTTTTTATCACCTTGAATTTATGTGATTGTACGAATAGTTCATTTTATTAAAAAAAACTTACAATGTGCAATAAAACTGTTGAATTTATGTTTTTTTCTCGTTAACTTTAAGTTGGATATCGATATCCTAAGACAACCAAATAACAATGTTCGAAGGTCATGAGCTTAGAATTAAGTTATTAAAATTAACCTTCTAGAATTAACCTACAAATTAAGAATCCCCCAAAGTGTTCTTCAAAAGTTTGTAATTCTAGTTTATTTATTAAAAACCTTAACTGGATAGTGTATTTACATTAGCTAGAATGGGATAGTATTATAAAAAATGAACTGACTTTAAAAAATAGAAAAAGTCAGCATGGTATACCTATCTCTAAACTCAAGCTTCAAAGTAATTATTTCTAATCAGAAAAGGAGAATAGTATAAAATCTTAACTGGTTTATGCGAAAGCATTTACTGGAAAGGGAAAGTAATGTAAATAATCAAACTAAATTATTGAATATGAAACTACGAATGTTTTATGTAATAATCGTATTGTGTTTTTTCCCCTTTTTAGGCTCGGCACAATATAATTACGGAGAGGCTTTACAGAAGTCATTATTATTTTACGAAACACAACAGTCTGGAGTTCTTCCAGATTGGAATAGAATTAGTTGGCGATCTAACGCAGGAGTCAACGATGGACAAGATGTAGGATTAGATTTAACTGGTGGATGGCACGATGCCGGAGATCACGTAAAATTTGGTTTTCCTATGGCGTTTTCGGTAACAGCATTAAATTGGGGCTTTTTAGAATATAAAGCTGGGTATGATGCTGTAAATCAAACTGAAATTTTCAAGAGAAATATAAAATGGGTAACAGATTATTTTATTAAATGTCACCCAAGTCCTAACGAGTTTTATGCACAGGTTGCTGATAGTAAATCTCAAGATCATAACTTTTGGATGACTCCAGAAATGGTAGATGTTCATCCACAATATGGTCAGCGTAAATCATATAAATTATCACCTTCAGCTCCAGGAACAGAGGTTGCTTGTGAAACTGCAGCAGCTTTAGCTTCGGCGAGTATAATTTTTAAAGATAGTGATCCTGCTTATAGTGCAACCTTATTACAGCATGCAAAAGAATTATATGAGTTCGGAGATACTTACAGGGGTTTATACAATGAAGATGGTGGAATTCCTGCTACTGGAACATATTCTTCTGGAGGTTATCAAGATGAGTTAACTTGGGGAGCATTATGGTTATACAAAGCTACTGGAGATGTAACTTATCTTCAAAAAGCTGAAGCAGAATATACATTACCAGATTTTCTTTGGAGTTTAGTATGGGATGATAAATCGTATGGAAATATGGTTTTATTATCAATGATTACAGGAAAAAGTAATTATAAAGTAGATGCAGAAAGACATTTAGATTTTTGGCAACAAGGAGGAGGGATTAATTATTCTCCAGGAGGACAAGCACATTTAACACAATGGGGTTCTTCTCGTCACGCTATGAATGCATCTTTAACAGCATTAATTTACAGCGACAATGTTGCTACTTCAAAAAAGAACCAGTATTATCAATTTGCAGTAAATCAGATCAATTACATTTTAGGTGATAATCCTAATAATAGAAGTTTAGTTACTGGTTTTGGAGTAAATCCTCCTACAAAACCGCACCATAGAGGTCAGCATGCAAGTTGGACTAGAAGTTCTGCTGTACCAGTAGAATCTAGACATACATTATGGGGAGCTTTAATGGGCGGACCAATGGAAGCCAACGATGTTTTTGTTGAAGATAGAGATGATTTTCAAGCTAATGAAGTAGCAACAGATTACAATGCTTGTTATCAAGGAGTATTAGCGAAAATGGTTATTGATTTTGGAGGAACAGAATTAGCAAATTTCCCACAACCAGAAACTCCAGGTTTAGAGTTTATTAATGAAGTAAGAATTAATAATGATCAAAATAAATCTACTGAGGTTGCAATATGGTTAAATAACCGTTCAGCATGGCCAGCACGAGTTCCAAACTCATTAAAAGCACGTTATTTTGTTGATATTTCTGAAGGGGTTGCTGAAGGATTAACTGCTAGTGATTATGTTGTAAATGGAAGAGGAGCAGGAACAATCAATCCTAGTTTGCAAGCTTGGGATGCTGCAAATAACATTTATTATGCTGAAGTAGAAGTTAGTCAAGACCGTATGCCTTTCCCAGGAGGACAAGGAGAATATAGAAGTGAGATTCAAGTACGAGTTTCTTTGCCAAATAGCGCAAGTGCTTCAGCTTGGGATCCTACAAATGACTTTTCATATACAGGGTTAAATAATACCCTTAAAATTGTACAAAATGTGCCTATTTATGTAGATGGAGAATTAGTTGGCGGACAAGAGCCAAACGGTGGAGATACACCAACAGCTTCATTTACAGCTACACCAGAATCTGGAGTTGTACCTTTAGAAGTGCAGTTCAATGCTTCTGCTTCTTCAGATCCTAATGGAGATGCATTAACGTATAGTTGGGATTTTGGAAATGGAACAACTTCAACATTAGTAAATCCTAAAGTTACATTTACAGGAATAGATAATTATGTTGTTACTTTAACTGTAAGTGATGGAACAAATACATCTTCGCCAGTTACTAAAACGATAGAAGTTTCAGATGGAAATATAGCTCCAGTTGCTGAATTTACCGCAACACCAGAAACAGGAATAGCGCCAGTAACAATAAGTTTTGATGCTTCTGCTTCTTCAGATGAAAATGGAGATACATTAAGTTACAGTTGGGAATTTGGAGACGGAACATCAGGATCAGGAGTCACTGTTAGTCACGATTATGCAACTGTTGGAGATTACACCGTAAAATTAACTGTAAGTGATGGAAGTAAAACAGGAACAAAATCTACAGTAATTAACGTAACTGATGGAAGTCCAGTAGCTGCTTTTACTTCTAGTGTAGATAGTGGAGTAGTTCCTTTTGATGTAACTTTTGATGCTTCATCATCTGTAAACCCTAAAGGAGGTGCATTAACTTACAACTGGAGTTTTGGTAATGGATTATCAGCTACAGGGGTTACTAGTGCAACAACTTATAGTACGCCAGATCAATATTCAGTTACTTTAACAGTTACAAATGCTGATGGAGAATCAGATTCAGTAACTCAAACTATTGTAGCATCAGATGGAAATACTTCTTGCGGTTTTGGTACACCAACTGCAAATGCATTACCAACAATCCATAAACAATTCAATCATATTTTTGTTTTAGGAAATGGAGGGCCAAATTTAGATAATGTATCTAATTTTACAATCAATTGGGATTTACCAAATAATGGATTGTATCAATTCTCAATGCTAACTAATAATGGAGTTCCTTCTTGGTGGAATGACTTTAAACTTAAAGTTACGCAAAACTTTGGTCAAGCAAATCCAGAAGTAACAATTAGTAATTCAGGATTCCAAAATTTAGATGGTTCGTATTGGGCAACTGTAGATAATGGTAATTTTGTTTTAGCTTCTAAAACTGGAGGATTTACGATTTATTTTAGCGAAACAGATCAAGCACCAAATTGTAACTCTTCAATATTAGCTACCAGGAATGCAAGAGTGGTTAATGAATGTACATTCAATACACCAGTAGCAAATACATTACCATCAGTACAAAGGCAATATAATAACATTTTTGTTTTAGGAAACGGAGGGCCGAGTTTAGATAATGTATCTAATTTTACAATCAATTGGGATTTACCAAATAATGGATTGTATCAATTCTCAATGCTAACTAATAATGGAGTTCCTTCTTGGTGGAATGATTTAAAACCAAAAGTTTCTCAGAATTTTAATTCTGCACAGCCAGAGGTTACAATTACAAACTCAGGTTTCTCAGGTTTAGATGGTTCATATTGGGCTACTATGGATGCTGATAACTTTGTGTTAGTATCAAAAGCAGGAGATTTTACAATTTATTTTAGTACTACAGATACAGTGCCAAATTGTGGTGGTGGATCAGGAAATACAGATCCAGTAGCAGATTTTACTGCAAGTCCTATTTCAGGTGAAGCACCTTTAACGGTAACTTTCGATGCTTCTGCTTCTTCAGATGCAGATGGAGATACATTAGGATATAGTTGGGATTTTAACGATAGTAATTCTGGTTCAGGAGTTACAATTCAAAATACATTTACAGCTAAAGGAAACTACAGTGTAGTATTAACTGTCAATGATGGAAATGGAGGAACTGCAACAAAAACAGTTGTAATAAGAGTTTCGGATCCTGTAGTTATTGT
>ERZ1740052.634-NODE-634-length-11885-cov-9.490955_pt1 | contig 11885 bp, 7 predicted proteins | sample MGYA00581750_ERZ1740052 | MGnify/ENA primary metagenome ERZ1740052 (study PRJEB43018, sample SAMN04849743) | marine metagenome | isolation source: floating plastic debris | place: Pacific Ocean | collected 2008-08-30 | study: EMG produced TPA metagenomics assembly... | reverse complement strand
CGCAGAGGCGCTCTCGCGTCTTTGTAATGTGGTTGTCATGGTTCAGATAAGTGCTTTATTTGTCTTATAATCGGGTTCGATTTCTCTTGCCCGTTATTAATTACTTTACATTAGTTTATTCACTTAGGAGCATTTACTCACATTATTATTACTTATTTTAAATATAATTTTAAGTTATATAGGGATTGGTAGTTGGTAGTGGGTAGTTGGTAATTGGGGATTGGGCATAGGGGACTGGGGATTGGGGATTGGGGGAGAATAAATAATAATTACTAACTACCAACTACCAACTACCAACTACCAATTACCCATGCCCTAACTTAAAAGTCAAAGTATATATACGGTAATCTTCCTTCAGGGGCTAAAACCCAAACTGCCCAAAGACATAAGGGTATGAATAAAAGTTTCAAATGCCAATTCAGCTTTAGTTTAAGGCGATTGTTGAGGGCGTAGGAAATGGCCATGATGGAGGCGATCGCCATTAATAAAGCGGTTAATTGATACTGACTAATACTAAGAGCTTCTACATAGACTTTCTGGGCAAATTGCGCGTCGGCAGTACGCCCAAATAAATTAGTAATTACTAACCATGAGTCTTGTACGTTGGGTAAGCGGAACCATATCCATGAAGTGAAAACCATTAGTTGAGTTAGCAGCCAAGCTAAGATTATTCCGCCTGGATTTTGCCAGAAGTTTTCTAAAGGCTCATATTTGTCGCTAACAACATCAGTTAAACGATGCACGACTAAGGCAAAACCATGATAAGCACCCCAAATCACCCATCCCAATGCTGCATCATGCCAAATCCCGGCAACAACCATGACAATTAATAAATTCAAGCAGGTACGAGCTAAACCTTTGCGGGAACCACCGATGGGAAAGTAAAGGTAGTTACGCAGCCAATCACCTAAAGTCATGTGCCAGCGTCGCCAAAAGTCAGCAATACTCGTGCTGAAGTAAGGATGATTGAAATTTTCTGGTAATACTAAGCCGAAGAGTAAAGCACTACCGCGAGCAATATCTACATAACCACTGAAATCTAAATACAGTTGTAAACCGTAAGCAAAAGTGGCTAACCATAAGTCAACGCTACCGGCTCGCTGCAAGCTGCCGAAAGCTAAGTCAACATAAATTCCTAAATGGTCTGCTAAAAGGGCTTTTTTCATGGCACCCCTAGCAATTAACCACAATCCTTCAGTTAGCGTATCGGCATTAGGAAACTTGAGATTATTAAATTGACTTGCCAGATTATGGTAGCGAGTAATTGGGCCAGAAATAAATTTAGCAAACAAAGATTTGTAGCTAGCAAACTCAATAAACTGCGCGGAAGCAGGGGCACCGCGATAAATATCGACTAAATAAGCAATACACTCAAAAGTAAAATAGGAAATTCCTAACGGTGCAATTATTTTAAAAGCATTTAACTCGTTTGCACCACTAATACTGCTCGAATTAAAGAAGCTGTAGAAAGGTGCTAGATATTTAAATCCAAACAGCAGCAAAACATTTAAACCAATCCCCAGCCATAAAATCTTCAAACGGCGACGATTCCAATCAGCTTGAGCAAATTGCCATTCCTCATTAGAAATTCGCCAATCAAGAGTATGCTTTCCCGGAGAAGTATTTTGTCCTAAAGCCAAACCCAAGCGAAAATTGATAAAAGTCAGCGTCAGCAACAACGGTAAATAATAAAACTGATTGGACGCATAAAAAATTAAGCTAGCAATAAATAAAGTCCACAGACGCAACGAAAGTTGTTCTACAGACCAATAAATTCCCAACACCGCGATTAAAAATAGTCCGTATCCGAAGGAAATAAAATTCATTTGAATTAGTTAGTGGTTAGTTGTTAGTGGTTAGTTGTTAGTTGTTAAGAATTCATTACTCATTACCCATTACCTATTAGCTATTACCCACTACCAATTACCTATTACCAATTACCTACTCCAAGGAATCATCGGATCTTTGGCGAGTTTCTTGGATACTTCGTATGCGCCGTAGCGGTTGAGGTGGCTGGGATCGGAAAAGTAGTCGTTGGCTTTTGGCCATGTTTGAGTCAAGTCTCGGTAAACGAAGTTGGGAAGGCTTGCTAAATCCAACATATATTTCTCGAATTCTTGTTCGTATTTTGTACGCGCTGGATCTAAATATTCTGCTGTTAGGGGCATATTTACGAACACTACATTTATATTTCGTTTTTCGGTGTAGTTGAGTAATGCTTGCAGGGCTTCGTTTTGTTCGCCTAGTAATTCAAAGTTTTGATAGTCTCGATCGTAATTTCCCGCAACTTTGGCGTGTTTTTTATAATAAGTACTAGGATTAAAGCGGATTGATAACGGTAGAAATCCATCAAAGTCTACTGCGTAATTGGCTACGTCTTCTGAGGGATCTGTTAAGTCGTCTGAAGTATCTACTTTTTTAAGAGCGCTGATTATAGGTAAAGATTTATATATTTTGACGAGTTGCCCTTTTAGTTTGTCGCGCTTTTTGTAGGAACTCGAAACTGTAGAAAATCCTTCGTTTAATTTTTCGTTGATAATTTGATTGCCGTTGGTTTTTTGTTGAGAAATTTCTGCTTCTTTGCCGGTTATTTGTTTATCTGAATCATCAACTCTTGCCAAGGAAGTTTTTAACGCATACTGATAACCGGGGGATTTTGAAATCACATCAAAGGTATTATCTTTTCTACCGCTATTAAATGCACGGGAACCATCTGCCCAAATAATTGTTTTTGGCAATTCTGCTGGCTGAAGTACGCGACGAATGATAAAGTCTACAACCTGTGCAGTTGCTCCGTTTACACCAAAGTTAAATACGTCAACATCCGGATAACCTTCTGTTGCTAAACCTTTGGAAAGTGCATCTGGATCTACACCTCGTAAAGCCCGAGAGGAACCGATAATTAATACATCCGGTGGCATCCCATTTTTTGCCAGACGCTGTTTGTATAGCGCTAGCTGTTCGTCTAACTGGCGAGCGTTAAAACTGGGAAGTTGCGATCGCGCTGCTAATAAAATAGCTGTTGCTGTGGCTCTACCTCTCTTATCGTTATTTTGGCTGGTAAAACCGGAGTTGTTAAAGCTTGAGTTTGGATTGGATTGTGCTTCGGTGCTGTTGGCAAGAAATGCTGTTGGTGTTTCTTCGGGTGCTGTAGGAGATTGAGCGAGTGGAGTTGCAGGTGCGAGGGAAGTTAAGATTTTACCCGTTATCCAATCGGTTTGTAAGGTTAATAATAATCCTACAGCACCCCAAATTAATGCTACGCGAGCAACTCCTTCTGAATTTTCGGATGCCTGCTGTTTGTCTACAAATAGCTGGGTACTTAAAAACCAGTTTTTGATGGTTCCACCCCAATCCCGCGCTGCATTAGCAACAAAGTTGTGAACTTCTTCAGCGGTTAAATCGGGACGCAATACGGTTTCTTCTTCGTCGGGTAACAATTCCTGTACGTAGGCAGAAGTAGCGGCAAACTCTGGAGTCGCTTCTGGTACTACTCTCTCGCGCTGCTTAAAATCCAAACCGGATTGCCAAAATGGTTTTTTGTTACCGGCACGCCTTCCGTAAACGCGCACTCCCGCAAGCTCTGCTAACTGTAAACTTTTAATAAAATTAATAATTTTGGCAGCTATTTTTTTACGTGCGGGACATACCGGGGCATCGCACATAATGTGTAATAAATCTGATTTTTTCGCTAAAATTACGCGAATCCCGCCAGTTTGCAAGCGCTTATCTAAATTGGGATTGAGCAATCTTTGAAGTAGAAAAACAATTGCTTCCATATCGCCATCACTAGCTAATTCCATTGGCGATGTTGCCAAAGCTTGATGTTGTTTAGCTGGTAAAGATTGCCAATCAATCCAAGCAGGTTGAGAAGAATTTACTGTTTTTTGTCCGTAAATAGCTGCGGAGAGTATTCCTTGAGGAGCTATTGCTTCTAAGCTCGGAACAATTTTATCCAAGCACAATTTTTGGGGAGGAATCGCCGCATTTTCCGGAGATTTAGATCCGGGCATACAAAATATATGTAGCGTCGAATCTTGTAAAGAAGCCTGTATCTCTACTTTGGAATTATTAAATCCAATATTTAACAACCTGACAATTGCTTGCACATCTCCCCACCGCGCCCATTCTTTGAGCATTACTTCTGGGGGTGTCAGATCGATTAACAACAGCCAATCGGGCTTAGTTTCGCCAACAACCTGAGTCGAAATTACCGCATCTCGATAATTGAGTAGCTTAAGATTTCGTAACTTAGCTGCTACAGGCTCCGCAATTAGAGAAGGGTCTGGCGTATAATTTGACTGACAAAAAACCCACAAACGACCTTTATTAGTGGGAACGTTTGCCCTTACTTGCCTTTTAACCTTTACTTGAACTGCTACACCCAAAGTACTCAGAGTTTCGCTGAGGTAGCGAGCAATTGCATTTGGATCTCCCTGACGAGCTAAACTTTCATTGGATAAAATTAGCGCTCCGGGAGGTGCATCCGCCGCGAGTTGCGCTTGTTTTACCTCCTCTAAGTGCTTTTCAAGTTGATTTAAGTAAACCTTGTGGCACCATTCGGGACGTTTCTCGGTTTTTTTCTTTCCGTAAACGAAAACTTGGTATATTGAAGGTTGGTCGCTTTTTGTTAAAGCATCTAAATCCGTTTGCTGTAATGCTTTAAGCAAATCCGATAAAGTGTTCCAACGAGGAGGACACTCAGATGATTCGCAAAGAATATGCAGGTCGTTTCCTCGCAACCGGACTTTTACCCCTATAGAGTTTATCCCTGTTGCTTGGCTGACCCACTGTGCTAATGATTGTTGGGTTTCTAGAGAGGCTGTTTTCATCGGAAGTTGACGAAAAGGGGTTTAAGGGAGCGCGGAAAGTTTGACGACAGCTAGTAAACTAGAACCATCGAATATTATTCAGCTACTTTCTGACTTGTAACAATAATTACTTATTATCAAGGGCAGCTTACTTGTTTTTCTCAATTTGGCTAATAATATTCGCCCATATTAACTTCACAAAAAGCGATTATCGCTGTTTTATATGAAGTTTTGTGTTTTATTTAACTTATCTTACAGCAGTAAAAAATATCTATGTCATCTGAAGCAGTTAATTCTAAAACATCTCAAGCTGGCTTAAATTTGGGTTTATTCTCAATCCCCCAATCTGTCATATTGCTTTGTGGTACCGTTTCTGTCTTAACATTAGTGTTAGCAGAAAAAGCTACAAGCGAAGCACTCATAGGCGTAGGGCAAGCCAGCGAAGAACTATTTCGAGGCGAGCGCCTACCCATACTTGATTTTCCTACTTCAAATGAAACAAAAGACCAAAACCCAGTTTAAGTTGTCTTAACCGTTTTTGGGTGGAAATTTAATTTCTATGTAGGTGCTGCAACAAAGGAAAAAATCATATACAGTAATCTGCTCTATTACCTATTAGGATATGAGTACCGTTTTATACCCTCACGCTCAGGCTGTAAATATCTACCCCGCATCAGATTTGTTTTTGCGCCATCGCCTACAAATCGTAGAGGAAGTGTGGGAACTGGTTCTCCGCGAAGAATGCGGACAACAAATGGTCGATCTCCTCAAACAATTACGCGACTTATGTTCTCCAGAAGGACAAGCAACCGATAATCAAGCTACCTCCGTATTTAGCTTAATTGAAAAATTGAGCATTAACGAAGCAATTAGAGCAGCTCGCGGATTTGCGCTGTATTTCCAGTTAATAAACATCGTAGAACAGGATTACGAACAAAAAGAGCAATTAACTCGCTACGAAGAAGATGGGGAATCGGGAGATAAGGAAACTTTACCCGATATTATTTATTCGAGCAATCAACAGGTAGAGGATGTTCATCTTAACAATGGGGTTAATGCAGATTTACTAGTTAAAAGTTGGCAGGCAAAAGCTAATCTCAAAGATAAAGGAACCTTTGCCGAATTATTTCCTAAGCTATTTAAACTAAACGTGCCGCCAGCACAAATTCAACGTTTAATTGCTCAATTAGACGTGCGTTTAGTGTTTACAGCTCACCCTACGGAAATTGTCCGTCCCACCATTCGAGAAAAACAGCGGCGAGTGGTGGATTTATTGCAAAAGCTCGACTCATCAGAAAAGCCTTATGCCAATACCCCCGCAGGAGTATATTCTTGGGAAACAACCCAACTCCGCTCTCAATTACTCGAAGAAATTCGTTTGTGGTGGCGTACCGATGAACTGCATCAATTTAAACCCAGCGTACTTGATGAAGTAGATTACGCGCTGCACTACTTTCAAGAAGTATTGTTTGATGCAACTCCTCAGTTGTACGAGCGTCTGAAGTACGCTTTAAATTCAACTTTCTCTAGACTTGAACCACCTACCAAGAGCTTTTGTCAATTTGGTTCTTGGGTAGGTTCCGATAGAGACGGAAACCCATCGGTAACGCCGGAAATCACCTGGCAGACTGCTTGCTATCAACGCCATATGGTGTTGGAAAAATATATCGAATCAACTCGGGGATTAATTGAATTATTAAGTATATCCCTACATTGGAGCGATGTTTTACCGGACTTATTAGAATCCTTGGAAATCGAACAGTCCCAAATGAGCGAAGTTTATGAAGCATTAGCTTTACGCTATCGTCAAGAGCCTTATCGCTTGAAACTCGCTTATGTTGTCAAACGACTGGAAAACACCCAAGAGCGCAATTCAGCATTGCAAAAACGCGAGATAATTAAAGATGACACTGCTCCAATCTACCGTTCTACTTCTGAGTTTTTAGCCGATTTAAGGTTAATCCAACGTAACTTGTCAGAAACGGGTTTAAAGTGTCAGCAGTTAGAAACTCTGTTGACGCAAGTTGAAATTTTTGGCTTTAATTTAACTCAATTAGATATTCGGCAAGAATCAACTCGTCACAGCAATGCAATCGGCGAAATTCTGGAATATTTAGGAATTTTGGAGATAAAATATGACGACTTGCCAGAAGAAGAAAAAATTGCCTGGTTAACCACAGAACTGAGAACCAGAAGACCTCTAATCCCCGCACAGCTACCGTTTGGAGAGAAAACCAACGAAATCGTGGAAACGATGCGCTTAGTGCGATCGCTACAACAAGAATTTGGCTGCAACATTTGCCAAACTTACATTATCAGTATGTGTCGTTCCGTTAGCGATGTACTCGAAGTATTGCTGTTAGCCAAAGAAGCAGGACTTTACGATCCGGGAACGGCTGTAGGTACAATTCGAGTCGTCCCCTTATTTGAAACGGTAGAAGATTTACAGCGTTCGAGGCAAGTCATGAAAGACTTGTTTTCGCTTCCCCTGTATCGTGCTTTGCTCGCGGGTGGATATGCAGCTTATGAGGAGAAAGGACAAGGAGACAAGGAGACAAGGGGACAAGGAGACAAGGAGACAAGGGGACAAGGAGACAAGGAGACAAGGAGACAAGGAGACAAGGGGACAAGGAGACAAGGGGACAAGGAGACAAGAAGAAACAATAATTAACTCCTAACTCCCAACTCCTAACTCCTAACTCCTAACTCCTAACTCCTAATTCCTAACTCTTAACTGTTTTTTGTTCGGAGTATTTTTGGGAATAAGTATTAAACCAGTTTTCCCAATAATCTTTTTTATTAGTGACTTGTGATATTACATATTTGTAATTTTCAAACCAGTTTTCCCAGTAATGGTCGGTTATTTCTACACAGCCGTCAAATGTGGGACAACCCGCTTTACATTGAGGTACTGAATAAATGCTATCAACGCAGTTTGTACAAAGTTCAGGATCGATCCACGGACGCTCATCAACTATTTTGATTGCGTTGTTAGGACATACTGTTTTACACAAATCGCAAGAAATACATTTGTTGGTAATTTTATAAGCCATTTTTTACACCTGTGTTTATATTCTGTAATTGAGGTGATGGCAGTAGGTAATGAATGACTTTAGATTTTAGATTTTGGATTTTGGATTTTAGATTGATTTGTAGTCTTTCTAATTGATTCGTGTAATTGGAAGTTTTTCACTTCTATCACTATTTAACAGCCTATTATTTTCGGAGGAACCCATTAAAAATCCAAAATCCGTTGCAAAATCTAAAATCTAAAATCTAAAATATCTATTGATTATTGATGGTTTCTTTGTAAAACTCTAAAGCAACTTTATCGATTATGTCGTAAGCTTCAACAGCTTTTATTCCTGCTTTTTGCAGTTCTTCTTTAGGACAATCCCCAATTTTGGAAACCAATACTGCTTGACAATCAGCAAGTGTTTTAATGATATTTTCTAAAGTGCCTTCCTCACCGTATCCACCTTGACAGAAATGGTCAACTTTTCTGTGAGCAATAAACTCAACTTTTCTACCATCAACTTCGTAAATTTGAAACTCTTTTGCATGTCCGAAGTGTTGGTTAACGATACCACCACCCTTAGTTGCTACAGCTACCAGCATTTTTTCACCAGTAAGTTCTAAATCGAAGGTTTCAAGTTCTTGCTTAGCTGCTTCGAGTTGTTCTCTGGTTTGTTCAATACCTTGATGAACTTCTTGACGCTGCTCCAAACTATATTCTGGAGTCATTTCCATGAATTTCTCTTTAGTAAATTCTTGAGAACGGTCTTCTCCTAACAAACCTACTGCGTCCGCACGACACTGACGGCAATGACGCATCATTTTCATGTTACCAGAACACTTATCCTGTACTTTTTTTAATTCCTTGGAAGTAGGACCTCTTTGTCCGTTCAATCCGAAGTGAGTACCGTGTTCGGGTGCGCTAATTAAGGGCATAATATTGTGAATAAATGCACCTCGTTCGCGGATAGCTTTATTTACCTCGGGAAGATGATGGTCGTTAACACCGGGAATCAATACTGAGTTAACTTTACAAAGAATATCTGCTTCGCGAAGAAGTTCTAAACCTTCCATTTGTCGCTCGTGCAGAATTCTTGCTGCTTCAATTCCTCTATAGCGTTTGCGCTTATAGTGAACCCAAGGGTAGATTTTGGCTCCAATTTCTGGGTCAACCATGTTAATCGTAATAGTTACGTGGTCAACATTTAATTCTTTAATCCGGTCTACATAATCCGGAAGCATCAAACCGTTCGTTGATAGACACAATTTAATGTCTGGTGCTTGAGCATGAATTTGCTCAAAGGTGCTGAAAGTCTTATCCGGATTTGCTAACGGATCTCCAGGACCTGCAATTCCTAACACTGTCATTTGAGGAATCTTGCCAGCAACCACCAGAACTTTTTGTGCTGCTTCTTCTGGTGTGAGTAATTCGCTAACTACTCCAGGACGGCTTTCATTAGCACAATCGTATTTGCGATTACAGTAGTTACATTGAATATTGCAGGCAGGAGCCACTGCTACATGCATCCGAGCGTAGTGGTGGTGCGCCTCTTCGCTATAACAAGGATGTTTTGCAATTCGCTCTTTTGTTCTTTCATCGATTTCGATGCTTGGGCTGCTATTATCGTCGCAGCCAGTTCCACAACCACCTTTTTTAGCTTTCGCTGGTGTAGCTGTAGATTCGCGCTCAGTTGGGGTGAAGATTCCTGTTTGTATAGACGGTGATGTCATGAAGGTTTCGCGTTCAGTCACTGGACAAATTGCCTAGTGGGAGATGCCATCGCTGCTACTTGAACCCAGGAACCGAAGTAGCGGCGGATTTAGCTTTACCCGAAAAACTCGCTATCGTTTTAGAACGTCAGTTTATCGAGAGGTAAAATCCAAGTTTCTCGGCTGGTGTGTGTCAACGCTTGAGATAACCGGAAAGGTACCTTTTTCAAGCTTTAACCGCCGCGACTTCTATTTACAGGGCATGGTGCTATCTCGTCATCCCTCCACTCACCAACCGTGTCGAAGGTTTGTTTGACTCGTTTGGTGTTTGGCGATGACTAAGTTATATCAGCCGCTTTTTCAGAAGCTTTCAAATCCAGTCGGCTTGGGTTTATTATGTTTATTAATTTTGCACTCAAATCTTAGAACCTTTGCTGTAAAAGAGTTATGAAGTTTTAATTTTTTTTTCCGGGTGGGGGTACTGGTATTATTCCACTGGGGGACTGGTATTAATGTAACGAGGTACTAGTATTGCTGCACTCGCTTCAAAACAAGTATTGGAAAGAGTTTGAGCTATTTCCGGTATTCCTTGTATAATCCACTTTACTGTACTCGAAACCGCTTTAATTACTTCTTGAAACGTTTTTATATATAAAAAACTGAAAGCTAAAAACTTAGCACACTTTAGCTAAACCCAATTCTGTAACTAAGATATCACTTTTTTTTGAACAGAAGACGCAAATAACATTTTCTTAACCTTTACTTTACAAAAATACTTTAATCGGCCCAAAAGCTTGGTATATAAAGTTTATAAGCAAATTACAGTTTTTTCGTTAGTGAGAATTATTTGCTATAAGTTAGGATATTCTCTTATATTGCCACAGCCTGCTCGCGATGGCAATCGCCGGTGAGTAATATAAAATGTCAAACTAAAATTTGAAGAAATATAGCTCGGGGTCAGGAACTATAACATAATTCCTAGGCATTTCTCTTCAAAGCTAGTCAATTTTGAGTAGTATTGCACAAATATGCTACGATCTAGGTATTATTAACGGTTAACAACCGCGCCGTCAGAGGATAAACCTTCCAGCTTAGACTGGCGTTTGATAAACGTGCCACAGGCGAAGTGCAGGCTCCACAGACAGAGGGTCGTTAGTAGCGCCTCAAAAGAAGTTTTTTAATAGCTTCGACACATATAGCGGTCAGTTAGACCGTTTTAGCCTGTGGACTGGTAGAAGCCGACTTCTCCAGAGTGAAGCAGGAAGCAAGCTTCAAACTATATCGTGAGCAGACTTGTCTACTTATGAGTAGTTGTGAATAGGTATTGTGTAACGGTGGAAGAATCATGAAGGCAGTAGTTATCCACGAATACGGTAGCGCCGATGTCTTGCGGTTTGAAGAAATAGAAGCACCAACAATTAAACCCGACGAATTGCTAGTGAAAGTTCATGCTGCGGCAGTGAATCCAGTTGATTGGAAGATTCGCAAAGGAATGCTCAAAATCATCTCCGGGAATAAATTTCCCCTGATTCTGGGATTTGATTTAGCCGGAAAAGTTTTAGAAGTGGGTTCTCAAGTCACTAGTTTTCAAGTGGGAGATGAAATTTATGGCTCCCTTGGCGTGCCTGGAGGTGCTTATGCCGAAATCGCAGCAGTATCGCAAAAAGTCGCTGCCGTAAAAGCAGCAAATATCAGCTTTGAAGAAGCAGCAGCTTTACCCGTCGCAGCCCTTACTGCTTTACAATCGCTACGAGACAAAGCCAATATTCAGCCATCTCAAAGCGTACTTATTAATGGAGCTTCCGGTGGAGTGGGTATTTTTGCAGTTCAAATTGCAAAAGCTTTGGGAGCAGAAGTTACTGGAGTTTGCAGCAGTAAAAACCTTGATTTTATTAAGTCGCTGGGAGCAGATTCTCTCATCGACTATACCCAGCAAGATTTCACTAAAAATCAAGTACAGTACGATATTGTTTTCGATGCAGTTGGTAAGCAGACTTTTGATAACTGTAAAAAAGTCCTTAAACCCAACGGCACCTACATTACAACCCTGCCGAATTTGCAAAACATGGTGGCGATCGCCCTAACAAGTTTGTTTGGAAGTCAAAAAGCTAAATTTATTCTTGCTCAACCCAACACTGCCGACTTGCTTTATCTCAATCAGTTAATTGAAGCGGGTAAACTGCGAGTGGTTATTGACTGCACCTATCCTTTACAAGAATTAGCAACCGCTCATATATATAGTGAAAGCGAGAGAGCCAAAGGTAAGATTGTGATTCGTATTGGGGATTAAGGGAGTAGCAAGTAGCAAGTAGCAAGTAGCAAGTAGCAAGTAGCAAGTAGCAAGTAGCG
>ERZ1740052.633-NODE-633-length-11899-cov-5.180260_pt1 | contig 11899 bp, 9 predicted proteins | sample MGYA00581750_ERZ1740052 | MGnify/ENA primary metagenome ERZ1740052 (study PRJEB43018, sample SAMN04849743) | marine metagenome | isolation source: floating plastic debris | place: Pacific Ocean | collected 2008-08-30 | study: EMG produced TPA metagenomics assembly... | reverse complement strand
GGGGGCTATTGTTGCGCACTATTGGCTTATTCTCCTGGCTTTTAGTGCATTGGTAAGTTTCATTTTCAGCAGCTGACGTTTGGCTACAGCACTGAAAATCCTGTTTTGCAGAATATTGAGCTACTGATAGAGCCGCGTAAAACTGTTGCCTTAGTGGGCCGTTCGGGTTCTGGAAAATCCACGCTGGTAAAACTGTTGTTCCGTTACTTTGAGCCGGATAGCGGCAATATTCTCATCGATGGGAAAGATATTCGTCAGCTCGATGTCAGCGGCTATCGTAAGCGACTGGCGATTGTGCACCAAGAGGTAGATATCTTTAACGGAACACTGATGGAGAATTTGCTCTATGGCAATCCAAACGCCAGCTTTGAGGAGATCAAAACTGCCTGTGAGATTGCTCAGGCCCATGACTTCATCGAGAAGCTGCCGAAGGGCTACTTCACGACGGTGGGTGAGCGTGGCGTTCGCCTTTCGGGTGGGCAGCGGCAGCGAATTGGTATTGCCCGTGCGCTGATTGTGAACCCGGATGTGCTGGTGTTTGATGAGGCGACCTCTAGCTTAGACTATGAGTCGGAGCGGGCGATTCAGGTGGCAATGCGATCGCTCTTTGGCACTCGCACGCTTATCATCATCGCTCACCGCCTCAGCACCGTCCGCGACGCCGATAAAATCGTTGTGCTAAACGAGGGTTGCGTCAGCCAAGTCGGCAGTCACGACGAGCTGTTAGAAGCAGGTGGACTCTATCGCAGGCTACATGCACTGCAAGCGAGCGGAGAACTCATTGATTAGACCGAAGTGTAGAAACATGCTGTGGCAGGAACTGTTGTAAATGTTCAAGCATTTTATGAGTGCCTGCCTGCTGCTTTTCTAATTCACGTTTTTAATCAACAAACTCATGACTTCGCCTTGTTTGGGTGTGATGATGAGCTGACCCTCTGGAATGGGCAACAGCGGACTCCACAGCGCATTTTCTACATAGCGTAGCGTGTGTAGTAGGTGAATGGTTTGCCGTACACCGCCTGGTGTGCCGAGTAAAATGTGCCGCAAAGGTTCTCCTTCGGCCGGTGACAACGACGGTAGTGTAGACAGCTCAGGCAGTGTGGACACACCAGAAGAGAGCCCAGTCTCAAAAAAATTATGGACGAGAAAGTTCTGAGTATTCATTTGTGAAAATTGTAGAGAGTTTGGGGAGAAATTGCAGAGCGTCTGTGAAGACGGAAAAGAGAAAGTTGAAAGCACTTCCTTATTTATATGTTGGCACGCCTAACGGACAAATGTCAAAATATTTCCGTTTGCTTATGATTCAAAGTCTTTTTGCTTTGCAATCAACTCTAGATGTTTGGCAGTGGATCTATCGGGCTCGTATACGCCGTTTTCCCATTCACTGACGGTTTGTCTGCGTACGCCGAGTTCTTCGGCAAACTTGGCCTGTGTTAGGTCCATGTGCTTACGCAGCGCCTTTACTGCCGAGCTATCCCACAAAATCGCGTCGCCCTTTCGCGAGATTGTGTAGTCGGCCTGAAACTGAGTGAAAACAACCTGACGCGCTGTAAAGTCGACCGATTCTACGTGGTAACCTGCCTGCACCCAAGCACCCGCTTGAAGTGCGCTGGCGGTGTCTCGGTTGCTCCACCAGGCACGCTTAGCCGCAGACGTGGGCAGCGGCTTTTCTAAGAGGCGCTCTATTTCTGCAAAGCTCATTGATAGCTGTGATTTTGCCAAGTCTTTTTGGCACCGCTGTAAGTGCTCAAACAGCGGGTAGTATTTGCTGCCTGCCTTCATCGATCGCCTGCGATTAGCGTTTGCACAAATCAGTTTATCTTGATAGGTGCCTTGCTATTGCGTTTAATCGCTTTCCGGTTAAATCTTGCGCTACTGATTGGAAGTGACAGATGCAATAAAGCAGCTGCCGTTAATCAGCGCAGTCAATATTGCACCTATTACGATGCCTTTTGCCGTCTCAACACTGCCCTGCCGCTTTAGCGAGTTGCGGATGGGCAGTATGTACAGTAGATGTGTGATAACAAATGCGGTATTCAGTGCTATCGATGCACCTGTAGAGCTGTACAAAGAAACGCCAAAAGCAAGTACGGCAATGTACGACACCAGCACAATTAGTACATTAGCGATGACTACTGAGAGTATGCCGCTAATCAAGCTAAACGGGCCGTTGGGACGACTCACAGATTACCTCTGTCAGGTATCGACCTAGAGCGAGGTCTTCTATAAATATCCAAATCTAAATCTCTGAGCTCTAGGAGCCCCGAGAGTTCGTTGGGAATATGTTCTAGACGGTTGGGATATAGGTGTAGAGAGGTCAGCTCACTCAGCTGACTGATGTTTGGTGAGAGCTGAGTCAGCTGGTTGTAGCTTAGTTCTACTGACTTTAGCTGGGTGAGTTGATAAAACTCCGGTGGAAGTTCCTTAAGCGCATTCGAGCTAAGGTCAAGGTGTTGAAGATTGCTTAGTTCACCAATTTCTGGTGGCAAGCTGCTTAGATCGTTACCGTGAAGTACAAGAGTTTTCAAGGCAGCTAGCTGACCAATTTCAGGTGAGAGTGTTGTCAAATAGCGAGTTGAACTCATGTAGAGTTGCTCTAGGCTGGTGAGTTGAGTAATAGCAATGGGAAAGGTTACGAAGGCGTTTCTAGAAATGCGTAGTGTTTTAAGGCTTTGTAAATTGGCCAATTCAGCAGGTAGTTCTGTTAGCTCATTGTCATAGAGATCTAAGGACTCTAGCGCTGGAATCTGATCTATGTTTTCAGGTACAGCAGACATCCTATTGCGCCTTAGATTTAGCGATTTGAGACTTTCTAGATTGCTAACAGTAGGTGGTAAGGTCTCGATTCTATTGGCGGAGAGGTCCAGCACGCGTAGGTTGCTGAGCTGACCAATCTCGGGAGGCAGTGTAGTCAGGGAGCTGAGGCCCAAGTCTAAAACTTCTAGGTCGGCCAGCTCGCCAATCTCAGGTGGAAGCTGCTGTAAGTTTCCATCGGCTAGCGTTAGCATGGTGGCTTTACTCTCTTTTGCCGCTTGAATTCTAGCGAGAGCACGACGGTAGGATTCTGAAAATTTAGGTGGTGTCTCGGAAGATGCGTTTGGGTTGCCTGCTGGATTGCGCACAGGTGAAGATGAGCCTGCTACTGGCTGAGCGGCAGGTAGCACTTGAGGGACAATGTCGATTTCTGTGAGGTTGGTGAGTTGGCCGATACTTGAAGGGAAGTCTGCGATGGCATTGTATTCCAAGTTGAGATTCTCTATCTGGCTGAGTTGAGAAATTTCAGGAGATAGGTCGGTGAGACTGTTGTAGCTGAGATCGAGCGATCGCAGCTCACTAAGCGAATAAAGCGCTGGCGGAATACTCGTTAGCTGGTTGCGGGTTAAGGTGAGATGCTGAAGGCTCTGCAACTCGCCGATTTCGGGTGGAATGCTGCTTAATCCAACATCGTAGAGAACCAGCTTTTCCAATGCGGTAAGCTGACCTATCTCGGGCGGCAGCTTTGCAATAGAGCCTTGCGAAAGATAGAGCGTTTGCAAATTGCTGAGCTGCGTGAGCGGTGCTGGAAAAGTGGATAAAGGGTTTCGAGAGAGGTCGAGCGATCGCAAGCTACTCAACTCAGAAAAATCGGCAGGCAAGTCGCTGAGCTGACTATCTTGCAAGGCTAAGTGTTTTAGGTTGGGAATGCGGCTTAAATTGTCGGGCACTGCGCTCAGTTCGTTCCGAGCTAGGTCTAGGATCTGTAAGTTCTCTAACTGGTCGACTGTGGATGGTAGCGACTGTATGCGATTGTTGTTGAGCAAAAGCATTCGCAAATTGCTCAGCTGACCAAGGCCGGGCGGGAGTGCCGTCAGGTTATTGCCGTCGAGGCAAAGAATTTCTAGTGTGGAAATATCCCAAAGTTCTGCAGGTAGCTCCTGTAATCCTAAGCCGCTGAGAATAAGGACAGTGGCACTATTCTCTTTTGCCGCTTGAACGCGCGCTTGCGCAATGCGTTGTGTCCTCTCGGCGCGGGACTCACCTTCCGCATCTGCCTGTGCAAGCATTCCCCTATCCTCAATGGATAGGTTTGAGGATAGGGTTGGGGGCGGCTTTGAGGGCGAGCTGCCAGTTCCCTGCGCCCATGACGCTTGGAGTGAAAAAATGACTAGACTGCTCATCGTTAGAAAAGAGAGTCTCGCAATCTGCACTCTAAATTGTGTTGGCATCATTATTCTCACTTCAGGCTGTTGGCGTTAAATGCATTGCAGAAAAATTGCAAATTCTTTTCGGCAATAGCTTTACTCTATGCGCTGCTATTTCCCAAAAAAAGAGGGCTTTTTTGATTTAAATCAAACGGGTGCTGCTCGTGCACCTAACACCACGCATTCAGCCAGACACAACCTTCAGCTGGCTATAGTCCCAATCGTATTCCATATACTGTGCTGTCTCCTGCGCAGCTTCTAGCCCTAGCAGCTTGGCAACCACATATAGCGACATATCAATGCCTGCTGAGATCCCACCAGAGAGCACAATGTTTTCATTGTCGGCGATTCGAGCTTCTGGGTGGACTTGCTCTGCGGAAAGCATCTCACTCAGCTGATCGATTGCACCCTGATGTGTCGTTGCCACTTTATCTTTTAGCAGGCCGAGCTTGGCAAGCAGCAGCGCCCCTGTGCAAACAGACAGAAGTTTCTCTGTTTTTTGGCTGCACTGCTCTATCCAGTCGAGCAGAGGTTGATTGTTGATTTCGCGGCGGGTGCCGTAGGGTGTGCCGTCTGCGTGGTAGCCACCACCGCCTGGCACGATCAAAATGTCTGGCGGCGGGCAGTCGCCTAGTAAGTAATGGGGGTTGATGCTGAGCTGATTGCGGGCGAGAATAGGCGTTGTTTCTGCCACGGTGTAGACATTAAACGGGTCGGTATTATCTCTTTTGCCAGTAATGGAGAAGACTTCGAAGGGGCCAGCGAAGTCTAAAACTTCGACATCGTTAAAGATTAAGATGGCGACATTTAGAGGGTGGCTCATAGGTGTTGTTAATCTCTAAAGGTTTGATGGGCTAAGGAAAAATACAAAGTATATTTTACTGGCATGTGGCATTCGGGCTAAATGCTTCAGCCCAGTTGCCTGTTGGTATCAGCTGGCATGCATCGGTACTGTTATAGGCCAATGCGATCGCACCCAGCAATTTCTGCTGCGCAGCAGAATACGCTACGCTATGAGCTGCCTGAGTAAGCGACGCCAACCCTTCTCGCTTTAAGGTGCTATCTGGCATTTGGCCATAAACCGCTGCCATGGTCGTCAGCATTCGCAGCGTTCTACCGATTCTAGTACTCGTGTAAACCCCGTATTCATAGGTGTCGAGCATTGCGATTGCAGTAGTCAATCGCTGCTGTACTAACGCGCCCTCTCCTCGCTCGCTCTCAGCCTGCGCCAAAATAGCCAGATACATTTGAAAAGAAGAGTCCCAGTTATTCTCAGCTGCGATCTGCAACAGCAAAGCGTGTGCTGCTGGTGCCCTCTCATCTGATAGCTGCGCATAGTTTTGCGCCATCCGCCCGAACAACAGCGCCTGCCAAGCGGCTAGCTGGTTTGGTTTGGGTAGATTGTTTGGCACGTAAAACTCGAAGGTGCGCTCTAGAAAAGCCTGTTGAGTTTCAATATCACCCAGTCGCCCATAGGTGTCGGCAAGCTGGCTCAACACAGAAATCGCATAGCCTTGTTCATCTAGCTCTGGATATATCGCCAGCGGGTCTGGCAGTGCTGCATTTAGAAAGTTCCTGGCAGCGTCTACTTCTTCAATCTCAGCGTAGGCGATCGCAATTTTACTGACTACACCTAACCGGTCATCCGATTCAGGAAGCCCTTCAGCCATTAGGGCCAGCTCATCTAAAGCGCTGCGGGCTTCATCACTTTCTCCCAGTAGCCCGTAGACAGAGGCTACTCTGACCAAGTCATAACTACTATCGGTGGGTAGCATTGGCGCTATGAGTGCGATCGCTGCTTCGGTATCGCCAAATTTTGCATAGAGATCGATAATCTCAAGCAGATACTCATAGTTACGAGTGCTAGCTCTTACCTCACCGATTGACGCTAGCGATTGTTGCAACAACTCAATCGCACGTTCTTTCTCTCCTATTTCAAAATAGCCAACAGCAATCCTATTAAAAACTTTGGAGCGATTGAGTTCTGGCTCACCGTTTTGCGCTAAAATTTGCAATGCCTGCGCTAACAAGTCACCCGCTTTACCAAAGTCACCTTTCTCTGTATAAGATCGCGCGATGCCTGCTAGCGCCATGCTTTTATAGTCGGTATCTTCCATACTTTCAGCAACCGATAGCGCTTCTTCGAGCAGGTGAGAATCAGTTACCTCATTGCTTTCTCCATCAACTGCCATCTCGACTGCTAACTCAACTGCTACAGTCTGAGTCGATAAGATTGGAGTCGATAATTTTGTAGAAGGCGCATTCGGAGAAGGCGCAGCGCCGACTGCGCTGACAGGACCCAAGCTATATAGCGTCAACATAGATAGGAGACTCATTGCTTGCCTACACTTGGCAGCCATATTCTTCTTCGACATTAATTTTGTTCCTTCTCAATGACAACAATAATTCGCTACAGCGCTGCGCGCGCGCGAATCAGCATACGCCTGATCGCGTCTTTTTGCTCAGTGTCTAAACTGTCGTTGGCAATCTGTTGAAGCTGGTTGAATCCTGTTTGTTTTACTTGTTCATTTTCTAGCAAGGTATAACTACTGGCTATGCGGTTTATGGCACCGACGCAATATCGTCCGCACAGGTCGATATCTGTTTCTAATCGTTGCGTGGCTTCTGCTAATAGGCGCTGTGCCGCAGCGTCGTCTCCTCGGGCGGCGGCAGCGCGAGCGAGTATTGCTAGCTGACCGGGTATGTATAGCGGATCGAAGTGGACTTCTGTGAAGAAACTCTCCAGTAAGGCCAATCGTTCTTGTGCCAGCGCATCGTCTGCAGTGTAAATGTAGGCTTCTACTAGGCCGCTGATGCCTGAGTAGCCAGCCGTCACGTCAGAAACCGTAAATTCGGCCTCTCTCAGCAGCGGCAGCCAGTCGAACATTTTTTGAATGGTGGCTTCCTGCCCAGCAGCATTGTCCATCTCTAAGTAGATGCCAAGTATCGCGCCCAGCATATAGGGATCTTCAAACTTATCGGTGACGATGGCTAGGGCTGCTTCTGATTTGGCAGTGTTGCCAATTTGCTCGTAGGCGATCGCAACCGCACTCAGCAGCGATACAGGCCCAATAGGATCGGTAGAATCTATATCCTCTATCGCCAGCTGTGTCAGCCTCGGCAAAGCCTGTTCTGAAACTGCTGTATCTTCTAAATAGCCATAGGCGCGAGCAACTTCCGCCGTAATATATCCAGTCTTCTCGCCATCGCGAACTAGCGCCATCGCGCGCGCGACTAAAGCCTCTGCGACATCCGGCTTACCTTGATTACTTTGCGCAATAGATAGCTGACTTAGTGCGGTTACGAGTTGCCCATTAGTGCGACCTGTTCCTGTTCCTGGTGCTTCACCTTCAGAATCTATGAGCACAACAAGCCTAGAAAGAGCGGCTTCAGTCGCTGTTTTGTCATTTAGCTGATCGTATGCTTGGGCAAATTCTCCAATGCTGTACACCAAGCTACGCTCTTCTTCTGTGGCGGCCACGAATTCTAGATGATCGACTGCTTGTGAAAGTGTAGCGAGGGCAAGGTCTTGACGGTCAGCAGCGCTATATGCATCTACAATGTCAATTAAATAATCTGTTCGGATGTAGCCATTTGGGGCCATTGCCTGCGATCGCAAGTCTTCAGCAGTCTCAATTTCTCCAATCTCAATGTAGGTCGGTATGATTCTAACGGGTAGCAAATATCTCGACTCGCTCTCTTGTGCAATCGTAACCGCCCTATCCAATAGCTCAATAGCCCGAGTCTGCGAACCCAAACTACTGTAGGACCGAGCTAATGTCCGCATTGCATAAATCTTGTCACTGTCGCTATCCTCACTAGCAGTATTGTCGTAAGACAAAACAGCCTCGTCTAGCCAGCCAATTTTCTCTTCGACGGCTGGCGAAAATGACTCTGCCAATATCTGTTCTCTTGTCGGTACGCTTATGTTTGGTCCTGAAGACGCAGTTTGCGCGTGAATAACCTCCGGAAAACCACTGACAGTAAGCACAATGGCGCTTTCCGCAGCCAGCTTAGAAACTTGTCTGATAGCTGTTGGGAGCGAACGTGTTGAAAACAGGAGGCTCATAGGGTGTCGAAAAACAAAGGCTATAAGGTAAGTTACAGCTGCTCGGTAAGTCGTACACGTAGGTTTCAGAAAATGAAACAGGTTACGAATAACACAAGTAGGCTGTTCTTTCTTACTCTAGAGATCCTTTACCGACCGGAAAACCCAATCTTTTTGATTTAAATCAAAGTCGGCTTTTTCTATTAGCTTACGGCTAACTTTCTAATGTTTCCATGAGCTGTGCTTTAGCTGTTTCCAGTGCCTCTGGCAGCTTGGAAGCATCGCGTCCACCCGCCTGCGCAAAGTTTGGCCGACCGCCACCGCCACCGCCACAGAGCTTGGCAATGCCGCCGATGAATTTGCCGGCTTGTAGGCCCTTACCGATGACTGGCTTACTAAAAGCCGCAACCAAACTCACCTTGCCTTCAGAAGGTATAGACCCTAGAACTACAGCGCCTTCACCTAGTTTTTGCAGCAGCCGTTCAGCCGCTGTTTTTAGCGCATCTGGATCAACGGCGTCAAGGTTGGCAACGATAACGGGCGTGTCGCCAAAGGTTTCCGACTTACCAAGAAGCTGATCGGACTTAGCAAGAGCCAGTTCAGACTTTAGGGTAGTGAGTTCTTTTTGTGTCGATTTGAGGTCAGACTGGAGGCTAGTGACGCGATCGCTAATTTCCTCAGGCTTTGCCTTAAACCGCGCACTCAGGTCTCGCACAATGCGATCGCGCACTTCCAAATAATCTAGCACCGCCGGACCTGCTACCGCCTCAATCCGCCGAATGCCCGCAGCTACGCCTGTTTCAGAGATAATCTTGAATACTCCAATTTCAGCGGTGTTGCCTACATGAGTGCCACCACACAGCTCCATTGAGACACCAGGATAATCAATCACCCGCACCTCATCGCCGTATTTCTCACCAAACATGGCGACCGCACCTTTAGCCTTTGCTTCGGCAATCGGCATTGTTTGCACATCGGCTGAATGCGCTTCGGCAATCCAGGTGTTCACCTGCTTCTCTACCTGCTGAAGTTGCTCTGGCGTCAGCGCTTCGGGCGCATGAAAATCGAACCGCAGTCGGTCAAAATCTACCAGCGATCCGGCCTGCGAGATAGACTCATCTACCAGTGACTTCAGCGCTGCTTGTAGGAGGTGTGTCGCCGTGTGATTCGCCTGTGCTCTGCGACGGCAGGCCCGATCGATTTTTGCGCTCACAGACGCCCCCGTCTGTAACGTGCCGCGCTCTACCTTGCCGAAGTGAACGAAGAACGCCCCTTCCTTTTTCACATCTGTAATGCGAAGCACCACATCTTCGCCAGCCATACCAGCACCAGCAAGATAGCCGCGATCGCCTATTTGCCCACCAGACTCGGCATAAAATGGCGTCGTATCCAACACGATTTGCACGTCACTACCCGCCGTAGCCTGTTCAACCGATTCGCCCTCAATCAAGATAGCCTCAACCTGGCTCTGCGCGGCGCTCTGTTCGTACCCGACAAAGTCAGTGGCATCGAGCTTTTCTGCCAGCGTGTCCAAGCTTCCCTGCACTGTGAGGTCAATGGTTTCGTGCGCATCTTTCGAGCGATCGCGCTGAATCTGCATCTCCTGAGAAAATCCATCAGCATCGACGGAAATTCCACTTTCCTCTGCAATTTCCTGCGTTAGCTCCAATGGGAAACCGTAAGTGTCGTACAGCTTAAAGGCTTCTTCGCCGGACACCTGCTTGGGCTTTTTCGCCAAAATGTTAGCCAGCAGGGCCTCTCCTCTATCTAGCGTCTTTAAAAACTGAGTCTCTTCTCTAGCCAGCTCGTTTTTAATATTTTTCTCTCTGCTCCTCACGGCTGGGTAAGCAGACTCAGCTAGCGCAATCGACGCCTCAGCCACCGCCACTGTAAACGGCTGCTCAATACCCAGTAGCCTGCCGTGGCGTACTACTCTCCGAATCAAGCGGCGCAATACGTAGCCACGACCTGTGTTTTCTGCCGAAATGCCGTCGGTCACCATATGCATCACTGAGCGCACATGGTCCCCAATCACCTTTAGCGATACCTTCTGTGCTTCTGAAGCCTCAAAATAGTCGATCTTCGCAATGTCCGCTGCTGACTTGATGATTGGGAAAATCAGGTCGGTTTCATAATTATTTGGCTTGCCCTGCAAAATTTGCGCCATGCGCTCTAGGCCCAAGCCGGTATCGATATTTTGGGCCTGTAGCGGCGTAAGATTTCCCTCGGCATCGCGATTGTATTGCATGAATACTAGGTTGTAGTACTCAATGAAGCGGCTGTCGTCTTCGAGGTCGATATTGTCATCACCGCGCTCTGGATGAAAGTCGTAATATAGCTCAGAGCAGGGCCCACACGGTCCTGTCGGGCCAGACTTCCAAAAGTTATCGGCCTCACCCATCCGAATAATTCGATTCTCGGAGATGCCAATATCGTCGCGCCAAATCTGAAATGCCTCATCGTCATCTTTGAATACGCTAGGGACTAAGCGGTCCGCAGGTAGCTTAAAGACTTCGGTAGAAAGTTCCCATGCCCAGGCGATTGCTTCTTTTTTGAAGTAGTCACCGAAGCTAAAATTACCCAGCATCTCAAAAAACGTATGGTGCCGCGCCGTTCGGCCTACGTTTTCGATATCATTTGTACGGATGCACTTCTGCGATGTTGTTGCCCGAGGAAACGCTGCTGCCTGCTGTCCTAGAAAAATGGGTTTGAATGGCAGCATCCCGGCAATCGTTAGCAGCACCGTCGGATCTTCTGGCACGAGCGATGCACTTGCTAAAATCTTATGGTTTCTGGCTGCATAAAAATCTAGAAACTGCGCACGAATGTCCGCGCCGCGCAATGACTGAAGTTGAGGCGGTTTTTGTGGGGAAGACGAAGAAGATGTGGGTGCAGACATAGCGCGAAGCAGCGAGAGAGGATAACAAGAACTCTAGATTTGATCAATGTTGCCATACTCTTGTAAGTTTTGCCCTCAGCCCTTTTTCATAGCAACGGATTTTATAGGCTTTTTGGGACTTTCCATTGAAAAATCAACCAATTTATCCAAAGAAATTATGATATAAAAATCGAGAACGCTGCCAATAGCCCTCATGTTCTTGATTAAGAAGCTGGTTGCGGTTGCTGCTTCTAAAGAAATCAACTAGCTTTGTTGAATATTCAAAAGTTTGGCTTTATTACGCATATTTTGTTTACAGCCCTATGGACAAAACAAGCTTATAAAGCATGCCCTAGCCTTTTCAATGAAGTCTTGGCCATCGGCTGATTTTGCGCGTCTCTACCCTTAAGTTACCTGTCTGTTTAAGCATCAAATACTGCAACCACCTTTGACTACATGGTATGTCCGTCTATCCACGGTCGTTTTTTGTTCGTCAACCTCGGGCAAACAGGGACGCTGTCACTGCCACAAGCAGTGACATATGGTATGTATAGTTTTTTACAACTGCTGTTGATATATCTGTATCAAATGGTTTGCTGAGTCTTGTTCTTAGCGCTCTATTCAAGGGGCGCGAATCAAGGGGCGCGAAATAAGGCACACAAGACTTGTCGTTTTTTCAGTGGGGTTTCTATGAACAGTGTTTTGCTGCTCGGAAATAGCGGCTTTACAACCAGTTTGCGATCGCAAGTGCGTGGGCTTACATCGCTCACCGTGACTACAACAGAGGCGACC
>ERZ1740052.632-NODE-632-length-11905-cov-5.794515_pt1 | contig 11905 bp, 8 predicted proteins | sample MGYA00581750_ERZ1740052 | MGnify/ENA primary metagenome ERZ1740052 (study PRJEB43018, sample SAMN04849743) | marine metagenome | isolation source: floating plastic debris | place: Pacific Ocean | collected 2008-08-30 | study: EMG produced TPA metagenomics assembly... | reverse complement strand
GGGTTGGATGCGGTATATGCCGTTGCTACACCAATTGTAAGTACTGGTGGTAATGGGGTTGATATGAAGTCCCAGGTAAATAAAGAAGAATCTATGAATGAAATTGAGGCTCCTAATTCCAGTTTGATTGAAGGAAAAGCGACGGCTACTGAGATAGGTAAACTTTTTGGTTGATTGCAGGAATATAACTGAAAATTGAGGAACCAAAAAGGCAGATACTTGATGTTCGGCGTATCGCACCAACGCAAGAATTTTATAGGATTAAGATGTGGACGGTGGAAGAAACTAAAACAAATTATTAGTGACATTAAAGTTAGGAGTTGGTTCAATGAACATACAAGTGACAAGTATGTCAGAGAGCCTTCTTGGTTTGCTTTTTACTTTTATCTTAGTTTTTTGACAAAATCTGTTAACCGTGAAGGTTAGCAGATTTTATATATATATTTTTGGAAACATTGGAAACATTATAGAAACATTGCGAAATATTGTTGACTGATGAGTGGGGTGGGTGTAAAAATTAGTCAAATCTCATGCATAGGAGGGCAACCGATGACAGTGAAAGTCACCAGACATCGAGAAAAAATCCTGTCAGCGTTACGGGAATGGTTTCGCGTCCACAAACAAGCACCCACTCTGGAAGAATTGTGTGTCGAACTAGAAATGCAACCTCGTCAGAGAGCAACACTGCAACGCTGGTTGCAAACGATGCGAGGTATGGATGTGGAATGGGAAGATAATGCATCTCGTAGTCTTCGCCTGCTGAAGACTGAACCGGAAGTTGAACCCGGACTACAAATACCTGTAACAGAAACATTGCGGTATTTGGCGACTGGCTTGGCGGATTGGGAAAAACGAGAACCAGAAAAGCGCTCAAGTATCCCCAAAGCGCTCCGTCTTGGAATGTCCAGGATGTATTTAACATCCTTACTCTCTGGTTCGGAACAAACCCCCTCAAACCTTCCAGAATTTTTTGAATGGTCAAAAAAACCTGTTGTTGAGTGGGAACCCGCTACCGAAATTAAAAACCTTTCTGACGAAGTTACCCTTATAGATGATGGGTTAGTTTCCGACTTTGCCCTCCAGTGGCAGGTTACTGGTTCTGACGTAGAAATGCAGGTGCAAGAGAAAGTGCTTCAAGAAGGCGTGGAATACTGTCGATCATACCAATTAGAGGATGCTTATCGCGCATTGCGGAAGCTGATTATCGAGCGCCCCGTTCTTCCTTACCCCGAATACCGTCGCCTTTTATCTTCAACTCAACTTAGACCTCTGCGAGATTTCTTGCTGCAAATATATGTAGATTTAGTTGATTTAGTGAGTGAGGATATCTATCATTTCTGTCCAAGGTGCAAGTATGTAATGCGCCGTCGCCGAGATGGGTCTTGTAGCTGCCGAAACATGACCTGCGAACAGCTGAGTGCAAAATTCCATTTCCCACCTCCGACTTCTGTCTCCAAGCAGGAAGCAGAAACCTGGAAAGTTGTTACTCCTGGAGTACATAGGTATGGAACACTACCAGGACTCTGTGAAATTCAGCTTGCAGAAGCTCTCATGAAAATGGGAGTGCGTGTTACTCTCTGGCCTGAGATTGATGAATTTGACTTACTCGTGGAGTTTAGCAAGAAAGTCCGGTGGGCTATTGATGTCAAAGATTGGTCTTATTTAGATGAGGAGCGTTTGCGCTCGGTTGAGTACCGTTTTGATGCCACTGAAACCTTTGTAGTCTTTCCAGACGAACGAGACTCGGTACTGCGAATTGCTGTGGAACGCCAAAGACTTGAACCTGAATTGGGTGGCGTTCGTTTGAGGTTGGTTAAGGAAATTCTCAAGGAGGCTAAGAAAATTTTGGGTAAGAAGAAGAATGCGTAACATATCTCAATGGAGCAAACCACTACGTCAAGCCCTTCGCAAATCAGAGGATTTAAAAGCTTATGTGGAAGGGAGTTTAAAGACGGCAGACGTAAATATACAGCAACGAGAAATAGCTCGCCTTGCTCAACTAATTGCAGAGGTGGAATTAGGCTTAACTTTACTGAGCTTGGTAGCCCCAGAAGAAGCAGCCAATTCTGTATCAGCTTTGATGCAGGGATATCGCTTCCCAGTCAAAGCACTTTCAAGTGATGAAAATTGGCAGCTTGCACAAAAAGCCCGTTTTTATCTCGTGCGTCGCAAAGGAAGACAATGGGAACGCTCGTTAAATGTATACATTAAGTTACCGGAAATTATCAGGATATTTAGGTTAACAGACATTAATGATGTTCCAAAATTGATTCCTTCTAGTACTTATCCCGACCGTTTGCAGCTATATCGCCAAACCTTATCAACAACTCCTCAACACAGAAAACGAAAAGTAAAATTAGCAACTTCTGGGTACTGGTTCGCCAAGGTTTCTCATAAAGGTCATACCCCAGTAGAGGTTCCTATCAATATTCCGGAAGTTGTTGCAAGTTTGGCTTCAAGGAAGCCGCAGACACCTTTTCACCGTACCCGTCGCTTTTTAAACCCAACCCATACCGTTACGTGGAAGAACTTGCTGCTCGAAGCGAAGGAAATGGATAAAAAGCTAGAGGAAGCTGGGTATGAACCAGAAAATTATCATAGCCGTCTGAAAGGAATTGCCCTAAAGCTATATGACCCATCAACCAATGATTTTCAATCTTTAACACCAGACGTAGAAATTAAGTTAGAGCAACTAGTTCACATTGTTGGTTTATTGAACGTTGGTAAATCTACACTGCTGGATGTTCTTATTTACCATTTCGCCAAACAGGGGTATCGTTGTGCTTTGCTGGTTAATGACGTTGTTGCAGCAGTACGCCTCGCCTCACTATTTCGAGATAGACTGGGGATTCTTGCAGCTCCGGTGCTGGGGAGTGACCGTTACCAACACCTAGAAAAAGTTTACGAGCCAATTTTAGCGACTGAAGGTGAGGAGATAGAAAAAGGAGCAACACACCCTGCGTGGCGTTGGTTTAGTCCCGTTTGTCCCTTGCTAGCTCTGGTGCAATCAGAAGATAAATGGGAATTTGGTGAAGAACCATGTCACAATCTTTACCAAAAAGAAACTACTGCTACCAAAAATATTAATTCCAGAAATTCCAATATAGAAGACGAAGCAGAATTGGATGATTTGGAAGACGGTGAGACTAATAATAAATACACTTGTCCTTTATATTACAAGTGTCCTCGTCACCAACTAGAAAGAGACTTAGCCACAGCTTTGGTGTGGGTGTTAACTCCAGCCAGCTTCATTCATACCCGCGTTCCCGCACAAGTTTTTTCAGAAAAACTGACTTTCGCAGCAGCCGTTTACCGCGAATGTGACTTTCTTTTTGTTGACGAAGCCGATAGGGTTCAGGTGCAGTTTGATGAAGCTTGCGCCCCCGATGAAGTCTTAGTAGATGCTTCTGGAAATTCATTATTAAACAAGTTAGGACTTAAATTCGCCACCGCAATTTATAATTCTGACCGTCGCAACATGGCGGCTGAACTCGTTGCAGTGGCAAAGAGAGCCAATGACTACGCTCAGATTGCCACTGACTTAATTCTTCCCCGGCTCCATAGTCAGCCAAAACTTGTGGAATGGGTGGGGCAAAACCCCTTCACCGGGCGTTCGCTGTTTGCCCACGTCATTCGCGATATTTTGGAAACACCGGAAACAGAAGAGAAAAAAACATCTTCCAAGTATAAACGTACACAACGCAGTAAAGAACGACTTAAAAGGATTGAAGCAGGTTTACCTCCCCAAGAGGAACGCCAACGCCGCAAAAAAATTATGCAAACCCTGGAGGGATTTTTACAAGCACCCCTTAATCCTAAAAAGGGAAAAGAAATTATGAAGCTGTTGCTCAAGGATATGCGCTACGCACGCACAACGCTTTCGCTATCAGACCTTGCTTTTAGGTTACTGAGTGCCGAAAATGATAATACGGCATTAGCTGATGTCGCTGATTGGTTGGGCGAATGGCTGGAATCGTTAGGAATTTCTATTACAGAAAAAAACAAGTTTGAAGAAGTCACGCGCCATATACACTTAGCAATTTTAGTGACGGTACTCAACGATAGGCTAGGTTTTCTAGTTGATAATCTAAACGCACTGATGCGAACGCAAGTTCTCGACTTGCATGACACTAGCCTAACTTTGGTGTATCGCCCACCCCGCGACTATCTTCCAGTTGTACCATCTTCCCCAGTTGGTAACATTTTGGGCTTTAGGTATACACGCGACCGCAGTAACAAATCTGGCGGCAAGTTGGAATATTTTCGTTACGTGGGAGTAGGTAGGTATTTACTTCTTAACTTTCCCAAACTCTTTGCTGTTGACAATTGGGACGGACCCCATACGGTGATGATTTCAGGTACTAGCTATGCCCCTGGTACTCCTGCTTACCACGTCCGAGAAAAACCTACGATTTTGTTAGAACCTGCTATCAATAATGGTAATTCTGGCGATGCTGGAATTGGTGAAAGTGACTTTTTCTTCAGTCCCCAACTTAACGCAGCTGGAAAGTACATCGCCTTGTCAGGTAAACCTCCTGGCGAAAGAAAAAAAGCTGCTGACGAAATGGTCAAAGCTATTTGTCACAATCCAGGACAAGCCAAAAGCTTTCTAGCTGAATTATTTGATACTTTAAAAGACCAAGAAGCTATTGACCCAAAAAGATGGGGCGACCGCCAACGTTTGTTACTAATTACTAATAGCTATGACGAAGCTGAATTAGTCGAGTCGATTTTAAAACCTCTCTACCATGTAGAACATCTTGATGGCATTGCCACCCTGCGCCGTGATAACGCTCCGGCTCACTTAAGCGGTATTCGTCGGGGTAAAATCCGGGATGTCAGTAAACTCCCCACCCAAATTGTCATTGCTCCTTTAATGGCGCTGGAGCGGGGTCACAACATCCTCAACGATAACCGGATAGCGGCATTTGGGGCGGCGGTATTCCTCAGCCGACCAATGCCAGTTCCCGACGACTGGCAAACCACCGTCCAACAACTTAATAATTGGGCACTGCAAAAATCTTCAGATTTAAGCTTGTCTGAATCGTTGCAAAAACGAGGCGACGCTCTGACGCTGACGAATATAGAAAATGAATTTTACCAGTATGCAGTGGCGAAGATGCTTGACTTGAACTGTCGAGCAATGTCCTACAAACAGTTGACTTCGGACGAACGCAGCGTACTTTGCTGGACTCAGTTAGTAAGTATCTGGCAAATTATTGGGCGTTTAGTGCGGGGTGGAGTACCTTGTATTGTCCATTTTTTAGATATTAAATTTGCTCCAAAATCTGTTGAAGAAGAGCTTGATACCGAAGTCACCTCAATTTTAGTCAGCATTATTAAAGAACTTCAACTCGCCATTGAGGCAGAAGGTGAAGAGCCTTGGAAGAAAACAATAGCTAAATCGCTTTACGGCGCTTTTTTCAACGCACTCAAACAAACAAAGACATTGCGCTATGAACTTTAAATTCCTTTCATCTCCTCCAGTGAGCGTGAGCGGGTTAACAACCGTTCTGTTACAAGTTAATTTACATAATCTCAGCCTGATTCGACAAACTTTGAAATCAAGTTGAGCCAAAATCCTCCACAGTGTTTGCTTCAATGCACAGAATATTCAGTCTAGATAAGGAGTCAAATTTTAAATTATGTCCCCCAAAATAATTCTCCCCGGAGCTTGGGAACTAAGAACAGATGAGCAATACGAATTATTTTCTCTAATGGTTCCTATCTCTTGGCAGCAAGTCGCTAAATCTTTAGCACAAAAACGTGTCAAGCTTTTGGGTCGAGGCTATCCTTCGGTTCCAGTTAATTCCCTAGACCCTATCATAGCTGCTAGCTTTCCAAACGTCATAAAAACAGAGCGTAATGGGTGGCAGCGTCCTGGTTATCCTTGGTTGTTGGCAACTGAGCGTGCCGAACTCTTTGATTTACCAGGGTTTATTAAAGATTGGCTGCGTGAGGAATTTAGTAATAGTTTAGGCGATGATGAAGTCGAGTCTATTCTCGATAAACTCGACGAAAATGCTTGGCAGTGGGAGGACAAACCAACAATTTATCCCTTGCAACTTCAAGAGAAAAATCAATACGGTATTGATATTCGCTTTCAGGCAATTCCTGATTTTTTGGCTGTTGAATTTCTCAAAAATCCACAAGTTACTTTTGGTGTAAATAATCAATACCAACTAACTTTTTACCAAGTAGTTAGCCTCTCGCAAGGAGCCGAATTGATGTCATGGCCTCCCATAAAGATTCCACTTATCAAAAACAAAAAACAAGTAGGCACAGCAGATATTTCGTTTGTCATCCGTTTCAAATTGCAGACAGTTTCTTGGCGCAGCAAACCAATGATTTACCATCAACTTTCAATTCGACGTTGGGTTACTGAGCCACTAAAACGGCTACCTTATCGAGGTGCTACTGCTTTTATTGGTGACAATCGACGCTGGTTAGATGGAAAGAATCAACCATTTCGGCTAATTTCTCTCGCCATGAAACGTCCTGGTAGGGAAGCAAAATGGTCTAGAGCTATTAGCGAATTACTTAAAATTAATGACTCTCCATTGCCTGACCCTAACATCTTGGCTAGCGAACCAGTTTATAACTGGTCAGCAATTGGTAAAGACCGCAATGGTATACAAGTAGCTATTGCCTATGACTCCCGACATGGTGGTGATTTACCCTGTCTTCCTGGTGTAAGTCCGCTAGATTTAGCTAGTTTAGATAGTGCTATTCAAAATAAAATCGAGCTAGAAAATCTCCCTATTCGTCGAGTAGGTGAGGCAGTAAAAAAATCAAGCCAAGCAACTAAAAAATCAGGTCAGCATTTGTATTTTTGGGAAAAAGTAAAATCTCAAAATAAAGGTAGTGAAGAATCTGGAAATCGTGACGGTTTATCTACACCAATGCAGCGACCAAAAATTGCTGCACCAGCAACATTTTGTTCTGCAAATAATTCCCCAAACACGATACTAATTTTATGGGAAACCCAAAAATGTCGAGATGAACTGATTGCTGAAATTTGTGAGTTACTTTTATTATCACCAAAAGGGGAAACAAAACAATACGAAACTCTGCCTGGAATAACAGGAGAAGAAATCCTGATTAAAGGTTCGTTAGGTTGCCTATGTATTAAAACTCAGCACGTAAGAGATTTAACACAAATATTTGATTTTGATAATCCTTCCATAGAAGGTAATAGCCGACAGCAGAAACACATTAATTGGATGGATAAACGCATTCATCAAATAGTTTCATCTTTACCCAAACCAGAAGGATTAAGTGGTGCCTTAATCGAAATTAAGCCTAAACCTTTTAAACCAGAATCTGACCCCAAGCTAGCGTTACGGATTGGCGCGATGCAAGCTGGATATGTCAATCAGCACATCCTCGCTTTAACTAGTCTTAAAAAGGATGGTTCGGAATACGTAACTAAAGATGCTACCAATCGAGTACAAAAAGCTGTATCCGATTTACTACGTCAATTTGGAATATTGCCTACTCCCTTAATAGACCCAGAAAGAGATGGTATTAATCAAGACACATGGCTGACTTGCTTTTACGTTTTACGCCGTACCCGAAAAACAACAGCCAGTAATGCCTCTTCTACTGTAGCGCTGATGTTACGAGTTAATCCTGTCACGGGACTTGTACAAATGACCACCCCTTCCTTATTTGATACACAGGGTTGGTTGTCTTACCCAAAGGCACTATCGTACCTCCTGACAGAAAAATGGGACTCTGATTCCTATACGAGTGAAACTACTGATGATATTAGCAACCAAAAACAGTCGAGAGATATTAAAAAAGAACAACAGTTAATCAACAAATTTGTTACCGACTGTTTGCGCGATTGCTTAAATACCCCCATCGAAGAGGAAAAACCTCCACAAGTGCTATTTATGGCAGAAGCGCAAAACGCCCGCAGTATGCTGACGTGGCTGAAAAACCCTAAACTACCAGCTAACGATTTACCCGATTCATTAAAACGGTACATGACCTTGGCTGAAATAAATCGTTTGTTGGTTGTGCGTTTACGAGTTGCTAGTGATAGGAGTGAAGTCCCTGTAGCTATTGTTAAGGGTTCTCCTGGTAGCAGAACTAGTGGTTTATTCTGCTGGGAAGATGTGTGTGACAACCACCAAACAGCGCTTTACCTAAGTCTCAGGAAACTGTCAAACACCGAACAAGGTACCAACACATTACAGAAGAAAGACTCTCGACTGGACAATGGTAGTTTACAGCATGGCAACCCCAAACCATTAGAAATAGCCATTGTTCATCACCCAGAAATTAACCGCGATAAGTTGGCTTGTTTTGTTCATAATCTCAGAGACAGATGGCCCTATTTTGCAAACGAAGTTTCTTTGCCGTTTCCTTTCCGGTTTGCAATTTTAGCCAATGAGTATGCGGTTAGTGCCAAGGATGTAGCAGAATCAGAAGTTTTAGAAGAGTCGGACTCGGAGTAAGGAATCTCTTGACCTTAACTGACAACTAGACTTCCCCGACTTTTGATGCAATTTGCGTCTATAACAGTACTCATGTATTAGCAACGTGGTAAATTAATTAAGCCGGAATTGGAGCAGCAGGCAATGACAGACTTAGAAAAAGCCCAGCACGCAGCATCTGTATTCGCCAATTACGAATTTCAAGGCGTTGCAGTATGGATGATTGAAGAAATTCAAACAAATTATCAGGTGTTTGGTCAACCCTCCTCACCAATTGACCTGGATATGATAGGTCATAAAAGCAAAAAGAAATACATTATAAATGTCGTGGGTGGCATAAGTAATCGGTACACAGTAGAAGAAGCTTACTTAATGGCACGTTCGTTGGAGAGAGGAGATTAAATAATATCAACTACCTCGTCCTAAAATGAGACGGGGTATCTTTAAAAAGTTTAATTACAAGTAATTTAAGTAGAAATTACTCTTTTTCTTGTTCCGAGCGGGAAAATATTTTATTATTCAACTATCGGACGATAATTAATATATTCTTCATGATATTCTCGTTTTTTTAGTAGTACCTCTACTCCATCAATATTAATATTTTGTAGAATCTCTCTCGCTAACTTCATTCCTTTTTTAGTCATTATTAGAGTTTTATTTTTATTGTTTGAATTTTCTAATAATCCTTCTGCCTCTAAGCGTTTAATAATCTCAAAATCAAATCCTTTCCAAAAACGAATTCCAGTGAAATTTTCTTTGCAGCATTTATTTTTTGAGTCTCCAAGATAAGGATTATAATCATCCCAACCAGAAAGATATATAATCATTAGATATAAAGGCTTTAAAACTTGATAATTTTCCATAAAGCACCTTAATTCTTCTTTGCTTCTTTCAATTTCATCTACAATGCTGCAACCTCTACTGTATGATTCACCTGGAGTTTTTGTAAAAGGAGTCTGCTGTAATTCCTCTTCTATAAAGCATTGTGCAACAAATTTATTTCCGTATTTATCTGCCTTCAGAAGCTCAAAAACAGTAATTGTCCATCCTTGTCTATTTTTACTATAAAGTTCTTTCTTGTTTGCTAAAAGTCTTTCTTTTTCTTCTTGTTCTTTCGCTCTTTCTTCTGCTAATTTTCGTTCTTCTTCCTCTTGCTCCATAGCCTTTTTTGTTTCATAAGCATCATCCGGAACGTTTAGTTTATTGTTGACAAAGCGCCAGAAATCATCATTTTTAGCGTATATGCCTTTGGCTGTCAAACTATCAATAAATTCCTGACCGCAGAGTTGAACAGCATTTTTTTTCAAAGCTGGTAAGTTAGTGAATGCTTCAAAATTTTTCTTATCCATTTTTATTCCAAAATTATTAAGTATTTATCTATATTTATCATTATTTAGATTCAAAAAAATAACTAAAAAGGTAATATTATTGTGAGCTATGAACATTTAATTCGGAAATAAAATAACAATTATTTTATTTATTTCATCAAACTCGATGTTCAATATCATGCATAGCCGTTGTAAATAAAACAAGAAGAATTTCGACGGTTTAAACGATTGTAAATCCCTTGCTTGTATTACGGTTCAATTACGCTTCTTCTTCTTTTGATGCGGCACATCCAGTAAATCAATTGCCCGTTTTTTCGCATCTTCTCCGCGCCTATCATACTTACTCGTAGTTACTGGCGACGCATGACCGGCTAACTTAGATACAGTAACAATATCCGCCCCCGCATCTAACAAATTACCGATAAAAGTTCTTCTAAAATCGTGAGGAGTAAACCCATCCACACCCGCACGTTCCCCACGTCGCTGTAAAGCTCGCAATATCCCCTGCTCGCTCATCCGTCTCGGTATAATTTTATGTCCCTTATTCAACGGATAAAAAAGCGGTCCCGGCTCCTTACCCCTAACCAGTAACCAATCCCGTACCACCTGTACAGCAGCCGAAGGTAAGTATACAATTCGCTCCGAATTCCCCTTAGTTTCCCGGATAGTCAAAGAAGAACGGCGTGACTTAAAATCGCTCAAATCAAGGTGTGTCACCTCACTACGCCGCAGCCCAACCGTCAAAACCCCCAACAACGCCGCATCCCTAGCCCCCAAATGAGAGTTATCTAAAAGACAATCGTCCCACAGAGTAGCAATTTCTTCCGCATCCAGCGCCCGCCCCTTCAACAAACTCTTACCTCGCACGGAAGCAATATCAGCCGCCCGTCCGTACTCCTCCGTGGTCATCAACTCCAACCGCCAAGCCTCCTTCAACGTCCGTCGTAACGCACAAATCATCTTGTTCGCCATTGCCGGACTGTATCTTTCCATTAAAATCGACCTAATCGCAGCCGTATGCTGATATCTTAGTTTTGACCAATCGAGAGTTGTGGCATCGCACTTGTTATCAGTCAATAACTGAGCAATCGTCGATAGCGCCTCGCGCATCGTTCGGCGGGAACCTTCACTCAACGAACGCAAGTAAACCTCTGCTGGATGTAGCGTTAGAGGTACTGGTTGAGTTAAAGCCAACGAATCGGGGTTTAAATTAGAAAGGGCGTAGATGCTTTGCGGCTTGTCATCAGACATTGCATTTTCAGTCACGGTAGTTGCACGGCTTGTCACATAACAAATATCCGCTAAATACAGTACCCATTACAATAATTCTTAACAGGTCTTTTCAATACAAATGGAAAAGCGTACATTAAAATGATTTTTGTACGCTTCAAACATTCTTTCTTTTTATTATTATTAAGTTATGTTGCGAGAAGAGCCTTTCTCTGCATCCATTTGGGGTAAGAGTATTATTTAAATTATGCTCTCTGTTGATTTTAAGAAGAATGCCCGTTTGTGTCGTCTAGGCTCAAGTGGTGTGGATTTTTCAGAACAAATGTATTGTTATCTTTAATTAAATCACCCACCACGGTAATGGGAAGGCGCTCTTGGTAAGCTTTTAGTGCCAGGATGTAGTCGCGGTCGGTTAGTTCCGCGTAGATGGGACGCAGTTTGTCAACAATTACGCCCAGGAGTGTAACTTCCCCGCTTAAATTATCGGCGTTGGGGGTGGCGATTTGGGTGATAACTCCTTGGATAGTGGTGTTGGGTGCGTTTGTAATTAGGTCGCTAAATATTTCAATTTGGGAACGGTTTTCTTTTAATGCAAGAGTTTCTACCACTTCTCCCATGCGACGTGAAAAGTCGATAATCTCCGGTTTGAGGGGAAGTAGGATTTCAAAATCGTCCAGTAGCCAAATGGAAGCTTTATCGCCCGTTTGTTGCTGTTGCACCCAGCCATGTGCGATTAAGTAGGTTTCTACTTGCTGGGGGTCGATATATTTAAATTTTTCAACATGGGGTTCTATAGTTATCATAGGGGTTCTCCAACGGCGATGCGTTCCATTATGGTTTTTAGTGCGTCGGGGCTAAATATATTTTGACGCGGGATTTCGACGGTGATGGTCGCTTGGTTTA
>ERZ1740052.631-NODE-631-length-11968-cov-9.390498_pt1 | contig 11968 bp, 6 predicted proteins | sample MGYA00581750_ERZ1740052 | MGnify/ENA primary metagenome ERZ1740052 (study PRJEB43018, sample SAMN04849743) | marine metagenome | isolation source: floating plastic debris | place: Pacific Ocean | collected 2008-08-30 | study: EMG produced TPA metagenomics assembly... | reverse complement strand
AATTTTGATACCATCTAGAGAATTTTTTAATATTATTTTAACAATTGGGTTTATATTGTAGTGTCTCAGAGAGAACATAAGGGGAGTTGTAGCCAAAACGAGAAAATTGGTGGAAGATTTTTGTATCTTTGTTCGATATCATGGAATTAAAAATAGTTTATAACCCACATTAAACTGTCAAAATTTTATTAATAGGACAGTTGGTCATAATTGTGCATTAGAGTGAAATGTAAATTTTGGTAATTAAAACCACATTATTTTATTAAAGCTGCTGTCCCTACTAGAAAAATTTTGAAGTCATGAACAGTAAAGCATATTTTATGCTGTGGATGAAATTCACTGGAGTAATCCTACCCATGAATTCGACCTAGCAAGAAGTAAAATTTTAAATATTATGATATGTGTCCAATTTTAATTTAAAGTTGGTACGCAAAGATACCCAGATTACAAAAATGTGTTCTGGTGGTTTTAGGTGAGCTTTATGATTTTTTTTAGAAGATTGATTTTAGTGTGGTTGGAATTATTATTAAAACATCTCTTGTTTGTTGTGTGAGAGATTTGGGTGAAAATTAGATAAGATATTTAAAAATTATTCATAATACTCATTCTGTATGACGTTGCGCTCAATCACCCTCAGCCTAGAAGGCTGGGGCTACAGTAACAAAGCCCGACGACCTGGGCTGAATTTAGCGCATCTTTATAAAAAAATAGTATGAAGTGTCATTTATTAGGTCGAGTATATTGTTTGTCCTAATAACTAGCAAAATTTTTAATTAGCTTGAATATAGTCATTCTAATTAATTTTCGTAATGCGTTAATGCACTACCATGTGTTTTTTATTTGGAATGACTGTACAAAAAATTTCTTGTGAATTACAAAATATATCTCTTGTTGTAATTGAGATGATTAGGAGTGCAGTTAAAGTAATCACATTAGAAAATATGCAAGAGCATGATAATTTCGCGCTTGCTGGGGGGCATCCTGAGAACGGAAAGGTTTTTAACATAAGTATTTACCACAGCGATTATTAAAAATATGGATAGTTCTAAGGAAGAATACGTAGTTCAAAACCGCGAGAAAGCGAAAAAGCGGCAGAAGTTAGTTATTTTAATCTCGATAATATCTTTTTTTGGTTCTACCGTTATGGCAGCAATTCCAGCAATACAGGAAATTGCTCGACAAGATGATGTACCACAAGCTGCATCTAGGGAATCGACATTAAAACAGCAGGAGCAAGGTTATAAATTAGTGTTGCAACGAGAACCAAATAATCAAGTAGCGCTGGACGGTTTATTGCAAGTGCGGTTACAGTTGAACGATATTCCAGGTGCGATTGAAACTTTGGAAAAATTGGTAAAGCTGAATCCTGAGAGGGAGGATTATAAGAGGGGTTTGGAGAATTTGAAGAAGGAATCAGCTAAGAATACAAATCAGAAAACTGCTAAATAATTTTGTTTCTTATCGAAAACCGCACAGAATATCAATTATTGTTTGCAATCAAATAAAGAATTAAACATTAATTATGTCAAGTCTTTCCGTCTGCATGATGGTGCAAAATGCAGAAAAAACACTAGCAATTGCACTAGAATCTCTAAGTAATATTTACGATGAACTTATAATAATTGATGGTGGTAGTAATGATTCTACATGTGATATCGCTTTAAGCTATGGGGCAAAAGTAATAGATTCAAAATGGACGGGGAATCATTCTCAGCAAAGGAATGTGTATTTACAGCATGTTCAAACTGAGTGGGTTTTTGTGCTTGACTCAGATGAATTTATTAATACTCAGACTCTAGATTTTATTGCACATATTAAATCAGCGAAAAAAGATTTTAATACTGATAATTTCTGGTTTCCAAGAAAATGGATTACTCCTTTGAATTTAACTAACTTTATTGTTAGCAAGCCTCATTATCCTGACTTTCAAAGAAGGCTATTCAAACACAATAATAATATTTTATATTCAGGGCAAATTCATGAGAGTATTCATAATTTAATAGATAAAGGTCATTGCTTAAGTAATTTAAGTATTTATCATCTAGATTTATTTATTAATAGTGAAGAAAAGCGCAAGGAAAAAGTTCGTAAATACTCTCGTTTAGATCCAAGAGATGGAGGTCGTCATTATTATCTACCAGAGATAAAAAATTTGTATTTTCAAGAATGGAGTTTTGAAGAAATATCGGCTTCTGTAGGAAAACTATTGGATAACTTGGTAAATAGCGGAATTGAAAGTTCTCAACTTAACTATATAATCCCACCTGAAATAAAAAATGATGAGTTCTATTATGCTATTCAGCAACTAGTAAAAAATGAAAAAATTCAAACTATTTTAGAAATTGGTTCGTCTTCAGGTTGTGGAAGTACTGAAGCATTCGTAACAGAGCTAAGAAATAATCCTAACAAGGCGAAACTCTTTTGTATGGAGGTTTCAAAAACTAGATTTACAGAATTGAAGAACAGATACAAAAATGATTCTTTTGTACAATGCTACAATGTTTCATCTGTATCTTTAGATAAGTTTCCAAGAAAAGAACAAGTTATTGATTTTTACCAAAGTACAGAAAATAACTTGAAATTCTATCCTCTGGAACAAGTATTAGGCTGGTTAGAACAGGATATAGAATATGTGAGAAATTCTGGTGTTACTAGTAATGGCATTCAGAAGATTAAACAAGAAAATAGTATTGATTTTTTTGATTTAGTATTAATTGATGGTTCCGAATTTACAGGAAGTGTTGAATTAGACGAAGTTTATGGAGCACAACTTATATGTTTAGATGATATACGTACCTTCAAAAATTATCAAAATCATCTTAAACTACTCTCAGACTCTAATTATGAACTAATTCTTCAAAACTCTTCGGTTCGTAATGGATTTTCAATTTTTAAAAGGTTAAATAATTTAGATCAAATTACTTTAAATAGGAAGTCTGACTCATCAAATTTACCAATTCATTTCTTTACAATAGTTCTGAACGGGGAACCATTTATCCGTTATCACATTGATGTATTTAAGCGACTACCTTTTAACTGGCATTGGCATATTGTTGAAGGAGTTGCTGATTTAAAACATGATACCTCTTGGAGTGTTCCTCTAGGTGGAAAAATTACGGACAAGATTCACTCTAATGGACGTAGTATTGATGGAACAAGCGAATATGTTGACAAGTTAAAGCAGCTTTATCCAAATAACATCACAATCTATCGCAAGCCACCAAGCGTTTTTTGGGAAGGAAAACGCGAAATGGTTAATGAGCCACTGTTTAATATTCATGAAGAATGCCTTCTTTGGCAAATAGATGCTGACGAATTGTGGACTTTTGAACAGTTGTGTAATATCAGAAAAATGTTTATTGACAATCCTGATAAAACTGCTGCTTTTTATTGGTGCTGGTATTTTGTTGGAGAAGATTTGGTAATTAGTACACGTAACTGTTACGCTCAAAATCCTCAACAAGAATGGTTAAGAACTTGGAGATATAAGCCTGGATCTGTATGGGTAGCTCACGAACCTCCGAGATTACAAAAACAGTTGTCAAATGGTGAATGGATTGATGTGGCTCATATAAATCCATTTACCCATTCTGAGACAGAAGAACATGGTTTGATTTTTCAACATTTTTCCTACGTTACAAAGGAACAAATCAAATTCAAAGAACAATATTACGGTTACACTGATGCTATTTGTCAATGGACTGCTTTGCAAAAACAAAAAAAGTTTCCTCTGCTACTACGGGAATATTTTGCTTGGGTTGGTGATGAAACTCAGGTTGATAAGGTTGATTCATGCGGTATAGTACCTATTGCTCAAAAAAAAGAAAGTTCTGCCAATTGGTATTTTTTAGAAGCTGATGAAATTCGACAAAAAGCTATATCAATTAGTAAAACAAAACCAATAATATTAGTTGATGGTATATTTTTTCAACTTTATGAAACAGGAATTGCTCGTGTTTGGAAATCACTGTTAGAAGAATGGTCGGATAACGATTTTGCTAAACATATCATAGTTTTAGATAGAGTCGGTACAACTCCTAAAATTCCAGGTATTAGATATCGTCAAGCTCCTCGTTATGACTATAAATATACCGATACAGACCGAGAAATACTGCAACAAATATGCGACGAAGAAGAAGCTGATTTATTTATTTCTTCTTATTACACAACACCTATAACAACACCTTCTATTTTCATGGCACATGACATGATTCCAGAAATCATGGGGTGGGATTTAAATCATCCTATGTGGCGAGAAAAGCACTATGGAATTCAACATGCTAGTTCGTATATTGCTGTTTCTCAAAACACGGCTAAAGATTTAGTCAAATGTTTCCCCGATATAAATCCGGATGCTATTACCGTGGCTCATTTAGGAGTTAAAGATAGTTTTTATCCGGCTGAAACTGAACAAATTAATTTCTTTAGAACCAAGTACGGAATCACAAAACCCTATTTTCTTTTAATAGGTGCTTCTGTTGGATACAAGAATAGTAATTTATTTTTTGAAGCATTTGTTAAATTAGTTTCCCGCAGCGGATTTGATATTGTTTGTACTGGAAGTGGTGGTGTTTTAGCACCCGAATGGAGAACTTATACTTCGGGTAGCACGGTACACATGTTGCAGTTGAGCGATGAAGAATTAGCAATTGCTTACAGTGGTGCAATTGTACTATCATATCCCTCAAAATACGAAGGTTTTGGTTTACCAATCCTTGAAGCAATGGCTTGTGGTTGTCCGGTAATTACCTGTGAAAATGCTTCGATTCCTGAAGTTGCAGGGGAAGCAGCGATTTATATTAATGATAATGACCCAGAAGAACTTGCAAATGCTCTTTGTGAGGTGCAAAAGCCGGGAATTCGTCAGTTATTAATTGCTAGAGGAATTGAACAAGCAAAGAAATTTACTTGGTCATCAACAGCAAAAACTGTTACCAAAGTGTTGATTGAATCTACAATTGAGGCTTTAAATCTTAGAGAAATTAATTTAATTGTATTTCCAGATTGGACTCAATCAGAGGAAGTTCTTGCAGCAGAGTTGGAAAAAGTAATTGGAACTTTGGCAACTAGAGACGATGCTCAATATATAACTTTGCTGATTGATACTAGTAACAGCGATGGTGATTATGCCGAAATGCTTTTATCTGCTGTGAGCATGAATTTGTTGATGCAAGATTTAGATATTAGTGAAGGATTGGAAATTTCTTTGGTTTCACAATTGGGTGATATGCAATGGGAAGCTTTGTTACCTCGGATAAAAGCGAGGATTAGTTTGGAATATGAGAATAAAGGACATGTTCTAAATTTGGAAGATAATAATTTGACAGTTTGGGAACTAAACAGCTTTTGTAAAGAAAATATTATTTAAACTGAAATAGTTTTGAATTATGCACTACCAACAATTAACGAACGAATTACCGATACTAGAAGTAGCAGAAAAACTTCATAAAGAAGCATTAATTCTGTCTCATAACAGACAGATATTGGATGCCGAAATTAAATTTAAACAAGTATTGGAACTAGACGATAATCATGCATCTGCTTGGTTAAATATAGGTACTTTATACTATATAACTGAACGCTATTCACAAGCATTAGAAGCTATATTTAAGTCTTTAGAAATTGACTCTTCAAAAGCTTTAGGACACTACACTCTAGGTTTAGTTTTAGAAAAACTTAATGTTATTTATAAGGCAATTCTGGCTTATCAACAAGCAATAGCTCTTGATTCCCAGTCGATTGATGCTTACAACCAATTAGGTAATTTATTTTATAAAGCAGGGGATTTAGAAAAAGCTGAATCTACCTACAGAAAAGCTATTGTAGCTAAATCCGAACATTTTGGTAGTTACTTAAACTTGGGTAATATTTTAATAGAAAAGGGACAAATAGATGAAGCAATAACAACTTACGAGCAAGCCTTGAAATTAAAACCCCGCGACCCAGATATTCTCTATAATTTAGGTTTTGCGTTTGAAGCTAAAGAAGATGATACGGAAGCTGCATTAAATTATGGATATTCCTTTTATAGACAAGGAAAGTATCAAGAAGCTATTGAACAATATCAAAAGTTTTTAGAAACTAAAACTGGGGATATATATTTTTATGATGCTTTAGCTAAATGTTACAAGTCCTTAAATAAATGCAAAGAGAGCCTCGAAGTATATGAACAAGGATTAAAACTTCACTCCCATTCATCTTTTCTCTATTACAATCTGATTGAAACTTTACAATATTGCGGAAAAATAAAAGATGCTATTGCTCTTGCGAAAAAAGTATCTCATCTGCAAGAAAATGATTTTACTCTCAAAGTAGAAGAGCAAAGCCTTTTGCCAATCATTTATGAAACAGAAGAGGAAATAGAATTTTATAGGGAGCGTTTCATTTCTAATTTACAAGCATTAGTTAATAATACATCTCTAAATATTGAAGAAGCTAGAAATAGTGCTTTAAAAGCTGTAGGTTGTCAGACAAATTTTTATCTGCAATATCAAGGGAAAAATGATGTTGAGCTACAAAAACAATACGGTCAATTTGTACATCAGGTAATGGCTGCGAACTATCCCCAATGGATAAAGCCGTTATCTATACAGCCTGTCAACTCAAATGAAAAAATCCGCATTGGATATGTTTCTAACAGTATGCGAGCGCATACTGTTGGGAAATTAATGCTTGGTTGGCTGAGAAATCGTAATAGTCAAGAATTTGAAACTTATTGCTATTACATAGATAGAACAGTAGATCATATGACTCAACAATTCCGCTTATATAGCAATTATTTTCATCATATTCCTGAAGATTTTGAAGGTTTATGCAAACAGATTCTTGATGATAAGCTACACATTTTAGTATTTTTAGATATTGGGATGCATCCACAAATGTCGCAAACCGCTGCACTACGTCTTGCTCCAGTACAATGTACGACTTGGGGACATCCAATTACCTCTGGTATCTCTACTATGGATTATTTTCTTTCTAGTGAATTGATGGAACCAGAAAATTTTGAAGAACACTATTCCGAAAAAGTAATTTGCTTACCGAATATCGGGATATCTTATGCCAAGCCAATTATTTCCGAACCTAAAAAATCCCGTTCCGAATTTGGATTAAAAAATGACTCTATAGTTTACCTATCATGTCAATCTTTATTTAAATACTTGCCACAATATGACTATATTTTTGCAGAAATTGCTCAGAAAGTACCTCAAGCACAGTTTGCTTTTATATCTCACGATAGTTCTTACATTACTGAAATATTTCGTAAACGTCTTCAAAATGCTTTTGCTAAATTAAACTTAAATAGTGAAGATTACTGTGTTATGTGTCCGCGAATGAAAACTCATGATTATTTCAATCTTAATCAGGTTTCAGATATCTTTTTAGACACACTTAGTTGGTCTGGTGGAAATACGACATTAGAAGCAATTGCCTGCAATTTACCTGTTGTTACTTGTCCTGGTGAATTTATGCGCGGTCGTCATTCATACGCAATATTACAAATGCTTGACGTGACAGAAACAATTGCTAAAACTGAAGCTGAGTACATTGATATTGCTATTAAATTAGGACAAGACAATAACTGGAGAAATAATCTTTTAAAAAGGATGTTAGAGCGTCATTCTTATCTCTATGATGATAAAGCTTGTGTAGAAGCACTGGAAGATTTTTATAGAGGTGTTGTCTCAAAACCTTGATTAACAAAAGTACGTAAAACATAATTTTAGATCGAACAAAAATAAGCCCACCCTTAAAGTGGGCTTGTTTTTTTACATTACGCGGGGATATGTTTTATTTATGTAGCCTGTTTTTCCTGATTAAAACTATTTTCGCTATCGACTGCTCATATAAATCTGCCACATTTCTTCGTAAGCTTTTTCCATTTCGCGAGTGAACTGTTTTGCATTCCACAACGGTGCAGTTTGACGAGATTGTTTAAGTTGCCAAGAAATGGTTTGTCGTAATTCGGCATCTTTACCTAAACGAACTCCCCACTCTACATATTCCTCATCACTCCAGGAAATACCCTCTTTCACACCAGTATTCATCATCATAGTGTAACTATTACGCGCTGCGAATTGTTCGCCTACTTTTGTAACTAAAAGAATCCCCATCCATAAAGATTCTAAAGTAGTTGTTGCACCATAATAAGGATAAGAAACTAGTACAACATCGGCTATTCCCAAATTTGCGCGATGTATTGCTTCTGAAGAAACCATTGGAAGAAACCGTAATTGATTTGTATCAACTCCTTCTTCAAATGCAATTTGATTAAAAAAGCTTTGAATTGCTTCTTCTTCAGCAAACCCTTTTATTAAAAGATAACCATTCGGTACAGCTTTTAAGATTTTCATTTGTAGCCGTACTGTCTCAGGATGTCGCTTAGAGCCGCTTTGAACACTCAGAAATACTGTCGCATCATCGGGGATATTAAGGTTTTCGCGGCGTAAAGTCGGAATACCCACTTCAAAACCATCTACAGCAACGTAAGTTTGAGGTAAACGCCAGATTTTTTCAGAATAGTAATCCTGTGCATCATTCGGTAACACATAAGGGTCGGCAAGAAAATAGTCAATTGCTGGAATTCCCGATGCATCCCAACCCAGCCAAGTTGCTTGAATCTTCGCTGGTTTTAGAGCCATTACCTCACAAGTAATATCCAAAGTTAAACTATCTAAATCAATTAAAATATCAATGTCGTCTTGATAAATTTGTTGGGCAATATCTTGGGTTTGCATACCCATTTCATAGGCTTCCCCAAATTTACCGATGTACCATTCTTGTAGTGGGTCTCCCTTCGTATGAGAATTTACTAAATAACCATATAATTTAAAACGTTCTTGATTGTGATATTCAAATAACCATCGTGCCAACCAACCCACAGAATGTTGTCTGAAACAATGAGAAACATAACCAATTTTTAGGCATTTATTAGATTTATCAATTCTCAATGGTTGTTTGCACTTCTGTTGATACCATTTGTTCTTTTCAGCAGCATAATTTTGTAGGTTTGATTGGCATAAGCTGGCTAATTGATTTTGTATTTTACGAAATATTTGAGGTTTATCTTGAAAATATGGAAAAAAGAAGCCTGAAAGCATTACTCGTGGAATTTCAGCACCGTCTTCTAAAATTGCTTGTTTTTCAACAAGTGAATGGAGTAGATTTTCTTGGCGTTGTAAAATATCTTCTGCTTCATTCCAATAAGCACCAGCATTAATCAAAGTTTTTAAAAGCAACTGATGACCATAAACTCTATCTGCAATTTTTTGGTTTTCTAATAATTGATAGCACTTCTTTGCTGTTTCTATAGCTTTTATGTAATTGCCAGAGTTAAGATAAAAACTAGCTAAATGTCTTAACAGCTCTGTATCCTCAGCATTAATTTGTAAGCATAATTCTGCAAGTTTTACCCCTTGAGATGGTTTTTTATACGAGTAAGCAACTTTAATTGCCGCTATCAAAATTACAGCGAAATATTTGTATAAATGACCTAAATAAGGTAAGCAAGCTTCAGCAAATTCGATAGATGACTGATGTAGCGGATCGTAATCTAAAATTTGCTCCAATACCTTAATTAATAGATTAAGCTCTAATTTTTCCGATTTATATTGCTGTAAAAGTTCGATTATTCCCCAATCAGCTAAATATTCTGCTGTAAATATATTTTGCTCGATTCCAACCCTAACAAGATGCAATAAGTTATTAATTTTTTCTGGCTGAATTTCGCGTATGTGCTGACGTACTAAATAGACACTTGCATACTCTTTCAACGCGGAAAGTCTTTTTGCTTCAGTTTCCAAGACCTCTATTAATTCATTACTCCATAACTCTACTTGTTCTGGCTCTCCTTCCATTATTGCCAGTGCCCAAGTTGTTTGTGCTTCTATCTCTTTACCTTGCCGTAATAAGGTTAAACCTAAATACCAATAGTGAGATTTGACATCAGGCTCTACCTCAATTAATTGTTCATAAAAGCTGGTAGCCTTGTAATATTCACCTCCAATAAATAATTCATGTGCTTGCTGTCGCAAATCGTTTTTAGGATTAGTCAAAGTAGAATCAGAAATCATTGCACTTACTAGTTTTAAATTAAATAGAGTGAGTAGTTAAAACTACTCACTCCAATTCAAGATTTTGTTGTATATTTTGTAGGTCTAAATACTTGTATTAGACTTACTTGATTACTTTCATGTTGGCTGGACAATCACCGTTATTCGCTCCATTACCGATGTTTTCACCAGTATTAATTGCAGCAGTAATCGGTTTATTACCCTCACACATGCTGGCAAGAGTAATTGATTCATTAATACCATCTACTTGTTGAGTAGAAGTATAGGCAACGCCAGCATAAGATTTTAATGCTGTGGCTTTGGCTTTACCTTTATTGGTAGCTATAACACTAAGATCGGCTGTTTCAATTTGATATAAATAATTGTCAGTAGAGGTCTTAATTCCAAGTGCTAAACTTGATACCTGGCTTGTGAATTTATTATTATTCTCTAAATAAAACGCTTGTTGCGCTCTATTCATTGAACCAACAGCATTTTTTGCTTCAGATTGTCTCGCTTTATTTGCCTGGTTCAAGAATGAAGGTAAAGCAATTGCCGAAAGAATACCGATAATAATAATTACAACCAACAATTCAATTAAGGTAAAACCTTCGTTTTCTTTCTTCTTATTGAGGATGTTTTGTAAAAACTTTGCTTTAAGTTCGGTTTTCATTAGTAGTTTCCTTTAAGTGGGGATTGGTTATTGAGTTCTAGGTGTAACTTACCCACTTCGACTCAAGGAATTATCATTTTTGGAAAAAAGATTTTTAGTGACTGGGAAATATTTATCACTGATATTCTGTATACTAAGTCTCATAAGCCTTTCAGCCCACGCATACCATTTAAAATAGAAAAAGCCCCTAAGTCAAATGGTGCGTTAGAGCATTTTCACAGCTATTCATGAAATTCAAAATCTTTAGCGCTCTAACACACCCTACAATAAGGAGTTAGAATTCTTAGCCCGTGAAGACGGGCTTTGTTTGTGTAGCCCCAGACTTCTAGTCTGAGGGTCTGTGGATTCTAATTAAAAAATTTGCTATGCTAAATAAAGCGTAGTCGTTATGAGTTGTATTTATAAATATTATGGCTAATCCAACTGTAGAAAATTTAGTAATTATTGGTTCTGGACCTGCTGGTTACACTGCTGCGATTTATGCGGGACGTGCAAATCTTAAACCTGTTGTATTTGAAGGGTTTGAAGTTGGGGGTTTACCTGGTGGTCAGTTGATGACTACTACTGAGGTTGAGAATTTTCCTGGTTTCCCTGCTGGTATTACTGGCCCGGAGTTGATGGATAAGATGAAGGCTCAAGCTGAGCGTTGGGGAGCCGAGCTATATACTGAGGACGTGATTTCGGTTGATTTGAGTCAGCGTCCGTTTATTGTGCGTTCTTCGGAGCGGGAGTTTAAAACTAATAGTATTGTGATTGCAACTGGTGCAACTGCGAAGCGTTTGGGTTTACCCAGCGAGCAGACTTTTTGGAGTCGCGGTATTTCAGCTTGTGCAATTTGTGACGGTGCAACTCCGATATTTCACGGAGCGGAATTAGCTGTAATTGGTGCTGGTGATTCGGCTGCGGAAGAAGCTATTTACTTAACTAAATATGGTGACACGGTTAATTTATTAGTTCGTAGCGATAAAATGCGGGCTAGTAAAGCTATGCAAGACCGGGTTTTAAATAATCCCAAAATCAAAGTGCATTGGAATACCGAAGCTGTAGACGTATTCGGTGACGAGAATCATATGGAAGGAATAAAAGTCCGCAATAACAAAACCGATGAAGAAAGTAGTTTAGCTGCTAAAGGATTGTTCTACGCTATCGGACATACTCCTAATACATCGTTATTTAAAGGACAGTTAGAATTAGATGACGTTGGTTACGTTGTTACTAAAAACAACTCAGTAGAAACAAGCCTAGA
>ERZ1740052.630-NODE-630-length-11972-cov-5.664765_pt1 | contig 11972 bp, 16 predicted proteins | sample MGYA00581750_ERZ1740052 | MGnify/ENA primary metagenome ERZ1740052 (study PRJEB43018, sample SAMN04849743) | marine metagenome | isolation source: floating plastic debris | place: Pacific Ocean | collected 2008-08-30 | study: EMG produced TPA metagenomics assembly... | reverse complement strand
TTGAGAATTTCTCATTCAATACTTCAGTATCTACGTTTATGATTGCGGTTAATGAGTTAACTGCTCAAAAATGTAATAACAAAGCAATTTTAGAAGAGTTATTAATCTTAGTTTCTCCTTATGCGCCACATATCGCAGAAGAATTATGGAGTAAATTAGGGCATGAAAACTCGATTGCTTTTGCAGCTTTCCCTCAATTCGACGGAAAACACTTAATAGAGTCTGAAAAAGAATATCCAATTTCTTTCAATGGAAAAATGCGTTTCAAGCTTAATTTACCATTAGATATGTCGAAAGAAGATATTGAAAAAACAGTAATGGCTCACGAAAAAACACAAGAACAATTACAAGGTCGTACACCTAAAAAGGTGATTATTGTGCCTGGAAAGATTATCAATATCGTAGGATAATTTAATAATAAATGGATATTTACTAGGCTTTAGTAAATATCCATTTATTTATATGTTTTTATAAGTTTATCTCTTGTAAGTTGCTTTTTTGTTAAGAATTTATTAACTTATAAGCTAATCGTTTAAGTTTTTGTTATTTGTTAACAGGCTTAATTTAAAAGGTTTACAAGATGAAAAAATTAATTCCCCTAATGCTCGTTTTCTTGAGTGCCTTTCAAATTCACTCACAAAAGTTAATTCAAGACGTATCAAAAACTACTGTTGTATTTAAAATTAAATATTTCGGTTCTTATGTAGATGCCCTATTTACAAAAGTAGATATAGATGGTAATTTCGATCAAAAAGATTTAGAATCTAGCTTTTTAAATGCTACAATAGATGTAAATTCATTCGATTCTAATAATTCATATCGAGATGAAATTTTATCAAAAGATTATTTTGATGTTAAAAACCACCCAACAATTACTTTAAAATCAACAGAGATTGAAAAAGTAGCTATCAATTTATATAATCTCAAAGCTGATTTAAATATTAAAGGAATTACAAAGTCAGTAACTTTACCTTTAATCGTTTCTGAAAACGGAAATAAGATTAGTATTAAATCAGGTTTTACCATTGATAGATTAGATTATAAAGTAGGAAAAAGTAGTTTTCTATTATCTAGAAAGGTAATTACCAATGTGAATTTTTTGGCGGTTAAGTAAATTAATTCAACACTCATTTAAATTTATATAATCTTAAAATTTACTTATTAAGACATTTGTAAGTTTAAACAAATTGTAATTTTTCTTATCTTGAAAGTAGTTTAATCAAAGAAATTTATTTCAAGATGAAAAGGTTAATTATGTTTGTTTTTCTAAGTTTTTTGACTTGGAATACTACTGCTCAAAAATTTATTCAAGATAAATTAGCGACCAAAATAACATTTAAGATTAAAAACTTTGGCTCCTATGTTGATTGCCAATTTTCTGATGTAAGTTTCGATGTAAGCTTCAATAAAAATGATTTAACAAACAGTTATATCAATACTACTATAGCCGTATCTTCGGTAGATACAAATAACAAGTCGCGAGATAAAAGTCTAAAAAAAGAGAAGTATTTTAATGTGGCAAAACATCCTAATATCATTTTAAAATCTACAAAAATTGAAATGATAGCTACTAATTCGTATAATTTAATAGGTGACCTTACAATTAAAGGAACTACAAAATCAATTACTATCCCAATCACTTTATCACAAGAAGAAAATAAATTAAACATTAATGCTGATTTCGAAATTAATAGACTAGATTATAAAGTTGGAAAGAGTAATATTATTTTATCTAAGAAAGTAATAGAAAAAGTAATTTATTTTGGTGATATATAAGGTAGTTTTTTTCGGTGGAGGTTTGGCAGGTTTAGTAAGTTCCATCCATCTTTCTAAGAAAGGAATATCCGTAACAGTTATTGAAAAAAATACATATCCAAAGCATAAAGTTTGTGGAGAATATATATCAAACGAGGTTTTACCTTATTTACAATCCTTAGGTTTTAATCCGTTTGAGTTTCAAGCTAAAGAAATTACTGATTTTACATTATCGACTTCGAGTAATACTACCATAAAAACAAAACTTCCATTGGGTGGTTTTGGAATTAGTAGATATACATTAGATTATGAATTAGCAAAACTAGCCAAGCATAATGGCGTTGAAATTATTCATGATCATGTAAATCAAATTGATTTTCAGAATGAAATCTTCACAATAACTACAAAAAGCGACAAAAGCTTTACAGGAGATATTGTTATTGGAGCTTATGGAAAGCGTTCTAATATTGATGTTAGTTTGAAAGGAGGATATTGTGGAGTTTCTAAAGTAGAAAACGATCATATTAATGTTTGTTATATCACAAGTTACGATGCTTTTAAAAAGTATACAGATATTGATGAATTTCAAAATAAAGTTCTTTTACAAAATAAACAATTACAAGAAATTATTAGGAACTCTAAATTAATGTTCTCAAATCCATTAACCATAAGTCAGATTTCCTTTGCTGAAAAGAAACCTGTAGAAAATCATATGCTGATGTGTGGCGATACTGCAGGAATGATTCATCCACTTTGCGGAAACGGAATGGCTATGGCAATTCATTCTGCTCAAATAGCTTCAGAAACTATCATACAATATTTCAATAAAGAGATTTCAACGAGAAAACAGCTAGAAGAAATATATACTCTAGAATGGAGAAAAGCTTTTAATAAGCGTTTACGAATGGGGAGAAAACTTGCTGCTTTGTTTAATATGGATTTCTTTTCGGAAATGATTACCTTAGGGTTACGACTATTTCCATGGATTTTACCCTTCATTATTAAAAAAACACATGGGAAATACCTCAAACCAATACAATGATCAATACCAAATATAGAAGCAAAGAAGAAGAAATCATGGATGATTTCGACATGTCTGGTGAAACCTTAATCAAAACACTAGACATTATTGCTAAAATAAATAGTGTACTAGGAGGTAATATGTTAACCTTAAATGGCGTAAAAAAACTCTGTAAAGATGAACCAAAAGAGAAAGTGATTTCTATAATCGATTTAGGTTGTGGTAATGGAGATATGTTAAGAGCAATTGCCAAATTGGGAAGAAAACAAGGTCGTAAATTTGATTTGATCGGAGTAGATGCAAATCAAACTACAATAGATTATGCGATTGAGTTATCAAAAGAATATCCAGAGATTAGGTATTTGAAACAAGATATTCTGACTGACGAATTTAAAAAACTGTCTTACGATATTTCACTATTTACACTTTTCCTGCATCATTTTTCAGATAAAGAAATAGCGAATTTATTACCAATAATTCAAGATCGAACCAAGTTAGGTTTAGTAATAAACGATTTACATCGGCATAAATTGGCTTATTATTTATTCAAAATCATTACGTTATTTATCAATAACAAAATGGTGAAGAACGATGGTTTGGTATCTATTTTAAGAGGGTTTAAAAGAAAAGAACTAGAGAATTTTGCTAAGAATTTATCTGGTAAAAGCACAATTACATGGAAATGGGCATTCCGTTACCAATGGTTAATAAAGCATCATTAAATATTTATGAGCGTACGAATTACATCAGTTGCAAAGCAACTTCCAAAATATACAAGAAACACAAAAGAAATTTTACCATATTTAAAAGTATGGTTGTCTGGTCAAGAAGAGCGTTTTCAAAGAAAGGCAATTAAAATTTTTGAAAATGCAGGTGTAGATCGACGTTATTCAATTATGGATGCAGAAGATGTTTTTCTAAATACTTCTTTTGAAGAGAAAAATGAAATCTACACCAGAGAATGCACAAAGTTAGCAGAACAAGCTTTAATGAAAGCTTTGGCGAAAGCAAATCTTGCCGCTAATGAAGTTGATTATATCATTACAGTAAGTTGTACAGGAATTATGATTCCTTCTCTAGATGCCTATTTAATCAATAGTTTAGAAATGAAACAAGATATTGTTCGTTTGCCCGTGACGGAAATGGGTTGTGCAGCTGGAGTTTCAGGGATTATTTATGCGAAGAATTTTTTAAAAGCAAACCCGAATAAAAGAGCAGTAGTAGTTGCAGTAGAATCACCAACAGCTACGTTTCAGTTAGAAGATTATTCGATGGTAAATATTGTAAGTGCGGCCATTTTTGGAGATGGAGCATCAGCAGTTATTTTATCGTCTTATGAAGATGAAGTTGGTCCGCAAATCCTAGATGAAGCGATGTATCATTTTTATGATGCAACGCATATGATGGGATTCAATTTGAAAAATACCGGATTACAAATGGTGTTAGATAAATCTGTTCCTGAGACCATTTCAAATCATTTTCCGAAGATTATTCATCCTTTTTTAGAAAAGAATAAACTAAGTATATCAGATATAGATCATTTAGTTTTTCATCCCGGAGGAAAGAAAATCGTACAAACTGTAGAAGATCTTTTTGGAAAACTAGGAAAGAATATAGACGATACGAAAGAGGTTTTAAAATTATATGGAAACATGTCTAGCGCTACTGTTTTATATGTTTTAGAATGTTTTATGGATAGAGATTTACCAAAAGGTGATAAAGGATTAATGTTGAGTTTCGGACCTGGATTTTCAGCACAGCGAATTTTATTAGAATGGTAAGAGAATTTGAGCATAAAAATGAGTGGACTATTATTTTAGGTGGTTCAAGCGGATTGGGTTTAGCAACTGCTAAAAAGCTAGCAAAACACGGTCTGAATATCTGTATTTTACATCGAGATAGAAAATCTGATATGCCACGCATTAAAAATGATTTTGAAATTATTCTAAATGAAAATGTTCAATTATTAGCTTTTAATATAGATGCATTGCATACTGAGAAAAGAGCACATATTATTTCAGAATTGAAAGAGAATTTAGGATCAACAGGAAAGATTCGAGTATTTGTTCACAGTATTGCCAAGGGAAATTTAAAACCGATGATAGCTGAAGATGAAGCACCACAATTAAAAAACGATGATTTTAGTTTAACCATCAATGCCATGGCGATTAGTTTGTACGATTGGGTAAAAGCTTTATTTACAGCCGAATTATTTGCCGATGATGCTAGAATTATAAGTTTTACAAGTGAAGGGAATCGGAAGGTTTGGCAAAATTATGCAGCTATTTCTGCGGCTAAAGTAACTTTAGAAGCAATTACTCGAAATATTGCTTTGGAGTTTGCTCCTTATGGAATTAAAGCGAATTGTATTCAAGCGGGTGTAACCGATACAAATTCATTTCAAAGAATTCCAGGAAGTGAAACCATAAAAAATCATGTATTAAAAACGAATCCTTTTAAACGATTAACCACGCCAGAAGATGTGGCAAATGTGGTATATTTATTAAGTAAAGATGAAGCCAAATGGATTAATGGAAGTATTATTCCTGTGGATGGCGGAGAACATATAGTGTAGCATGACAAGTAAACAAATCATAACAGTATTACCTTATGAAAAACCTTTTTTATTTGTTGATGAAATCATCAATATTTCTGAAGAAGGAGTAACTGGTCAATATACATTTCAAAAAGAAGAATTTTATTATCAAGGGCATTTTAAAGATAATCCAGTAACACCAGGAGTAATATTAACTGAAGTAATGGCACAAATTGGTGTAGTTTGTCTCGGTATTTATCTTTTAGGAAAAGAAAGTGTGTTAGAAGAAAACCCAGCAATTGCGTTAACATCTCATGCTATTGATTTCTTTCTTCCTGTATTTCCTGAAGAAAAAGTAACAGTTATTTCTGAAAAACAATATTTCAGGTTTCATAAATTGAAATGTCATGTAAAAATGCTGAATGCTAAAGGCGAATTAGTGTGTAGAGGTGAAATCGCTGGAATGTTAACGAATAAAAAATAATCAGTTGAATAAAAGAGTTGTAATAACAGGTTTAGGTGTGGTTGCTCCAAATGGAGTCGATATACAGTCGTTTACAAATGCGATTAAAAATGGCGTTTCTGGTATTACATTTCATCAAGATTTAAAAGATTTGAGTTTTTCGTGTTGTATTGGCGGACTTCCAACAATCACCGAAGAAAAAAAACTAGATTATTTAACAACTTTAGAGTTGAGAGGTTTTAATAGCTCTGGAATTTTGTACGGTTGTATTGCAGGAATAGATGCTTGGAAAGATGCTGGTTTTACAGTTGATAAAGAGAGTGATTTAGACTTTGATACAGGAATTGTTTTTGGAACAGGAACTTCTGGAGTTGAAAAATTTCGTGAAGCTATTTATAAAGTAGATGATAATAAAGTAAAACGTTTGGGTAGCACAACGGTTATTCAAACGATGGCTAGCGGAATTAGTGCATGCTTAGGCGGTAAACTCGGTTTAGGAAATCAAGTAACTACAAATTCTTCTGCTTGTACAACCGGAACGGAAGCGATATTAATGGGTTACGATAGAATTGCTTCAGGCAAAGCAAATCGAATGTTAGTTGGGAGTTGTAGTGATGGCGGGCCTTTAGTTTGGGGTGGTTTCGATGCCATGCGAGTAATGACATATAAACACAATGAGAATCCAGAACAAGGATCTCGTCCAATGAGTGCAACAGCGTCTGGTTTTGTTCCAGGAGCTGGAGCCGGAGCTTTGGTGTTAGAATCTTTAGAAAGTGCGTTAGAAAGAGGTGCAACTATTTATGGAGAAGTTTTAGGTGGAGCTGTGAATTCTGGCGGACAAAGAAATGGTGGAACAATGACTGCGCCTAATGGAATAGCTGTACAACGATGTATTACAGACGCAATTCGAAATTCAGGAATTACTGCGGATGAAATTGATGTGATTAATGGACATTTAACGGCTACATCAAAAGATGCTTTTGAAATTCAAAATTGGTCAGAAGCATTAGGAAGAAAAGGAGCGAATTTTCCTTATGTCAATTCATTAAAATCAATGATTGGTCATTGTTTAGCTGCTGCTGGAAGTATCGAAAGTGTTTCTGCTGTTCTTCAGTTACATCACGATTTTATATTTCCATCGATAAATTGTGAAGATATTCATCAAGATATTTTAGATGTAATAGATCCAGCGCGAATTCCGAAAGAAAAAATAGATACAAAAATTAATATCATAGCCAAAGCAAGTTTTGGTTTTGGTGACGTAAATGGATGTGTAATATTTAAAAAATACAACTGATAAGTATATGACAAACGAAGAACTAATACCTAAATTAAAAGAAATCGTTAAACCTTACATTCAAGACCAAGCGGCTTTTGATAATTTAACGGAAGAGACTGATTTTATTAATGATTTAAAAATCAATTCTGCTAATTTAGTGGATGTAGTTTTAGATGTTGAAGATGAGTTTGATATCGAAATAGATAACGATGCTATGGAGCAAATGCTAAATGTAAAAAACGCAATAGCAATTATTAAAGACAAATTAGCTTCGTAATGATTGGGAACGATATTGTAGATATTAACTTCACACAAAAGCAAAGTAATTGGCAACGTGACGGTTTTTTAGATAAGATTTTTACATCTGAAGAACAAGAACATATACTAGAAAGTAAATGTAGTTTTACTACGGTTTGGCAATTGTGGAGTATGAAAGAGAGTGTCTATAAAATCTATGTTCGAAAATATAAAGAACGCTTTTTTGTACCTAAAAAACTTGTATGCACTCTTACTGATTCTTCTAAAGGATCGGTAATCATAAATGATGAAAAGTATTTTACGAAAACGGTCACAGACAAAAATTATATCTATACCAATGCAATTTCTGGTGTAAGTAATTTATCAAGAGTCGATACTTTTTGTTTTCCTTTAAAAGAAAGTGATATTAGTACACAACGAGCAACAGTTTACAGTCAATTAAAAAATAGAATTGCAGAAAAATATAATCTGAATTCTGAAATTATTCAGATAAAAAAAACAGCATTAGGTATTCCAGAAGTTAAAGTCAATAATCAAACTTTAGAAGTTAATATATCACTTACCCATCACGGTAATTATGGCGCAGTTTCAATCTTAAATCTAAACTCATGAAAGAATTTATCGCTTACGCAAAATTGCAATTTTCAGTAGATAAAAAACTAGTTCTAACCTATGCAATTGTATACTTTATATGGGGAACCATGATGAATAATTTTGGTGCGGCTGTTGAAATTGCAAGATTTACTTATTGGTGGCAAGTCATTACGTGTTATATCTTTTACATGATTCCGATATCGTTGCTTTTACGCGGTTTACCATTTCATATGCAATATGCTTACGGATTAATAGCAATGGGTGTATTGGAATTTTTAGGTTATGCGTTACAAACTTCTTATGCATATCCTGATAATATTTTAGATAAATTTTTTAATATCAGGAATTTCAGTTTAGGAATGACTATGTTTTTTGGTTTGTATTTTCCTATCGGAAACATGATGGTTGGTAAGATTTATAGGGCTATCTTTGGCGATTAAAATTGAAATATTATTATGCCATTTCATGAGATTTTAGGGTATTTAGCAGCATTTTTAACTACGGCTTCTTTTTTACCTCAGGTATATAAAACATGGAAAACAAAATCTACAGAAGGATTATCACTAACCATGTACACTATTTTTCTAACAGGAATTATTTGCTGGCTGATTTATGGTATTTACTTAAATAGCTTGCCTATAATTTTAGCAAATACAGTTACAGGAGTTTCAGCAGTTATGCTAATAGTAATGAAGTTAAAATTTAAGTAAATTTAGCTAGTAATTTAGTAAGTAGAGTTTCATTTTTTATACTATATTCGCGCCGTTAAAAAAAGCTATGTTGTTATGAAAAAATTGCTAATCATGTATTTCAACAATTAATTCGACGAGTTTTTATTTCTAAATAAAAGAGATCTAAACATTTGAAATGCTAATATTATTACACTAGATGTTCAATAATATTAGTTGAAAATGTTGTGTGTATAATATCGTCGGAATATGTCGAAAAAAGACGTTAAACAGGAGTAGATACATATAGTAAAAACAAAAAATGATTCGAAAAATTACTACAATTTTAATGGCGAGTACTATCTTATTAACTACAAGTTGTGCTAGTATCGTAAGTAAATCAAACTATCCTATTTCAATCAATAGTGTACCTGAAGATGCAAATATTACAATTACTGATAAAAAAGGAGTTGAAGTATTTAAAGGAAAAACACCAGCTTCATTAAAGTTAAAATCTAGCAGCGGTTTCTTCTCAAAAGCGAGCTATCAAGTAAAGTTTGAAAAAGAAGGATTTGACACTAAAATTGTTCCACTTCAATGTAAATTAGATGGTTGGTATTTTGGTAATATTTTAATTGGAGGATTATTAGGAATGTTAATTATAGATCCTGCTACAGGAGCTATGTATAAATTAGAATCTGAATTCTTAAATGAAACTTTAACTCAGTCTACAGCTAGTGTTGAAAAAGAAGGTCTTAAAGTTTATTCACTAGAAGAAATTCCAAATGAATGGAAACAACACTTAGTTTCTTTAAATAAATAAAAAGTATTTTGAGCTCCAATTTTTATTGGAGCTTATTTTTTTAGTATTTTCATTCTCTATATATAAGTACTTATTTATTGAACATTTGTAAAAAAATACAGAACGCAAACTATTATCCTACGGTAGAAGATATTCCAGAATATATTTGGAAAGAATTAAACTGTACAAACGATTTATATTTCAGCCCTAATTACTTATCAGCAATTTCAAAATATCAAAATGATATAGATTTTTGGTATGTGGTTTTATTCGATGATCATTATAAACCTATAGCTTTTTCTACGGTTCAGGTTGTGAATTTTTATCTAGATAGTGTGCAAAATGAACTGCAAAGTATTGTTGAATTTATAAAAAGGATAGGTCGAAAATTACGTGTATTATCAGATCAAAAACCGTTGAAAATTTTAACTTGCGGTAATACTTTTGTTAGTGGTGAACATGGGATTTTTATAAAAGAAGGTCAAGATAAGCAGAAAGTAATTAAGCAAATAGCAAAGTCTGTACTTCAACTGGTTAATGATGAAAGTCATTTTAGTTATAAAGTAAGTGGATTTATGCTTAAAGATTTTGAGTATGAATCTCTATTTATAAGTGATGAGCTTTTAGAGTATAATTATCACTCGTTCAATGTTGAACCTAATATGCTAATGCAGATTGATGAAGATTGGTCTGATTTTGATGATTATTTATCAGCAATGAAAACAAAGTTCCGTGTAAAAGCAAAAAAGGCTATGGAGCTAAGTTCAGTATTAAAGGAAATAGATATTACCGAAAGTAATATTGACCTATACTTGAAAGACATGGAAAAGCTTTACAAAAGTGTATCGTCTAAAGCAGGTTTTAATTTAGGTGAATTTAATATCCTTTCTTATGCTGTGTTAAAAGAAAATTTAAAGGGAAATTATATCATTAAAGGATATCTTTTAAATAATAAACTGGTAGGTTTTTTATCAGGAATGATCAATCAAGGAAATTTAGATGCTCATTTTGTTGGTATCTCTTACCAGTATAAAAGAAAGAATGCTGTTAACCAACGCAAGATTTACGATTATTTAAAAATTGAAAGAGAGCTCATCGTAAAACAAATTAATTTTGGTAGAACAGCAAGTGAAATAAAAAGTTCAGTAGGTGCACAGCCTCAGGATTTAACCATTTATTTCAGGCATAAAAACAGCATACCAAACAAAATTTTAAAGTGTTTTATCGATAAAATACAGCCTACGCCTTTTCAGCAAAAGCATCCATTTAAAGCTAAAACTCTTGTCAAGCAGAGCTAAAAAGAGTACTTTTAAGGTATAAAATCAACCTTATGAAGAATACTACAGAGCTCGTAAATATTCTTACGCTTGAAGATCAGGGAGATAACAATTTTAGTGGAATAAGTAAAGATATTGGTAGTCCAAATGTGTTTGGAGGTCAAGTTTTAGCACAATCATTAAACGCGGCATACAGAACAGTAAATTCTAAAAGAATTTTACATTCTTTACATTCTTACTTTTTAGAGCCAGGAAATTTAGAATTACCAATTATATACAACGTGCAAACGATTCGTGATGGAGGAAGTTTTTCAACAAGAAGAGTTACTGCACATCAAGGTGAAAAAACCATTTTTATTTTGGCGTGTTCTTTTCATAAAAGAGAAGATGGTTACGAACATCAAATGCCAATAAAGAAAGAAATAAAACAACCTGAAGACTTGTTAAGTTGGACAGATATGTTAGATCAATTTGGTGATTTTCTACCTAAGAAAATGAAAGCTTTTTTAAGTATAGAAAGACCAATAGAATTTAAACCTGTTCAAGTGGTAAATCCTTTCGATCAAACTGATTTGCCTCCAATTGTTGATGTATGGTTTAAGCTAAAAGGAGAATCAAAAGATTTAAGTTTAGCACAAAAACAACAAATATTAACTTACATATCAGATTATAATATTTTAACAGCTTGTTTATATCCTAACGCAAGTAAAGCTCATTTTGGTAATACACAAATGGCTAGTTTAGATCATTCAATGTGGTTTTATCGTGATTTCGATTTTAGTGATTGGATGTTGTTTTCAATTGAAAGTCCAAACTCATTTGGAGCTAGAGGATTTGCTTGTGGAAATATTTATACAAGAGATGGAAAATTAGTTGCTTCGGTAGCACAAGAAGGTTTAATGAGGCCAGCAAGAAAACAATAAAATTTATGAATCCTTTTTTATACGTATTATCAGTAAACGGTTTATTATTTCTATTCAGTATAGTATTCTACTTTTTTCCAGCAAAAAAGATCAATTCTTTTTACGGTTACAGAACATTTCGTACTATGCAAAATCAAAAGATTTGGGACTTTGCTAATGTTTATTTTAACAAACAGTTTTTATTATATTCTGGAATTTCTTTTTTAGGAGCTTTTGCATTAGCCTTTATAAATCCTAAATTAAGTTGGCAACCTATGGTTTTATTAGTGTTGTGTTTAGCTGTGTCTGTTGTGAAAACAGAGCAAGAGTTAAATAAGTTTTTCGATAAAGAAGGAAAAAAGAAGAAGAGATAAAATTATTTATACTCTTCTTTTAGTAGTGAAATATCATCAATAA